>QQTW01004839.1_pt1 | contig 10124 bp, 7 predicted proteins | sample 1904831 | NCBI WGS metagenome assembly QQTW01 (sample SAMN09435610, study PRJNA476489) | Subsurface metagenome, whole genome shotgun sequencing project.
AACACGAACCGGTCCTTGGTGGAGGACGTGGTCCGACAGAAATGTCGCGGCAAACGGACCAAGCTGTTGCAGATCGGTCTCAGCTACGACCTGGCCCACGCCAAAGGACAGGTGGTCGAGACGGAGGCGGAGAAGAAAGAGCGGCGTCAGGCACGAGCGGCGAAGAAGCGGGCGGAGCTGCGCAAGCAGAAAGAAGGCTTCCTCGAGCAGCGAGCAAAAGAGCGACGAAAGCGAGCGGAGAAGAAGGCGCGCAAAGCAGCGAAGAAGGCCCAGCGATGGGTGGAAGTGCAGGTTCGTGTGAATGGGAATGAGAAGACGAACGGGGATGGTCCAAATGGACGGCATGAATCGGTCCCGAACGGCAAGCACCAGCAAGACGAGGCTCGCACCAAATCTAAGAGTCCGGCGCCGCTGCCCGCGAAGAAACCGGAGCGACTTCGGTCGCAGCCCGAGCAGCGAGGTGAGACGCAGAAGCAGCCGTACTCGGATGAATCAACGAATCACGTTCGTCAGACGAGCACCGACAGTGCTGCTGCTCAGTCGGTCGGTGACCAGCACGACGGCGAATGGGAGGATGCCAGCAATGCCGATGAAGATGGACACGAGACCGAGCATGGATCCGAGCATGATCATCCGACGCACGAAACGCACACGCCGGAGCAGGATCGTGAGGGCGAAAATGGAGATAAAGCGGATGAAGATCATGCCGACGAGCCCAAGGAAACGGAGGACGAAGAGGACCACAAGGACGAGGAGGAGGAAGAGGAAGACGACGACGACGATGACGCCACCGCGACTCCCTCCGTAGCAACGACCGTGACCGAGGAATCCGAACCTCACCCCGCGGCCGAGTACCAAGACGAGTTTGCCCGATCCCCGTGGAATGCCGTCTGCGTGGTCGGGTTGCGAGTCTACTCCAAAGATCAAGGCGTGTCGATCGAGGTCGTCCGACCGCGCGAGACGGACACCGAAACGGCGCTGGACCCGGACGATCTCGCGGCCGATGCCGCCCGTGATGGCCGGGAGCCGAATGCGGTCGAGAAGGCCGAGGCGGATGAACAAGAAGAGCAGAATGGTACCGTATGAATGAGCTGCGGCTTAATTAGTAGTCCTGATGTCGATATCTTCTTTTCATTCCGTTTCCGTTCTTTTGGTTCCGACGTTGGTCGTTCAGCCGCGTCATGGCCGCGTGTGCGCCTCGTCACGTCGTTCTCTCCTTTCTCCTATTAATTTTCAAAGCATGCAGTCTCTACATGCTTGTTATCTATTTTCTATCTTCTAATTTGGATTTCGTCTTGTCGATCTATCCTATCTAAGTCATAACATGCGAATTTCATCTTCGATTACAGTACAGTCCATTATCTGACTGTCCTCGGGACAACTCGACCTCCGACGCGCATATAAGCGTTCGATGTCGGGTACACCACCAGCACCACCCGTTAACAATGAGGCGGTATGCCATCTCCCATCCCAACGGCCGTGGAGACACCCAGCTCGCATTACCGGAACCTCGCCAGTTCAGGATCCCACCTGCTTTGACAGTAGAGCGCCAACATGTTTGAAGACATGATATTGAGAAACAAGCTCCTGTGGCGCTACTTCTACCTTCGACAGCTAGAATCAAATGGGGCTGAAGATGGCACTGGCATATCATGAAGTTACGGTACTTCGAGTGACTGGATCAATTAGGTGTTGGATTCTTTCCATGCTGACATTGAATTGATAATCTTGACATGCGGAAGTGTGACAATGATCAATGAATCAGCTCTGCAGTCACCACGAATGAGGAGAGAGTCAGGCGGGTGACGAAATCAGCGGAACAGCTTAACAGTCATCGCTCTGCCACTTCATCATCATTACTATTACGACGATAGTTACCTTATCCCTCACCAAAATGACGAAGGGGATTGTCTGAACCTTCGTCGGGGTTACGAAGAACAGTAACTATATCATCATCATTGTTGTGACGAATGTTCGATATCTTCACCATGAGTCGGATGAAGGGGGGTTTATATCACATCATCAGTGTGAAGAGGGTTGAGTCATTCGTCACAAGCGTGACGAAGGTTCCTTGATCATTACAGGTGAAAATAATACCCTTCGCCGGAAGGGTGATGACAATGATACCTCCGTTGTAAGGATGATGATTGCCTTCATCGTAAGGGCGATGATAATGATATCACTGTCATAAGCGTGATGAAGCGGTTACTGCTGAGCTGTCCCATGGCTCAAGATTTCGTCTACTCATTGGGGCAGGTATGTCCTGGTTGGTAACAACGAGATCGAACATGGCGGTAGACGATTGAGAGTACGAAGCCATGCTTGCCATGATCGTTGCTACAGTCTTGCCAAGGTCCCATTTTCTCTCTGAGGATACACCCACGAAACGGTGTCGAGCAAGCAGTGGTTGATCTTGGACGCTCCACTTAGCTACCAAGGCAGCGGCATCGTCTCCAATCCCGGTACGTCTTCCTTTTGATAAGGCTCGACGTTTTCCAACGGCCACTGACGAGAAAACCGCAACCAAATATGTCAGCTCACTGACTGCTCTCATTCATATCATTCGTTTGACTTGTTGACTGGTCAGAAGGACCGACTCACAATGAGCTGCTCATACTCCGAGCCTAGCCAGTCGTGGATGCGCAACGTTGTATCATTGATCACAACGTCGCCTTCACCATGGATGTCCATCAGATCGAAGTCGAGGCTCATCGCCGACTCATCTTCCCTGGCAGCCCCGTTCTCATCCTCCTCATCCTGCTGCCGACGTGCTCGCCCTTCTTCTTCTTCATCGTCGCTATCGTCGCTATCGCTATCGCTACCGGACGTACTACTCTCGTCCGTGTCCTCGCTGTCTAGCTCGTTCTTTACGTTGATAGGGCAAGCTTTGGGCAAGTTGCCACGTTGTCCAAGAGTAGACGACGCTGGTAGCATGTAAGGGGCCAGGTCCGTCGACGAGTAACACCTGCTGCTGGACTACTCTATCGGATTCCGATTTAACAAGGTCTTCGACATCGGTGACATCTTCTCTAACGATACGATCTTGAATTCTCCCGACAGCTGCGTTGACTGGCGTCTGATCGCCCATGACGGTACAAAGAAAGAATGGGAATTGGTAACCACTAAGAATGAATTCTAGTTGAGAAGTGATGAGATCATGAGCTGTTGAGTCGATGGGGACGATTTCGAAGGGAGGGAACGAGGGAGTGAATAAGTGAGGGTGTGGCAATGAATCAGTGAGGAATGATTTGATCGACACAGAGGAAGCTGGTAGCACCCCCATACAGGTCACTTGTGTCGTGGGAGAGCCGACGTCTTGCAGAACAGTGGGGACCGCTGGTGAATGATTTGAAAGTCGTTCTCCTACCTTTCTTTCAACCTGCTCCACCACACCTCACTCAAGATTGTTCCGTTCCAATTCCAGGATGAATCCAGGAAGCCCACCGTCGGGATCCCAGGTGAGGATTAGCAGCCAGCTGTATCGTGATTGATTCAGCTAACGAAATCGATCAATCAACGGAATATCGATGAGGTTTCTAACGCAACGCCGGACAACGGCAAAGGAGTCGAGACGACTCCTTCCCATTGCGAGGGCGACGCTGACTCGACCTTCGCCATCATTGCGATGACTGTTTATAGATCTTCGCCACGCTTGCAACGGTAGTATGGGACCCATCATTATCACTGTGACGGTACTAACTCCTCATTGACAGGACACACGTACGATGAAAATGTCGCCTTCTAATTCCCCGCCCGTTGCATTGCTCTGCCAGTGAGGTGGTCGAGGTAGTTGATACCTCGACCATGCTGAACCTTCCAGCGCTACCCCGTCAGGCTTTGCTGCTGCCCTTGCTTCTGCTCAGGCCCGGACGGTTGCGACGCAGAAGGAGTAGCAGCTCAACACGACGATCTTCAAGTGGGTGACGAAGGTTGGGTCATCTTCATCACGAGCCACCATCATCAGTGTGATGAGGATTCGATCGTCGTTGTGAGCGTGATGAAGCGATTACTGCTGAGCTGTTTCACCTCTTCTGTCCACGCCGCGCTAGATTTCATTTGATCGGTTGCAACATGCCAACGACCCTTGACGCCGAAGGCACCAAATGTGGTTCTTAACCCCAATAGTTGAGGCGTACCCAATCCAGCATGGTTAACGTCTCGAAAGGCAAATGTGTGGTTTTGCTGGGGCCAGATTGGATGCCTCCAATATCTCCCTCTCAACGGGATCGATCTTCCAAAAATCGATAAGATGGGTGAAATGCTGACTGCCTTGAAGCGGTAACGTTGGAGCTTCGGTGGACGAGGCTCTGCCACCAGATCTGACGGATCCCAAACCGGATCCGGTCCTGTTTTAGGATCTTCCATCCTTGGTCTGGAGACGGATCCACCGATCCACCTCGTAGGCGGATAGATTGGATCCAGATCCCCCAGCTGTGCACCAGCTTCGACTCTTTTTCAGCCCGGTCGGTCGTGACCGGTTCCCAGCCCTGCTACCACCATGACCAGACCACCCAAGCGCCAGCCTTGCTGCACGCTTTGGCAGAAGCACCTCGGGCTGTGATACTCGCTTCGAAAAGGCTGTAACATGCGATCGACGGTTCCAACGGGTTGCTTTGTGCCCTCAAGGACATTAAGCGGTGACACGCTCCGTCTCGACGTGGTCACGCGACCAGCGGGGTTCGTAGCACCAACTACTTCCGGCCTTCCATGTTTCGAGAATACTTAGGGTATACTCGTCCGCAATCTCCATTATAGCTCTATCGATCTTATCTTAGAAGGGCCGTCCTCTTTGTCCGCTCCTCGTGCTCTTGCTGAGCCGCGCGTTATTGTCGTCCTCTTGGCCTGAGCTGGGCTTGGCTTTGGCTTGGCTTTGCCTGCGCCTCGACGCGCTGCGCTGCGCTGCGGTGTGCGCTGCGATGCCACGCTCATGCCATGCGGCTCGGTCTGCACCAACCAACCCCGCTTTTTCGACCAATTCTCCAGCCTCTTTTTTAACCGCCCCGTTTGCTGTTGCGTGATGGCTGTTGCATCGTGCACCCGCACAGTTGCATGTCCGCCTCGGCCTGAAAAACTGCTGCGCCGCCATCAACGGTCTTAGTCAGCGCTGACTGTACCCGTGCTCTACCCAATCACCAGGCTGAGACGAGGGCCCCCTCTCGCGAAATGCAGGTGCCGATCTCGGGGGCCTCGGGCCCTTCCCTCCGCCCCTGAGCAGCAGCCCAGCTGATGCGATGCCGCCCCCTGACAGCAAAGATACAGTACTGTAGACGAGCGGTACTTAGATACAGTGGGCAAATCGACTGAGCAACAAAGTACCATGAGGCGGAATTGGAGTGTCAGAGGATGAATTTCATCCCGAGGAGAAAATAATTTCAAAATATAATTCCCTGAAACAATGGTGATTGGCGGTGTTGGTGGGCGCTGATTGGCGAGCTGACTGGCTGATCTGGACCCTGACCGACTGAAAATCTCTCATCCGTCCTCCTTTTCACTGCTTCATTCAATTTGGTTTTTTTTACATCGCACCCACAGCCATTAATTTACCGCTCGAACGCAGTGAATTTGCTGCACCGCCGATTTATCCAATCTTTTCGAATCGTAGCTTGACATTATGATTTCCCCGATTCCTCGTGGCGGAACATTTCCATCATCATCATCTTCTGCGCCGATCAATTTCCAGCTCCGACCGCCGTCTCGTCTTCGTGTTGGCTGACTGCCGATCCCTCATCCTTCGTTTCAATTCGCCTTCGCTTTCCCCCGGCCCTTTTTTTTTCTCTCTCGAATTTGATTTCGTGTTGGTTCCTTTTTCCTTCTCGCTCACTTCTGGGCGGGGCGGGAGAACCGCCGCCCCTTCGGCGTGGTGCAGCGCTCCCCAGGGCTGTGTTGCATACAGTATTTTCGCAGCCTCGACGGCCGATGGGGGGGGAGGCCTCGCTCTCTCTCGCCCTCCCACACGCGCACTCTCTCTGTCTCCCTACAAACCTCCCCTCGCAACTCCTTTCCCTTTTCCTATTCTTCCTTCGGTCCTTTCCGTCCGCTTTTACGTATCACTGCCCCCCTCCGCATCGGGCATCGGGGCATCAGCATCAGCATCGTTTCTGCTTTCTTCACACTCCCTTGGCTTCGCCGTTGTTGATATCTTCCCCCGATTAGAACTCCTCGTCGACCGACATACATACATACATACATACATACATACGACTCCGTGATCCTCTAACCCCTCAGCAGCAACGGCACGCGTCGTTGGGCATATTGTAACGCACGCACGTACGTAGGTACGTTCATTACGAGCCCAGCGTACGTACGAGCGCATCTCATCTGGCCGAGCGACGCGCGGCCATTAGTCCCTCTGTCGATTGTGTCCTCGACCGCGTCAGTAATCATGTCCGACGCTGCGGAACATCAATGCTGATGCCGTTGCAGTCGTGCCCGTTTCCTCTCATTGGACATTCCCATCGACCCTGGTGCCGGAGATACACTAGACACGCCCGACAGGACATCTCCACCGCATGGGACAGCAACGACAGATACCCCTCAATCATTGTTGATTTCCTTCGTCAATTCATCGACCATGGCCGAGCATGGCAAGGCCCGGACGGTGCTGGCCCTGGTGCGCAATCTGGGATTGGCCGTGCTGCTGTACGGCGCCATCTTCGCCGTCGTCGAGTGGTCCCGGACGGGCTCGGTCGACTCCATCGCCGGACTGCGACCAGCACAATGGCGCTCGCGAACTTCTCCACCACCCTCGTTGGTCGATCCAGCGCGACCAGCGCTGCTCGGCCCCGCGGGACGTGAGGTGGAGATCACGCGCGAGGGGGTGCGTACCAAAGCGTGGATCAACCCGCACGCCAACTCGTTCAACCGTCCACAGAGCTCGATCACACCGAAAGATGACTACCTCGGTCCGCGCCCGCACGTGGACACCGTCGCCAACCTGCCGATGCTGGTGGAGCGGTGTCGAGGGTCGTTGACCGGGCTGGAGCTGATGCGGAACGTGTCGAGCTGCATGACGTTCTTGGTGCAGAACGAGCACGAGTATTATACGTTGCCCGCGAAGGAGCGTCGAGCGAGCAGCCAGGACCCGCAACGGTCCGAGTATGCATTGCCGGCCGAGCACAATCCACACCGTCAGCGCTATCCCTCGCCCGACCATGCCCTGCCGGCATCCAAGGACTCGATCGGGAGCTGCGCCGGACCGGTGATCCCCTATCATGTCTACTGGACGGGACCGGCCACCTGGCGGGTCGAGGTGTTCATCAAGAGCTATCTCTACACCCAGACCCTGGCCTGCTCGCGATTGTGGCTCTGGCTGGACGCCGACCTCCACCCGAACGCGGTCGAGGATCTGTTGCATCGGGATCCGTTGTTTGAGCGATTCCGACCGCTCGTCGAGCGAGGGGATGTCATCGTGAAGGCGTGGCGGTTTCCCTCGCGGATTCCGTTGCCGAGAGGGTTGGATGATGTCGAGCGCGCGCCGGCCAAGAAGAACGGTCGACATCCGCATGGTTCGCTCGGACACGTCGAGGGCGAGACCGTCGTGGCCGACGGGGTGGTGGAAGATGGCCAGGGCCAGCGCTGGCTGATCATCCCCCCGAAGCAGATGACCTTCTTACCCGTCGCCGTGTCGGACGCGGTGCGGTTCGTCGTGTTGCATCTGCACGGGGGATTATATCTCGATATGGACGTGTTGATGATTCGGGATATGCGGCCCTTGTTGCTGCCGGATCCGGTGACTGGCCAGCATTCCTTCGCCGAGCGATGGGCTGCCCACCCGTTACCGAGCGACTACAACACGGCCATCATGTCCCTGACGGCGAATTCGTCGCTGTCGTCATATCTGGTGCGCGGCGGGGTGCGGATGGGTCTGAATTTCCATCCGCGGGTGATTGGTCGGATGGCGTGGAAGGATGATCGGAATGGGGAGTTGTTGATGCTGGAATCGGCCGCTGTGGATTCCATCTGGGCCGAATTCGATGGGTTGCGGGTGGGCACCTGTACCGTGCCGTGTTTGAAAGATTACGGGGAGGCGTTCAAAGCGACGTTGAAGAATGAATGGGCCGGGTATGAGGGTATCGATGATCGACAGTCACCGTCGTCAATGGCATCGTTGGAGATGGATTCGTCGGTGCCGGGACTGAGAAGACGAACGAGTCGGTATCAACCTATCGAGGAGGACACCGAGACAAGAGAAGCTGGTCAAAATAGTGGCCGCAACAGTCTCCGACTGACCACTCAAGAAGCTCAATCCGAAAGTGCCGCTAACGAGAAGAAACATCCATCGGTGGTGCTATCCTCACCGACGTCCAACGAGGAAGTGGATGACGACGAAAAAGACAACAAGGAAAACGGCAGTCATCATGACCACGACACACCAGAAGAGCAAAAAGATGATGAGACGATCGAGGATGAGCGCAAGAAAGACGAACGTCGACTCCGTGCCGACGGATCGATTCTCGAATATCGACTAGACGAAGACCCCTTCCCGCCCTCGAATCGATCCTTGGAACATTTCTTCCGAGGAGCATGGACATATCATATTCATAATCAGGTTAGTCCATCTATTCAGCAATTTTCTGTCTATCCTACTCGAACGAAGGAGTGGATGGAGATTGTGATGGCAAACGAATGAATGAATTCAACGCTGATATTGATATCTGAACAGTGGAGAAAGAATCCCGAACCAACATCCTGGCTCTGGACGATTCAACAAGCACACAACGACTTCTTCGCGAGACGTCGAACGAATCCCTACGGCGAATCGTGGCCCGAGGGATTATTCTTGCCGAGTTATGATGTGCCGATTGAATTTCTTTAAATCGATTGTCTTTGTCGTTTTCCTTTCCTTTCCTTTCCTTTCCTGTTTATTTTGACTTCGTAAGAAGTCTACATTCGTTTCATCCGTTCATGCTTATTCGTTCTCGCATGGTCGTTGCGTGCGCGCATGTTGACTGCATCTTTCTTTCTTTCTTGTTCTCGTTTTTCCGATTCTGGGACTGGGGAAAGAGATACGGGAGAAGGCGCAGGGCGTTGAATGTTTTCATGATTTGTTCTACTGCTGGATCTGTTCTTGTGTCTGATTTGAAGAAGAAGAAGAAGAAGAAGAAGAAGAGAAGGTTGTTGTTTGGTCGATGTTTCTTCGTGTGGGCTCTGGACTGGACTGGACTTGCTTGAGCTTGCTTGCCAGCTGAGCTGGGCTGAGCTGGCCTTTTCTTCATTTTAACGCCGTTCATTGACTGGCCAGAAGGAGGAGGGGGAGAACAAGGAATGTATGTAAAGACGCAACGTCTCTCAAAAAGAAGGGCGAGAAAATGGACATCCTTAAATGTTTCAATACCTTCCCACTGGTTCTACTATGATGATGATGACTTGACCCGATAGCTTGTCAGTCGGTCGGTCAGTCAGTCAGCAGTTCTATCACAACGACGAGGAAGGAGGGAGTCATTGCCGAAAGAGTCGGGCTAACACCTAACTAACTGACGCTATAGTACGCATTCAAGAGGCAACACAACACACACACACACGCTCCTGAGAGAATAGAAGAATAGCAGAGGGAGGGAAGGAGGGAGGGTGAGTCTGGTGGACAACACACACCATAGGATCATATCCCGTGTGAGAGAGGGACTTTTGGGCCCAGAGGGGGTCGTGGGCTCATGGCTCATTCGACTCCATCAAACGCCACAGTCGGAAGAAGGCCTTCCAGTATCATCATCACATAAACACATCAAATTACGTAGATTACGCAAGCATCGGAATAGAGATCTGATCTCCACAAAAACAATGGCACCTACATGGTAAAATCAAGGGTCTTCATGCGTTGGCTGTACGGAGTAGCGATGGAATAAGTTCTCTTGTTTTACCATGTTGGTGTGAGAGATCATTGACCAGTTCAGTTCAATTCGCAACTTACCGTGCTTAATCAGCCATAGTGAGGCTCGGCACAGCATCGACTTCGCAAAACCTCCAACTAATCTAGACGCTCACCTGCTTGTCACTTGCTTGTTACGTACCGTAGGTATTTACCGTACAATACAATGATTCCATTAGCTGAAGATTGCCCTGAGGAAGAATGTCGTCTATTCAATTACTTGCTCTATTTTATTTGATGGATACTCGTCGAATAATAA
>QQTW01004840.1_pt1 | contig 10124 bp, 8 predicted proteins | sample 1904831 | NCBI WGS metagenome assembly QQTW01 (sample SAMN09435610, study PRJNA476489) | Subsurface metagenome, whole genome shotgun sequencing project.
GCCTAGAGAGCCCTGCGGGTCCGGCCCGAGCGCGGGACTGGAGGTTGGGCCAGTCGACGCACACAACCGCCCGGCGACATTAACCCCCGTCGATACTAGCCGTGTATCGTGCAACATCGGGGTTTCGGTGGGTCGAAGATGGTCCTCCCCGGATATGGCTTCACGGATCTGGTCACCCTGTGCCAACTCTTCCGGGCCCTGAAAGATAGCGTGGTGGAGGCGATTCCGGAGTATGGTCGGTTTGTGGACGAGCTCGACGAGTTGAAAGAGACCCTGGAGAGCTTGGGCGACGCAGGCACGCTCCAACTCGGAAAATCGTATGCCGAGACGGTCAAAGCATGCGGGGAATTCATCGACAAGCACGTCGTCTTGAAGAATGCTCTCAAGCAACGTGGGAATACCTGGCAAAGCTTTCAAAGAGTTTACAAGCAGGTAACATGGCAGAACGAAGCGAGGACGGTTCGGACGCTCAGGCAACGCATCGATCATTCCGTGCGGATTGCCACCATGTACGTATAGAGTACTGGATTCGAACCCCTCGAATGTGCTCTGCATCGACCGTCCTCAAACGCCCAGGGTGGAGACGCAAGCACGAATGCTCGAGGGACACCACTGACCGTGCACAGAAAAGCCTTGGTCCGCTTACTGGACCAACGTACAGTGCAAGCAGGAAACACCGACCGGATGACGGGCACGGCCAGCCCAGGGGCAGCATCGGACCATACCAACGAAGAGCTGCCTGCCGCGTCATCCTTGTCCGTGCTGCTCTCGTCTCGGACGACGAGGTGCGATTCGGCTGCGCGGGTCGACGTCCTAGAAAAGATTTTGGAGCGTGCCTCGGACGGCCGTCGTGGTTCCGAGCCTCAGCGATTGAACGAGGACCTCCTGGCATCGTTTGAACGCTTGCACCGCTACCTACAAGAGTTGGAGCGCTCTCGGGACGTTCATCTCGCGGCCCACGATGACCTGCTCCAAGGAAGACTGACGGACCTGCTCGAGCGGCTCCAGAGTCATCAAGACCGTTGGCCGAGGTTGCTCCACCGCGAAAGCGGCTACGACAGCGGCTACGCGTCGTCCTTAAGGACGCCCGAACGTGAGGATGCAACCCAGTCTCACGAGGGCTCCGAACTCTACGAAAGCCCTTGGCAAGATTCTGATTGGTCACCCGAACCAACGCCAACCCGCCCGGTACTGCTGCCCTCCAATCGATCGGTGAGCTCCCATCGATCGAATGATCGAGGCCAACAGCCTGGCCCCAGTCGAGGTCCGTCGATAGCAAGCCTGCCATCAATAGACCACCTACGGGCACCAACGGCTCCTGCTAGGCAGCATCCAGAACTGACGGCCACAGTGTACGTCGCCTCTCCTAATCTACGTGCGAATGTCTCCTCCGCTCGCTGACCGTGTCTGGTGTCTGCGGACAGTCACCTCCCAGGGAACCCACACTGGCGCTATAGATACCCAGGCTGCGAATGCCTAGTGTATCCGGAGCGGAATGTGAATGACATCGTGGTATCATTGCTACTGATCGACGTGCGTGGGGAATGGGGGCTACGACATCGTATGTATTTCTTCGCCCATGATTTGCCCCGATCCTTTGAAGATTGGCTCATGTGGTACGGCCGCAGATCTTGCGTCACGACTGGATGCGAGTTACCGACAACAGAGCGATGGTGGTGACCGGATTCGTTGGTACACGGTCAACTTTCCAGGATTGCATGAGATCGAGTTGGAGAGCGGCAGCTATAGCAAATCCAGCCGCATGCGGATTGAGTACCGATTGCAAACCCCAGAAGGTAAATGGTGGACTTGGGCGGCTTCAGCCCCTGAAAGTACGTCCCAGATGGGCCTCACTAACGTCGAAGTAGCGTATCGACTCCTGCAGGAGTTGCTTCTTTATCCAAGGCGCTTGCTCGTCTGTGCCGACGTCGTCGAGGTAAAGATCGGAAGCAAGCGAATGGGCATCTCGAGGGCAAAGATCGAGAGCCAAACCACCACCCTTCAGCTCTGGCGAGAGGGCAATGGCGCCAAAAGCATCCGCTACTTTGCCAATAAGGGCCTCGGCGACGATCAAGCGTTTCGCATCCAATTCGGTATGTTCGGCCGCAACCCTCCCGGTTGCTGAACGGAAATTAATCCATTAGTGCTCAGTGGCAGAATATGATCCGCCTCAAAGGCACGACGCGAAATGGCTACATTTGACTCGTCGGATCAGCGCCGATGGCGGTCCATGGCAGAGGTTGGAGATCAAGTTTGAGAAGCCTCAGCGTTAGTGTGGTCCACATTTTTTTGCACGCCACATCAAGAGATGATTAAGGAACATATATTGGAGCGGCGGACTGACGTTCGATTTACTCTTCGACCAGACAGGGATATCTTCTTCCGGGAAGTTGAGCGCCATCAAGACACGGGATCCGACCCGGCTTTCCATCTGCTCTGCGCGGATGCTCGATGAGCGTCGCACGAACCGGAGGACTTCAACAAACTAGAAATCCAGACGAGTGGACTTGTACGACAAAGTCTGCTCACAATGGTGCCTCGCCGTTTAGCGCCCGTCGAATTTGACGAAGCCGACGTACGAAACGTGGTAGCAGAGATGACGGTCCAATCGCTTGATGAACATTGGTGGGACACTGGACCGTCATTTCTGCTGGGCCCCTTCGCACCGGAGAACATTCATACCATCCGCGCGGGCGACGAAATAAACGGAATAGCTCAGCAGTGACCGCTTCATCATCCTTACGACGAACGGGACTTTCATCGTCCTTATGGCGAAGCCATCTTCGTCACACTGGTGATGGTGATATATCCTCCCTTTCATCGGACTGGTGATGAAGATTACGAAGCCCTCGTCACCATTATGATGATGATGATGATGATGGTACCTTCGTCACAAGGGGTGATGACCCGGTTACTGCCGAGCTGTTCCGTTTATTTTCTCAACCGCGAGCCATCCCACTTGAATAGTCTCCAATCCGCAACAGAGATCGACTCCGGCTTACACGCAGGGACTATCAAGGGAATGGGCAACACCCTCCGTTACCGCTCGGCGGAACGTTTCAACACATGGCTAGATCCAGTGCTCAAACATGGGCCATTGTGAACTCAGACGACGCAAAGGGTGAAACGAAACAATCAAAAGATCTTTTGACAGATATCTTGAAAGGCATCTTGACAGGTGAGGTCATCTAGATCTAGCTGGCTGTACATGTCTGTACTGATGACTTCGAGAAATCAGACATCAGACTGAGGGTCCACCGAACAATGTGACCCACACATCCGTAGCATTGTTCGGAGCGCGCTATGGGAACTGCTTGTCCTACAATAGCTCTTGACGTCGGACGACAGGATCCGCTCAAGGCTTTTGTGCTCCTTAATATCTAGGGGTCTGCAGTTAGCTTAACTGAACCGAGTTGAAAGCTGACCATATCCCATACAAATATCAAGAAGAGAAGCCAAAATGAGTTTGAATCAGTTGTGCTGGGAGCAAACTTATCGGATAGCACGGAAATGTGGCCCTCACGTTTTGGATAGCACGCAGCGCCTGGATTAGCACCTAAATGTTATTCCGTGCTAGCAAGAGTTATTCTCACAACTATACTCGACACTGCGTTGTAAACTTTTGTATAGCTTCTCCTCTTGAGACTTCTTTGGGTGTTGTATTGAAGAATCTTGATGTATAGTCTTCAACTGCTTATGAGCCTAGGCTGTATTGTCTAGGAATTCAATACGTCTATGAGCAACGCCTAGCCCACTATTCCAATGCAAAGATAGCCATTTGTTCTTCCTAACATCATTATTTGATAGCAACATGCCGGCCTAGAGCATTGTAACTTTAGACAAGACTTGATTGAATGATTTGTCAACACGTGTGGACCAATTATACGCTTGCAAATGTATGAGTGCTATATCAGACCTTCCGAGTGCTAACCCAGACGTGAAGGCCACATTTTCGTGCTATCCGATATGTTTGCTCGTTGTGCTGGAGAACGATGATTGCACATAACTTAGTCATGTGATTTGACAGGTCACCGATCAGGTGACTAGTGTTATACCCGTGTGATTTTGTCTCCATGCAGCGTCAAAAGTGAAAGCAAATGCCAGGAAGCCACTAATTAATTGTGAATTACTTGCCGTAGACTCGCCATGGATAGAATAGAATTGGCAATTGGGGATCTTAATCTTCGGGGAATACCCCGTGAATATCACGTGGCTACACGTGACTCTACCGTAGACCGAGCACTGCCGATGCAACCAGTTTCGTCATCGAGGCCGCGCAACGCAGCAGATGCAGGCACCAGCTGTCTGAGTGACTTTAGCGTAGATTACTAAGCAGCTACAGCTACTGCACCAGCCACCAAAAGCCCCCCCCCCTCCAGCCTCGCCTTCCCTCCCGTCCATCCTGTCCCCGTGCCAACGACCTCCTCCCTTCTTCATCCCATCCACTCATCTCCCAACTTTGTCACTGACAACAGTTCACCTTGTTGTCGCTGATATTCCAGACTTCTTGTTGAGTATTCCTTCAGCTGTCATTACATCAGGAGTAACTACTGTCATCAACAATCATGAGGACGACAGCGCTCGTCGCGGCCGGCCTGTGCCTGGGTGGCGCCTCTGCTGGCGTGCACAAGCTGAAGCTGCAAAAGATCCCTCTGGCTGAGCAGTTGGTATGTGAATATGGCCATGCCACTCCTTGTGTTCCGAGGCTGATATGATATCAACAGGAGCATGCCGATATCGATACGCACATGCGCGCCCTGGGCCAGAAGTATATGGGCATCCGTCCGCAGGGCCATGCGCAGGAGGTCTTTCGCGATACATCCATCAAGCCGGACAAACATGGCCACCCGGTCCCCGTCACCAACTTTCTGAACGCACAGTGTCAGTAACTAGATGCCCTCACCGTCAACTCTTACTGATGATGATATCACAGATTTCTCGGACATCGCCCTGGGCACGCCACCGCAGGAGTTCAAGGTGGTGCTTGACACCGGCAGCTCCAACCTCTGGGTCCCCTCGTCCGAGTGCGGATCGATCGCCTGCTATCTGCACAACAAGTACGACTCGTCGTCGTCATCGACGTACCATAAAAACGGCAGCTCGTTTGAGATCCGCTACGGGTCCGGCAGTCTGAGCGGGTTCGTGTCGCAGGATACGTTCCAGATTGGCGATCTCGTCGTCAAGAAGCAGGACTTTACGGAAGCGACTTCCGAGCCCGGCTTGGCCTTTGCGTTTGGCCGATTCGATGGCATCATGGGGTTGGGTTATGACACTATCAGCGTCAACAAGATCGTGCCGCCCTTCTACAACATGCTCAACCAGGGCCTGCTGGACGAGCCCGTGTTTGCCTTCTATCTCGGTGACACCAACAGCGAAGACGAGGGCGAGTCCGAGGCGACCTTCGGCGGCATCGACGAGAGTCGGTACACTGGGAAGATGACGAAATTGCCCCTGCGCCGCAAGGCCTACTGGGAGGTGGATCTCGATGCCATCACTTTCGGTGATGCGTCCGCCGAGCTGGAGAACACGGGAGTGATTCTCGACACCGGTACTTCGCTGATTGGTCTTCCTACGACGATTGCCGAGCTGCTGTATGTTTTTCATCCTCTACATTCTTCCCCGGATTTTGCTCACTAACGATGCTATTGCAGTAACGCCCAGATTGGCGCCAAGAAATCGTTCAATGGTCAATATACCGTCGACTGCAAGCAACGCGACAAGCTACCCGACATTACCTTCACCTTGACCGGTCACAACTTCACCATCTCGGCCTACGACTACATTGTCGAAGTCCAGGGCAACTGCATCAGTGCCTTTATGGGTTTCGATATCCCGGAGCCGGTTGGTCCGCTAGCCATCTTGGGCGACGCTTTCCTGCGGAAGTGGTACTCGGTTTACGACCTGGGACACAACTCCGTGGGCTTGGCCAAGGCTAAATAAGGGATGGCGTTCGTGCGTCATTACAACTCCGGTCTCTTCCCTCTCGAAATTGAATTTGGGCTGGCTCGGGCCTACATGGTGTGATGGGCACGGTACTGGAAGTGATTGTTCTCGCGGTAGGAATGGTGTGGACTGTTTCATATGTAATTAGTCTGACTCTTACTGGTAGTAGGTAGTGGGTTTTAGTGGTAGTCTGAGTACTGTATGATAGTTTGGACATGCAAGCTGTCAATGGTATCTTTAAGCGTCCCTTCGACCCATCTGGGCGCAAATGTCCTGCTTGGAGCTGCTACTCCATTTGCAACATACTACGTGCATGTGTTGCCTCGAGTCCATCCCGTCTCGCTCGCCCAGTACCAAGGTCAACCACCATTCCATTCAAGCTCATCCGTCTGACTGAAACCTTTCCTCCATCTGATTACAAGCCTGCAGCCGGTTCCGAAGGTCGAAGATTCTACATGTAGTCATCTGGCTCCTGGATTCCCTGGTGTCTAGCTTGTTAAAATGGTTTCGTCTCTCCCTCTTCGAGAAATCTAGCACACTCGAGGGTGCTTTAAACGCCAGCCAGGAGGGATGATCGAGAAGGAGCGTGCAGCTAAAAAGCTACACGATCTTCTGAATCTTGTGGAGATCTTGACGTAATTTCCTAGTCCTTCCCATTTGGAGAACTTCAAACATAGCAATTAGACATGAACCTCTCTGCATTGGATGCTAGAATGCTAGGATGCTAGTCATAACGGACACCAGGAAGCTCAGTTCAGTAAAACAAGTTGAGAAGCTCGCAAATCAGCTTCATACCTTTGATGTATTGAAGTGACTCTTCTCCGTGCTCCCTAGATTTCAATTTCAAATCGTTCTTCAAGATGGATCGGCAATGAACTCCCCATCAGTGCTCTGAAGACAGCCTGACGGTGGCCTCCTCGGCCGCTTCATCTACACGATTCAAAAGTACATGGTGGAATAGCAAAGAAAATCTCGAACCAAGATAGAAGTGGGCTATGAGAGCTATGCTTGGGCGTTCCAATCATCGTCGCCTCATCACCATCTACCCAGCAGAATTGAACCCGAGTTTTCTTGATATCACGTCTCCGTCATCAGATGGCAATGAAACCTTCAGTTTTAAGATGCTCAAGCCGAGTACTCCAACCACCGCTTCCTCATCACCCGCGCAACAAAATCGAACTGGGTGCTCTCAATATAACGTCTCGGTCATCAGATGCAGCTCCACCACGCTCTTGTTCTGTCTAAAGCGAGTCCTCAGAGGGACTTGCTCTAGCAAATGCGTCTTCATCTGATACACGACCCCTTCACTATCCCTCTCCCGGGATGTCTGCCCGCACGTCATCATCACTCATAATATCCAATGTAACTCGAGGGCCCCGGGGGCTGGTGGGGAAGGAGGTCGTTCCGAACTTTGAACGAGACCTTGCCATCAGCCGCACTATCGTAGTCCGGGCCCATGACGGCCTTTTCGGCGATGGGTTCGTAGTCGGACTCGGTGTAGGGTAAGAAAACGTGGAATTTGGCCAGGCCGGTGAGTGATTTCAGCGGGTCGATGACGTGTTCGTAGTATGGGGGAAGGTTGTAATCCTCGTCCCAGCCTTCATCGGCATCCTGGCTGCCGTCGATGCTCAGCCAGAGCTTGGACAAGTCGAGATGGTCCCGGATGAAGTCAATCAAGGCTCGCCAAGGTTTATCCCATTGATCCTCCCATTCCCGCACGATTTGCCGCGATGCCAACGCGAAGTCCACCAGCCGCAGCGCTTTCAAGGCGTCCTCGGGCAGCTGCTGGAACCAGGCCAAAGTCGCATTGAGATCTCCGTCAAACGTGAATCGATTGCTCGAGTAGAAGATGTGGCGGGCCTCACGAGCGATGGCTCGATTCACGCGGAACAAGGGCGTCGGGTTCTGGAAGCAGACGCATCGTCGCGAGAAGGCCGCTCGACGGGGAGGACAGCAGCAGTCTTCGCCAGCGTCGGTGCAGCGCATGCAACAGCTGCGCTGGATCCACAGACGGCCGTCGCTCACGAGGATCCCGTCCGTGCTGAATTGCGTCGGGTCCCATCGGGCGACGAGATCGGTGGACAACAACACCTGTCGCTGCAGCTCCAGTGGCAGTTTTTTGAATGGAAACGGGGTCGGTGAGACAGTAGCAGGCTTGTCGCCCCACCACACCAAGCCCATCGCCCACAGGGCCATCTCCTCGGCCACGCCGGCCAGGGCGGCATCCGGGGTGCGGTGCAAGGAGATGGCGCAATCTGCAAAAGATGGCAGCGCATGCATCTTATCCAGGATCGGTCGAGCGGCCCGCTCATTCGCCACGTGCCAGACGAGACTGAAGCGCAACTCCCCGGGGAGGAGGAGGTCGTCGAGCATCCGGCATACCTCCCGCCAGTCCCTGGTATCTCCACTGCGAGGATGCTTCTTGAACCCGTTGAGATTGACATGCAGCGAACGCATGGTACAAACACCTCTAGCCGTCAAGTTCACTAGGGGTGCCAAGCCGGCCGAGTCCTGTAGTCGAATCGTAAAATGGTTCTCCTCGTAGAAGAGGTCGAAGACCTCGGTGTGGATCTGTCGACAGACGGTGAATAGTTGCAAGGGCAGCAGCGGATGAAGACAATCAGGGGAGAAACGTTGATCATCCCCATCCTTGCCCCATTGTCGTCGGAGGTAGGAGCATCCTCGTCGGGTCCGTCGGTCGGCGATGACCCGCTCCTCCTTGAGCAACCTCGCGCGCTCGCGTTCTCGGCCCAGGTCGATCGGACAGGGCCGCACCAGGTGGCAATATCGGTAGATGGTCTCTCGCAACGGCTTGGGAAGGTCGAGGAAGGAAACCATCGTGGAAGAGGATCAGAGCCAACGATGGGAGAAATCAGTTGAGGATTGAGACCAGTATCTACCGGAGTGTCGTGAACAAGACGAGGGCGATGAGGATGGTGAGATGCCCTCACCACTCACCACCTCGCCTCCCCCTCGTGCGTTTCAACGCCACATCGAACCAAGATATTCTTCTTCACCGTCGGGAGAACGTCATCAACCAACTCCAACCGGTCAGCAGCTGAACAGGGTCAGCAGCTCAACGGGGTTTCTAGGACCGTGGGTCCGTTCACGGGGGGTGGTACAGGTCTACGGTCTTCGTGTATCCCGTTGGGAAAGGGGCGACCAATGGGTCGCTCCACCGTTGTCTCCGGATCGGACGATCAACTTCGGCCGAACTGAATGCGAAGATGACTGCTCTTCAGCATACCGACGGGAGCTCGCATTCATCCCATCGTTGTCCCAAGAGAAGACATACCGCACGAAGATGTAGTCCTTCTCTTGAGCGACGTTCCGATGTAGATCACTTTGGTAGAAGCCTCAAGTGAAGGAGGCAAATGCTAGATGAACTTCCCTGTTGGCCATTCAATACCAACTCTTCACGGGTGATGAGGATTGTCCTAGAGCTAGCTACATCTCACATTCACAAAGATTCACTGATAATAGACATGGCTCTTGCAACAATGTTCTGCTGTACTTCATCGATCGTCACCCGTATGTTCCTATGAGTTTCTTCTAGTCTAGCGGTCAGTTTGAGAGCTCAAGCGGTTCGTGCTTTGACAACGAGCTCATATCCATCAAGTGGTCGTTAAGTGTTGCTCTGCGATCATTGATGTTGGGACATGCTGAAACATCAAATAACTTTGAGGATCTCGTGAGGATTGAGTGTGGCAACCCTCGAGACTCCTTTGGCCGTATGGAAAAGGCAGTTGCTCACATTATTGATTTGAACCTATAGAACACCCTCTAGAAGTCATCACCCCCTTCAAGCATCGGAGCGGATCCTCCCATAGCGGTGCTGGGATTCTGCCAAGGTAATTATCCGCTATATCATGTGACTTCACCACTCATTGAACAATGTTATTCCGATCCGATGCTTTGGTGGGTGAGATGCTTTCGAGGGGTGATGACTTCTAGATGTGTGCTCTGCGTAACTCGACGTACTTTTGCGGTGGGTCCAAGGACGCTCCTCAAGACTTGCCGGCCCTGAGGAAGTTTTTTTCCGCAACACCGACATAGTCTGCCGTAGGTGTGTCTATGACCCCTTTTGCTCGCCGATCGTGGCCGACAGCAGAGGTTCGCTTTGCGGGACCTATAATCATATCTGACTCAAGGTGCGGCTGACGACATCCCTGTTGCAACAC
>QQTW01004841.1_pt1 | contig 10123 bp, 6 predicted proteins | sample 1904831 | NCBI WGS metagenome assembly QQTW01 (sample SAMN09435610, study PRJNA476489) | Subsurface metagenome, whole genome shotgun sequencing project.
GGCGCAGTGGTTGTTTGCCCGGCTTCACCCCAATATAGGCATGGCTATTGCTCAAAGCTGGTCCAGGAACAGCCGTTTGGCTAATAATACCAAAGGAGAAGACCAATTTCTGGGCGAAGATGAATGGCTTTGGAGCTACTGTAAAGAAATAGAAGCCCGGCAGCACCACGATTTCTACGTATTCGGACACCGCCATCTCCCGCTGGATTTGCCGGTAGGTATGGGCAGCCGGTATGTTAACTTTGGAGAATGGGTAAATTACGCTACCTATGCCCGGTTTGATGGCGAAAATTTGCAGTTACTCACTTACTCCTGTTTTTCCCGGTGATTCGATTTTCCCTTTTGTGGGTCGTCATTTCCTTTTGCTGCCAGGCACAAAATGGGCAGGCGCAGGAATTGTCACCATTTAAACGCATTCCGCTGGGTTCGCCAGTAGCGGTTTCGGTCAACCAATACGGCAACATTGTGGTTGGAGATGCCAAGGGAGCCATTACATTATATGATACGCTAGGGAGTGTGATTCAGCGTTATGCTCCAGCCTGCGTAGCCCCAGTGACGTTACTCGAAACCTGGCAGACGCTAAAGGTATTCGCGTTTCACCGCGAAATGCAGTCGTATACTTTGTTAGACCGCTTTCTGACGCCTATTGTTGAGCAATCTGTTTTTACCGAAGCGGCCGAGGTACAGATAGGGTACGTCCGGCTGGCGACCCTGGCAAACGATAGCCAGGTCTGGATTTTCGACGATGCAGATTTTAGCCTGAAAAAGTATAATCCGATCAACCGGCAAATAAGTCTCCGTTCTTCCCTAGGCTTGATCTTGGATGCAGCTAATTACCAATTGGAGTTTATCCGCGAGTACCAGAACATGCTTTTTATTGTAGATCGCAATGCGGGCATTCTGGTTTTTGATAACCTGGGAAATTTTAAGAGAAAGATAGCCGTTAAGGGGGCTACTTTTTTTGGATTTACGGACAATGAGCTATACCTGGTTGCGGAAAACAAACTATTATTGATGCATTTGTACACGCAACAAAAACGAGTTTTAGCCCTGCCCTCCGGTTTATCGGCCACTGAAGCGGCTATCGTTGGCAGTACAGTAGTTTTCTTTTCAAAAAAGGAGATAGTTTTTTGCTCATACCTTCCTGCTGGCCGCTAATCCAACGGAATTGGCCTTTCATCCCAGACTGTATAACCAGCAATGTAGAACTGATAAATTGCCACTGTCTATCCGAACCGAACGCCTTTACTTTTTTAGTGCAATAGATGGCCCAATAATTGCGGAGTTTTGCCAGGTAAATACAATTTGTGGGAATAGCTGTTTATCTTCGCACTAAAATTTTTAATCATTATCTACCATGGTAAATGTACAACAAAAAGTGACCGAAATGCTTACGCAGAAGCTGGGCCTTGAATCGTCACAAATTACGCCGGCGGCCAACTTCACCAAAGATCTCGGCATCGATTCCCTGGATTACATTGAACTGATCATGGAGTTCGAACAAGCTTTTGATATCCGGATTCCTGACACGGAAGGAGAAAATATCAAGACAGTTGGTCAGGTGGTAGCTTATATTGAGAAGAAACTGGCCGAATCTTCCCCTGCGTAGTTTTCACTTGGTAACGGGGGTAAACGGAGCCTGTAGCTGTCTCATAAGAAGTACTGAATGACTATCGTATTCGCCGGGAAAGAAGCAGGAATTTTTTCCTTCTATACCTAACGAACCAATTGATAATTTAGTGGTAACGTTCTGAAAAACAAACGTTTATTTCACAAAAAAGTGCATATACGGGCACTTTTTACCTACCTGCTGTGTTCTGCTTTTACGTAAATAGTTAGCGAAAAGTAATGAATGCAGAAACGGAAAAAGCACTGAAAAAAAAGGTCGAAAGCTACGATATATCTAAGTCGGATGAGACTTTGCGCTTAGCAACGGACCTTGCCAAGTTTATTCGGGAAAATAAGCTTTTTCTTACCATCCAGGGAAAAGAATACGTCAATGTAGAGGGCTGGCAATATGCCGGTTCCCGGTTGGGTATTTTGCCGGTGGTAGAAGAGCTAACCAACCTGAGCGATGAGCATGAGGTTAAATATCAGGCACGGGTAACACTGCTTAACCTGCGTACCGAGCAGGTAGTGGGCTCCGGATTTGCCATTTGTTCCAATAAAGAGAATGGCAAGAAGTATTATCAGGAATTTGCAATCGCTTCGATGGCACAGACCAGAGCGATTGGCAAAGCGTACCGGAATATTCTGGCTTGGGTAATCCGGGCGGCGGGCTATGAGCCTACCCCTGTGGAGGAAATGGACTATGATTCCCGTCCGGCAGCGATATCAAATGGAAGTTCTGTTCCATCTCAGCCTACTTTGGTGACCGAGCCTAAAGAAGCGCAGCCAGCTATATCCGCCGTGACGGATCAACCGGAATCAAAACCGGCCACCACCAAGCAGAAGGCCGAAATTCTGTTATTGCTCAATAACGATGCTATTACTGTTGCGGAGAAGGAAAAGATGGTCAACAACATTAACAAGCTGGATTTCGACCGGGCCAGTAAAGCCATTGCCAATCTCAAAAAGGTAATTGCTGACCGCCAATCGGGTGACATAGCTGCGTAAGGTAGAGCTTGCTTCTATTATCGAATAACGGATAAGAAATGACGAAGGAAAATGAACAGGTACAGACGTGATTAAGCGCGTATCTTCTAAAATCCTTCATTATTTCTTATTCGTCATTCAGTCTTAACCCATCGCTACATTAATCCATCTGTTAGCACAACAATCTTATTCCCGTCCGTATAATTGCGTCAGTTCCCGCAAATGTTTAACGTCGCCCTCCGTGAATTGACCCGGTTCCAGTCGCCAGGCCCAGTTGTCGTCGGCTTTGCCGGGTACGTTCACGCGGGCTGCTTCGTCCAGATTGAGTACATCCTGAACAGGGAAAATTACGGTTCGGGCTACGGATTGCATGGTTAGGCGAATCATCTGCCCAGCGATTGTCTGTTCGGTGACTGGCTGGCCAATATAACTTTCCAGCCTTTTACGGGTGGCTTTGTCGGCATCCTTCCGGAACCATCCCCGAACTGTGTTATTGTCGTGGGTTCCCGTATAAGCAATACAATCCTCTGTATGGTTATGCACGATATAGGGATTCTGGGGCATATCATCGCCAAAGGCAAAGAGTAGTACTTTCATCCCCGGAAAATTATTCTGCATCATCACTTGGCGTACTTCCGCCGTCACAATGCCTAAATCTTCGGCAATAATGGGTAAATGCGGGTGATGACGGAACAGCGTAGCGAGAAAATCAGTTGTGGGTACGTCTACCCAGCGGCCATTAATCGCCGTTTTTTCTTTGGCATCCACCTCCCAGAAGGCCACTAAGCCGATAAAATGGTCAAAGCGGACCAAATTAAACAGGTGAATGTTGTGCCCCACGCGGCGCAACCACCAGTCGTAATTCGTTGCTTTCAGCGCATCCCAATTATAGACCGGATTTCCCCAGAGCTGCCCCGTTTTGGAGAAGTAATCCGGCGGAACGCCAGACACTACGAAGGGCTTGTGGTGCTTGTCGAGTTTAAACACTTCCGGGTGCGACCATACATCAGCGCTGTGGTAATTGAGGTAAATCGGTAGATCACCAATAAACTGGATGCCGCGTTCTCCGCAATACTGCTTTAACTCAAACCATTGCTTAAAGAACAACCATTGACGGAATTTTTCCCTTTCTACGGCTTCTTTCAGCCAGGACCGGTACTCGTGCAGCCCTTCCTCGGTCCGGTCACGAATGGCGGCGGGCCACTGACTCCAATCGTAAATGTCCGTATGGATATTAAGCGCCGAAAATAAAGCATAGTCATCCAGCCAGCCTTGGTGCTCCCGGCAGAAAGCCTCGTAGGCGTGCTTATCGAAATAACCATTGAAGAACCTTTCAAACGCCTTATCTAATAATGATTCTTTAAACTGCCTGGTGACTGCATAATCCACTCTACCCTCCGGAAAAGCCGGAGCATGACTGATATCTGCCGCATCCAGCAAACCTTCCGATGCTAGCCTTTCTATGCTAATCAGCAGGATATTGCCCGCAAAAGCTGAAGCACTGCTATAAGGCGAATTTCCCAGGCCTTCTTCAATAGGTGAGAGGGGAAGTATCTGCCAGTAACTTTGCTTAGCTGCAGCCAATTGGTCGGCAAACCGGTAAGCTTCTGGACCCAAGTCGCCAATGCCGTGGGCGGAAGGCAGAGAAGTAATGTGTAACAGGAGTCCGCTGGAACGTTTAGGAAGCATGACCGTGAAAGTTGATGTGTTAAATTAGTTAATGTAGCGATGTGCGGATAGATTTATCTTCTACATCCGGCGTAGTTTGCAAGCTACACCGGAATACGTGTCAGTCTTCGGACTGGCGGTTAGTAGCAAAATGATAAGGCAGAAGCTTTCCGCCGCTACTTATTTATACTCACCAGCAGAGCTACCGGAAACTGTCCGAAAATAGTGGCCAAAGATAAATTACTCTCCGCCATTATGCTTTCTCCGGTAAAGGCATTCCGCCAGCTGTTTTCAGTTAAACTGGCCGGAAGACTAATTTTTGTATCGCCCCACACCTTTTCTCCCAGCGGCCATTGTCTCTCTTGAACGAGTTGCGAAGGGAAACGGGGCACTACGGCAATAACCGATTGTTCACCGAAAGTCCGGGCAAAGGCAATTACGTTCTCCTGGCGTTTGCCATTGGCGGTAAGTGACAGGTATTCGCCTTGCTGAAAGACATCCGCCAATTGTTTTCGGACCTGCAAAGCGTTATACACCGTAAATAGCTTGGCCCGTCCATCGGCTGCATTACTCAGCAGGTCGTCAATATAGCTAGCCAGCGTAGACTCATGTTTCGACTCGACTTCCTGCAAATACTGCATCCGTAATTCATAGTCCACGGGGCAGCGGTTATCGGGGTCTACGAGGCTCAAGTCCCAGAGTTCACAGCCCTGGTAGAAGTCGGGTACGCCGGGAGAGGCCGTTTTAAGCAGTACCTGCGAAAGAGAGTTAATCAGGCCCCAGTGGGCAATTTTATTTTTGAATGGCAAAAATACCTTCTGAAAGCCGTGACCGGAATTAAGCAAGCGGAGAGCGAAATTGATCAACGCTTTTTCAAAATCTTCGTTCTGGGCAATCCAATCCGTGTGTACCTTGGCTTCCCGCATGGCTTTGAGCAAATATTCTTCAATCCGTTGCGGGTAGTCTTCCGCAATGTTATCCTCGAACGGCCACGTGCCCAGCAGCGTCTGGTAGATGAAATATTCCTCGTTCTTGTCGGGCCACCACTGCCCGTCCATCTCCTGCTTCAGCTCTTGGTTGATTTTGTGCCACTCGTTCACGCAAGCTTTCCATTCCTCCGGAATCTCGGACAATACATTGAGCCGGGCCCGTACGTCTTCGCCCCGTTTGGTATCGTGGGTAGCGGAAGCATTCATTTTATGCGGCCACTGTTGCTGCTGTTCCCGGTTAAACTGGTGAAAACCTTCCACCGTCAGACCAAAGGCTTCCGGATTGCCGCCGACTTCATTGGTCGAAAGCAACCGGTTAAATATATAGAAGGTAGTGTCTTCCAGCCCTTTGGCCATCAGCGGACCGGTCACCTGCTGAAACTTCATCACAGCTCGAAGCCAGCTTCTTTTCCGGGGGGTAGGAATCGTCCGGGGAAACTCCAGCAGCAGCATCCGGCGCAGGAATTGAATGGTTAGCTTTTGTTCAGGCAGCTTCTGCGCTGTTTTTTCCAAGGCTTCTTCAATGTACTGCCGGTCGGGTGCCGATACGGTTTCGGAGTTGGTATACGTCCGGTAGACCGGGAAGTAGCACAGGGCCGTAGTCAGGGTAAGCCGCAGATCGGCAGGTAACAGGTCGGCTCCTTCGGGCACGAACTGCGACAAACGACGAAACTGAAACAGTAACCTTTCCAGGTCACCCGCCAGCAGCCGGTCGAGAATCATCTTCTTTTTCTCGAAAAGCAACTCATGGAAGGACGTCGTGAAGCCCGTAAACCGGGTATAGAGTTCACTAAAATCCTCTTCCCGGGCCGGGTCGCAGAAAACGCCGTTGAGTTGAGCCAGGAAGTCGTAGCCGCTGGTGCCCTGGATGGGCCAGTCAGCCGGCAATGCCTCGCCGGGTTCCAGGATTTTCTCAACCACAATATAGGCGTCATCAGTAGCCTTTTTCCGCAGTTCCTGCAAATACGTCAGCGGGTCATTGAGACCGTCGATGTGGTCAATCCGGACGCCACCGACCACGGCCCGTTTGAGCAGCGTAAAGATTAGCTGGTGCGAGTCTTCCAGCACGGCGGGGTCTTCCACCCGCATACTGATGAGTTCATTGATATTAAAGAAGCGGCGGTAATTGATTTCCCGGTTGGCCGTTTTCCAGAAGGCAAGCCGGTAGTACTGGGCCGCCAATATTTCGTGCAGTTGCTCCTTGTCTTTGTTCAGGACCCGGAGCCTGCGCTGTACGTGCTTCCGGAAAACCGGATTTTCCCGGTATTCCTGCCACAACGCTTCTTTAGCGCCTTCCATCGCCGCCAGTCGGTTTTCGGCGCTTACCATACCCGCAAACGTTTCCACTAAGCGGCGATTGGTATCCTCCACTTCGTGCAAATCATTCTCATCCTTGAAGCGAAAACCTTCCGTATTGAACAGCAACGGATAAGATTCAATTTTCAGTGGAAAAACCGAATCGTAGTATTTTACACCCAAAGCGCCGTTCTCGTAGACCAGTTCCAGCTGGCCTTCTTGCAGGGCTTCGTAGTAGGGAACCCCCAGGAAAGGCACCAGCAGCCGCTTTCTGAGACTTTGGCTCGGATGGTTCCAGGCAATATCAAAATGGCGGCTGTAAGCCGAATGATAACCTTTTTCCAGTACGTCCATCAGCAGGGCATTTTCCGTACTGAATACCATGTGATTTGGCACAATGTCCTGCAACCAGCCCATATGGTTGCGGCGCAATGAGGCAAACAATTCATTCAGCTCCGTTTCCGTCCCGATTTCCGGATTTAGCTGGTTCGGGTCAGCCACGTTGTATCCGTGCGTACTGCCGCTGGCTGCCTTGAAAATGGGCGAGGCATAAACTACCTGAATACCTAGCTGGTGCAGGTAATCAACGATGGCATTGGCCTGGGTAAATCCGAAATCTTTATGAAACTGAATTCGGTAAGTCGTAAGGGGAATTTGCATAGAGTAGCTTATGTCAGGCTACTTTTACGTCTAAAAGCGCTCCTAGTTCTAAAAAATATTTAACCCATTGGCCAGCCATGGCTTCTCGCCGGCTGGCCCGGTCGCGGATCTCGCCGAAGTAACGATTACCAGTGATAAAAAACTCATTTTGCGCCTTCCAGGGGTCAAATTGTAAGCCAATGGCTTTCAGGGCAATGAGCAGCTTTACCATGTAGTTAAGCTGATTGACACTGGGCGCTTTTCCCCAGGCATTAACCAGGGCATTAAGCCGCTTGGTGACCAGGTAGCTGTTCATTTCCGACTGTAAATGAATATTCCAGCGCCGGGCTTCCTCCGCCAGCCGGATCAATTCATCCACTTCAGGCTGGTCCGGGGCAAAAATCCGTCGCAGGTCGGCATTGAGGATAAACTCTACTGTTCCTTTAAATACCCCCGGAACCGGCGCTTCGGTCCGACTCATCAGGTTCATCATGTGGTAATGGTGGCGGTATACCTGCCGGTATGAAGATTCAATGTCCTGCATGGCCTCCTGCATAATCTGCTCAACCACCGTCCGTTGGGCATCTTTGGTCAATTGGGTCAGCGAATACCGGGGCAAGCCGAAATATTCGTCCATGAGCCGAATGGCCTCGGCAATGTCGCTGTGCAAAAAGGCACTGCGCAGTTGCCCTTGCACCCGGCTAAACGTTTCGGCAGTCATGTTTTCGCGGGCCTGGGCAATAATGGTGTGCTGCCCGAGGTATAGTACGGCGTAGCTGATCTCACTTTCCTCCAACGTAATGGTAGATTCTACCCGCGACATCCCCGTTACCAGTTTCTGGATACCCGCTTCAAGCCGTTCGTAAGCATCATGCCGGAAGAGATAGCCCATCACGGGTACATTCTCGGGATGTTCTTCAAACAGGGACGCAATAGCATAATGCGCTCCCACCCGGACCTGATCCAGCCGGGCTGGTTTTACCTTCTTCTGGTACAATACGGCAGCATTGCCAAATTCAATCTGGTTGCTGGATACGCCTTGCAGTTTTTGCACGAAGGTTTCCTCCAGGGGAATCTCATCTACCAAATACGTATCGCCGTTTTTCGTACCAGCTACTTCAACTGCTAACTGCATGGTCCGGCTGGCGTATTGCAGAATCTGGATGGTTTCGATGCCCGATACTTCGTCGAAGAACCAGCCGCAGGAGGTGTACATCTGCATGGCGTGCCGTTGCATTTCCAGCAACTTAAGCATTTGCACCTGTTCGCTACGACTCAGGTTCCGACCGGCGTGATTTTGCAGAAATTGCCGGACGTGTTGCGGGGAACGGTCAAGCAATACCTGAATATATTCGTTCCGGATCGCCCAAGGATCGGCTACCAAAGGCTTCATGTCTTTCTCATACACCGCAATCAGCTTTTCGCGCAGCCAGTCCAGCGACTCCCGGAGCGGTTGACGCCAGCGTTGGTTCCAGCCGCCGTTGCCCCCGGTATTGCAGCCGCAATCGTGCCGCCAGCGTTCCACGCCGTGTACGCAGCTCCAGGAACTGTTTTCAAAAATCTGTACTTCGTGCGTGGGTGGGAATTTGGCCAGGAACTCCCCGTAATTGGTGATTTTAGCCAGGCCCTGCGACTCAATGTGGTGAAAGCAATACGCCAATGCCATGTCGCCGAAGCGGTGATGGTGCCCATAGCTTTCACCATCCGTGGCAATGTGGACCAGTTGGGGTACTTCTTCGGGCCGGAACGCTTCCATAAACCGGTGGGCAAAATCCTTTCCGTTCTTCAGCAAGCCTTTAAACGCCACGTCCTGCGAAATAAAACCATCGTAAAAGAATAAGTCGATGTGCCGTCCGGAAGGTAGTTTGCAGCGGTACGGCATTCGGGGGTCCACCCGTTCGTGGGATACGTCCTGCCAGTCGTGGCTGCCGGTTTTGCGGACCGCTTTAGCCTGACGGGGTGCCAGGAGCGTAAATTTTATACCGTACTCGGCCAGCACTTCCAGCGTTTGGGTATCTACGGCGGCCTCTGCCAGCCACATTCCTTCGGGTGTACGGCCGAAACGATGCTCAAAGTCGCGGATACCCCATACCACCTGCGTAATTTTGTCCTGCCGGTTAGCCAGCGGCATAATTAAATGTCCATAGACCTGCGCCATTGCCGAACCGTGTCCCGAAAACCGTTCACGGCTTTCGCGGTCGGCTTGTAATATAGCCTGGTAGGTTTCCGGCTCGTTTGCTTCCAGCCACGACAACAGCGTAGGGCCGAAGTTAAAACTCATCTGGCTGTAATTATTGATAATATCCGTGATGTCTCCTTCGTGATTCAGCATCCGCGAGGCAGCGTTCTGGCCGTAGCATTCGGCCGTGATCCGTTCGTTCCAATCGTGGAAGGGATAGGCAGAGTCCTGAATTTCGACGAATTCCAGCCAGGCATTTTCACGGGGCGGCTGGTAAAAGTGGCCGTGAATGCAGATATATCGTTGGTGGGGCATGGCAGCAATAGCGAAAAGGGAAGCAGTAACAGATTGCTATGCGTCAAATTTAGCGGATTAAGCGGATTTACCGGGTCAAATCGGCTGACAGACGCTTAGATTATCACCCGACGTAAAAAAGAAAGGGCAAAGGTCCTGCCAACCTTTGCCCCTAAACAACTTTTTTGATTCGCCTGTGTATGGTTAATGCAATTAGTAATTAATCTTCTCCAGGCGCATATCCAACTTCTTGGCCTTGCGGTAATACTCTGAGATAAGTACGTAGCCGGGTTTGGCTGGCATTACCCTGAGTGAGGAAGCCCCCGTTTCCAGGCTGATTTTGTCTGTGGAGTATTGCTTGTCCGCGTAGGTAACAGCGCCGAATACGAGTTTATTCTTTTACGATGGTTTTATTTCGCAGGACGTGGCGTTTAAAGGCTTGCTGAAGAACGGAAAGGATTTT
>QQTW01004842.1_pt1 | contig 10122 bp, 7 predicted proteins | sample 1904831 | NCBI WGS metagenome assembly QQTW01 (sample SAMN09435610, study PRJNA476489) | Subsurface metagenome, whole genome shotgun sequencing project.
AACGAGCCGGATTAGCAACGAGAGCGTGGAGTTGGCATGATATTGCTACCTATCCCACATTAACTTGATGCACTACCGTAGTATCTCGAATAAATACCTATTAATATTTGTTTACACAACATTGTAAGATAGTGTAGTTGAATACAATGAGTATATTTACTTATTAACTGCAATGGCAGCCCAATTTCCTTGGTTAACTATAATAATTTTTCTACCTGCTATCGCCGCCTTACTAATTCCCGTATTACCTGACAAAGACGGTAAGTGGGTACGGTGGTATGCAGTAGGTGTAGCGATCGCAGATTTGATTTTGATATGTTACGCTTTTTGGCAGAACTACGACCCCAGCAACGCAACTTTCCAACTAGCGGAAAGTTATGCTTGGATGCCTTCTTTAAGTCTCAACTGGGCTGTTTCTGTCGATGGGTTATCAGCACCTTTAGTTCTTTTAGCGGGTTTTGTAACAACGCTGGCGATCTTTTCCGCTTGGCAAGTTGACCGCAGACCCAAACTCTTTTACATGCTGATGTTGCTATTATACTCAGCGCAAATTGGAGTTTTTGTTGCTCAAGACTTGCTACTGTTTTTTATCATGTGGGAAGTTGAACTGGTTCCAGTTTATCTACTTATTAGTATTTGGGGTGGTAAAAAGCGTCGTTACGCCGCCACAAAGTTTATTATTTATACTGCCGCCGCTTCTATTTTTATCCTCGTAGCTGCTTTTGGTATGGCATTTTCTGGGGGTAGTGATGTAACTTTCGATATCGCCCAACTCGCCCTCAAAGATTATCCGCTTCCCCTAGAACTCGTTTTGTATGCAGGATTGATAATTGCCTTTGGTGTCAAACTGGCAATTTTCCCCTTGCACACTTGGCTACCCGATGCTCACGGAGAAGCCTCCACACCTGTATCGATGGTGTTAGCTGGCGTACTCTTAAAAATGGGCGGATACGGATTAATTCGCCTGAATTTAGAACTTCTTCCCGCCGCCCACATTTATTTTGCACCGTTGCTGGCAATTTTGGGTGTAGTTAACATTATCTACGGCGCGTTAAACTCCTTTGCCCAGACAAACATGAAACGTCGTCTTGCTTACTCCTCAGTATCCCACATGGGCTTTGTACTGCTGGGTATTGCATCCTTCACCGATATTGGGATTAATGGTGCGATGCTGCAAATGATTTCTCATGGTTTGATTGCATCAGTATTATTTTTCTTGGCTGGTGTAACCTACGATCGCACTCAGACAATGGCAATGAGTGAAATGTCTGGTATAGGTCAGGTAATGCCCAAGGTATTTGCACTGTTTACAATTAGTGCAATGGCATCTTTGGCACTTCCTGGAATGAGCGGTTTTGCTAGCGAAATTTTGGTATTTGTCGGGGTAGCAACTAGCGATATCTACAGTTCGACATTCTGCACAGTAACAGTATTTCTTGCCGCCGTTGGCGTAATTCTCACCCCAATTTACCTATTGTCGATGTTGAAACAGGTATTTTACGGAACTGGCGCAGAACTTAACTGTAATCTTGATAATGATAAAGAACAAAATCAAGAAGATGAAGAAGTTTGTTTTGGTACTGATTGCGTCCTGCCCACCCAAGCTGTTTACAGAGATGCAAATTGGCGAGAAATATTAATTGCTGCTAGTTTCATCATCTTAATTATTGGGATTGGCTTCTATCCTAAACTGACAATGCAGATGTACGATGTAAAAACCGTCGCCGTTAACACTCAAGTTCGTCAATCTTACACCCAAATAGCTCAAACAAACCCCGGCATCTATGCAAATAGAGGATTGGCATCTAAAAGAATCGCTCAAGCAGAAACAGCAAAATTTTTGGGGATAGTCAAGTAAAGTTCTAACGCAAGCGAAACGTCAAAACTTGCTACCTTCAATATAGGTAAATTGAAATAGCAAGCAGGCTTCTATGAAACATGAGTTAGAACCTCTAAGCGATCGCGCCAGGGAAGATGTCAATAGCCAATTATCTACCCTCCGGCAAGAAGCTTGTAACCAAATAGAAACCAGCCTTCGTCCCGGACAGCAACAAATGGCTCAATGGCAAGGTGGAGAAATGGCAGTTTCCGCCGTCCCTGGGGCGGGGAAATCTACCGGAATGGCAGCAGCAGCAGCCGTTGCGATCGCCCGTTACGGTCTTCATTCTCGGCATCAGTTAATTGTAGTTACTTTTACGCGATCGGCGGCAGCAAATATTAAAGCTAAAATTCGCTACTATCTGCAAAAAAAATTATCTTTACCGCCTACAGGGTTTAGCGTCCATACTTTACATGGTTTAGCGTTAAATATTGCTAGTCGTTACCCCGATTTATCTGGGTTGCAGTTAGATAGTTCCACCTTAATTACCCCTAACCAGAGTCATCGGCTAATTCGTACTTGTGTAGAACAATGGATTGCAAGTCATCCAGGACATTATTCTAGATTATTACAAGGGCGGCAATTTGACGGGGAAGAAACCGAGCGTTTGCGCCGTCAATCGGTGTTGCGTACCGAAGTATTACCTGCTTTAGCTCATAGTGTCATCCATGAAGCTAAAAGTTCGGGAATTTTACCCGCTACTTTGAGACAAATTAGCAGTCAATCCAATGATGAGTACGATATTTTAGCCGTCGCCTCTGGGTTATACGAGCAGTATCAAAGCATTATGAAGTTGCGCGATTTAATCGACTACGACGACATGATTTTAGGCGCTCTGCGGGTGCTAGACAACGACAGTGCTTGTCAAGTTGAGCAAAGCCAAGTTTTTGCAGTATTTGAAGATGAGGCGCAAGACTCCAGCCAACTGCAAACTAAATTACTGAAGATTCTGGCGGTTAATACTAATTCCACAAATTTAATTCGTGTCGGCGACCCCAACCAAGCGATAAATTCTACTTTTACTCCGGCTGACCCAATTTATTTTCGGCAATTTTGCGAACAATGCGATCGCCAGGGACAGTTAGCAACTATGGATAGAGCCGGACGCAGTAGCAAAATTATTATTGATGCGGCTAACTTTGCTTTGGAATGGGTAAATCGTACTTATAAAAGCAATAAAGCTCCCTTTCGAGTTCAAAAAATTAAACCTGTAGACATTGACGATCCGCAGCCGGAAGCTAATCCCGATCCTTGGGGTAAAGGCTTAGAACTTTATACGCCGCGCGATATTCACCATACTGCAAGTTTAATTGGCGATCGCGCCATTAACTTATTAACCGAACATCGCGATCGCTCTTGCGCGGTTTTAGTGAGAGAAAATAAACAAGGTCAATGGTTAGCAGAAATTCTCGCGCCCCGGTGTCAAGAACAGGACATTAGTTTGTATGAAGTGTCTGAAAGCGATCGCCGCTCTCACGTCCCGGCGGAAATCCTCGCTTGGTTGCAATTTCTTGACCGCCCCCATTCTCCTGATTATCTCAAAGCCGCTTTAGCCGTCCTCGTTCAACGTCAGCTAATCGAGCGTCAAGACCTCAACGCTCTAGCTTTACTTCCCGAACAATTTATTTATCCTGCTCCCCTCGATCCTCTTGCCAAAGAAGCCGCTATTAAACCACGTAATTTTTGCCGTCAGTTACTCCGCGCTCGATTAGAATTGCCGCCTTATCAACTAATTTCTTTTTTGGCATTAACTTTAAATTACGATGGAGCCGAACTTGCCACCGCCGATAAACTAGCGGAAAGAGTAGTTCAGCAAACGGCGGGTAATAGTTCTCTTACTGCTATGCTTGCGGTACTTAATGAAATTGTTAGCTCCGAACGGTTTGATCCTGTAGAAACCGATAATGTCGAGGAGCGTTTTACTCGCCCCGGTCAACTGACAATTATTACCATGCACAAAGCCAAGGGACTTGACTGGGATTATGTATTTCTGCCTTTTCTGCACGAAAATATTATCCCTGGTAGCTTTTGGGTTCCGCCGCAAACTCATTTTTTGGGGGAGTTTAGTTTGGCAGAAGTTGCCCGCGCTCAAATACGCGCCCACCTGCACGGACAAGCCGATCTACCAGATATTACTCAAGCTTGGGAAGACGCAAAACAACTAAAAACTGCCGAGGAATTTCGCTTGCTTTATGTTGCCATGACTAGAGCCAAACGCTTATTGTGGATGTCGGCGGCACAAAAAGCGCCTTTTACTTGGAGTAAGCCCAATGGGTTAGATAGTCGCGCCCCTTGTCCTGTATTTCCGGCGTTAAAGCGTCAATTTCCCTCTAGTGCGATCGCACTATAACCAGTTGACTGTAAAAAACTTAAAAGGCGATCGCTAATTTATTTGATATTAATTTGCTTAAAATAACTTACTTATCGCGTTGATTTTACTATTTTTCTAAACTAGAGAGTCAACAATACTAAGTTAAAGTTGACGAATTTTAGATAGAAAAAAACAATTTTTAACAAGTGCTAAATAATGCTAAGTTACCTAGTATTAGACGTTGTTACACCTATCGCAAATTTATTTCGTAGACGAATGCTTGCGCCCTTATTCATATTTATGAACTAATTATAAAAAAAATATTTTAATTCTATTGTACTCTATCTTAAGACTCAACTTAGTTCGTAAGTATTAGAATTAAAATAATTAATTAACATCTGTAAATAAAAGTAAAAACAGCTAATGCCAGTAACCCTAAAAAATTAATAGCTACATGACTACGCAGGTATCAGTATGATTGAAGGAAGGAAGGGTGAATGGCGTATTTCGTTGCTATTATTCAAATATTGGCGACGTACACCGTCATTTGTCCGACACATTTGGCTGGTAACACTTTATTTAACTGCTTGGGCAACTCTAGACACCCTAGCATTATCTTTTGAAACTGCACCAGAAATCTCTGTATGGTCTCCAGCTTCAGCCCTCGATATCGTTCTCATTCTCGCGTTTGGCTGGCAATATAGCTTTGCCCTATTATTGAGTACGTTTATCCATAACTATTTTGTTACTGGACGAGAACTTAACTGGGTTGCATTGCTGATCTTGGCATTGGTTACAGCTTTAGGATATGGGGGCGCTTGCGCTTTTCTCCTGTACAAACTGCGAATTAACCCGCGCTTACGACAACTGCGCGATGTAGTTTGGTTTTTAACGATCGCTGTTTTAATTGCGCCATTAATTGTTGCTTTATTACAAGCTGCAAACTTTGCTTACTTTGGGATTGTACCTTGGTCTAAATACTTAACAAATACCTTGCATTACTGGGCTGGAGATGCAACGGGTATTGCTATGCTTGCGCCGTTTTTATTAATATTTCTACGCAAGTTTCCCTGGGTTTGGGCTACTTCTGAGGACACACCGCCAGCAAGCGGACGTAAAACGCTACTAACATTCAAAGACATTCCGCAATTTCTGATCGAGGGATTTGCTCTAAGCTTAGGCATTTGGGCTGCTTACGGTTCGCGTCCGGGAACTAATTTAGATTACACCTACTTAGTTTTTTTACCCTCAATTTGGATAGCTATGCGGCACGGCTTTGAGCGGGCAGCGACGACAGTTTTGTTTATCAGCGTTGCAGTGGCAGTATTGGTACGTGCTACTTTCGGTCAAGCTAACGTTTTTTCTTTGCAATTTGGCTTAATGGCAATTACGTTAACTTGCTTGCTATTAGGTGGAGTAGCAAGCGATCGCCAGCAATCGGAAAGAGCTTTACGCGATTCCGCCAGCCAACTGACTCACAGTGCTTTTTACGATGCCCTAACCAACTTACCCAACCGAGCTTTATTTAGCGATCGCCTAGAACGAGCTTTTGAACAGGGCAAACAAGCTGCTGATACTTTGTACGCGGTACTTTTTATTGACTTAGATCAGTTCAAAGTTGTTAACGATAGCCTCGGACATACTCTTGGCGATCGCCTGCTAATTGCTATTGCGCGTAAATTAGAAAGTTGTGTCCGTCCTACCGATACTATTGCTCGTTTGGGAGGAGACGAGTTTACTATCTTAATTGAAAGCCTCTCCGATGTTAGCGATACAATTCGCGTTGCCGAACGCATCCAGACAGCCTTAGCCTTACCTTTTGAGCTTGAAGGACAAGAAGTATTCGCCACCGCTAGTATTGGTATTGCTTTGAACGCCACAGGATATAAGCACGCAGGAGATATTTTGCGCGATGCGGACATGGCTATGTATCGAGCCAAGCAATTACGGACTCGCTACGAGATATTTAATCCTACCATGCACGCTAGAGCCGTTGCCCGTTTGCAGATGGAAACAGAATTGCGTTGGGCGATCGAACGTCAAGAGTTTTTGGTTTATTACCAACCCTTGGTATCTCTAGGAACAGGTAGGCTTTCAGGGTTTGAGGCGTTGGTGCGCTGGCAGCATCCCCAACGCGGTATCCTCGTGCCTGCAAAGTTTATACTTTTAGCAGAAGAAACTGGGCTGCTAAACCCTATTGACCAATGGGTATTGCGCGAAGCTTGCCGCCAAATGCAGCAATGGCAAGAGCAAATTCCTTTAAACCCACCCTTACTAATTAGTACGAATATGGGTAACAAACTATTTGCTCAACCCAATCTAATCCAGCAAATTAGGCAAATTTTGACAGATACAAGCTTAGATGCTCTTAGCCTCAAGTTAGAGATTACCGAAAACGTATTAGCAGAAAATGACGAATCAACTATTGCCACACTCTCGCAGATTAAAGCTTTGGGAGTACAGTTATCTATTGACGACTTCGGGACGGGATACTCATCTTTAAGCCGTTTGCATCGTTTTCCGATTGATGAATTGAAGATCGATCGCTCGTTTGTCAGTAAAATTGGTGCGGGAAAAGGCAACTTAGAAATTACCGAAACAATCTTGACCTTGGCGAACAAACTTGGCGTAAGTGCGATCGCCGAAGGCATTGAAACAGCTGAGCAATTAGCCTATCTAAGAGGACTTAACTGTGCTTACGGGCAAGGATACTTTTTCTCTAAACCCTTACCCAAACAAGCTGCCGAAGAATTAATTATTGCCAAGCCTCAGTGGTAATTTATTCCTCTACGCGATAGCCAAGTTCTGCTAACCGCGTCCGTGACTGCCGCCATTTAGGTTGAACTTTGACAAATAATTCTAGATGAACTTTGCCAGCAATTAATTTTTGAATTTGGGCGCGGGCTGCACTACCAATCGTTTTGAGCATACTTCCACCTTTACCGATTAATATGCCTTTTTGGGAATCGCGCTCAATGTTAATAGTGGCAAATACGCGAGTAATAGTTGGTGCTTCTTCAACTTTTTCAATCGCGATCGCTACCGAATGGGGGACTTCTTCACGAGTTAGTAGTAAAATCTGTTCGCGGATTAGTTCGCCCATAATAAACCGCTCTGGCTGATCGGTTACTAAATCCGGTGGGTAGTAATAAGGGCCAACTTCAAGTTGGTCAATCAATAACTGCTGTAAGTTTGGTAATCCTTCTCCATTTAAAGCCGAAAACTTAACCATTTTCCATTGGTTAGCCTCTGCAATTCGTGCATAAGTCGTATTTAACATTTGGGCATCGGCGGGTGGTTGCGTGTCAATTTTATTGATGCCTAAAATCACTGGCGTTTTACTTTGACTTAGCATATCGACAATATAGCGATCGCCTCCGCCTGCTTCTACGGTTCCATCGACCACAAAGACCACTACATCGACGACATCAATGGCAATTTTCGCGTTTTGTACCAGAACTTCCCCCAGTTGATGGTGAGGTTTATGAATGCCTGGAGTATCGACAAAAATTAATTGGGCTTCAGGGGTAGTTAAAATACCACGTAAGCGATTGCGTGTGGTTTGCGCGACGGGGGAAGTAATGGCGATTTTTTGCCCAACTAAATAATTCATTAACGTTGATTTGCCAACATTAGGGCGACCAATAATGCCAATAAACCCCGATTTAAAACCGGGCGGAGCTTGGGGAATAGTTGCTAAATCCGATAAGTCTAAAATCTTGCCTTCTTTAGGTGTTTGGGAATCAATATTACTTTCTGACATACGGTTTGATTGAGGCAATTACTAGGAAGCTAAATAAAAGTTGCAATTTCCCACAACTAGCGTAGGTTTCAGTTTAATCTACTGCTTGTTAACTAAAAAATATCTAAATGGGACGTAAGCGAATTGGAATTTTGACTAGCGGCGGAGATTGTGCGGGGTTAAACGCTGCAATTCGAGCCGTGGTATACAGAGCTACAGGCACTTACGATTGGGAAGTGTTGGGAATTCGGCAAGCTACCCTTGGTTTACTTACAAACCCTCCGCAAGTAATGCCGCTAGAAATTGAAAAAGTCGATGCTTTATTAACGGCCGGGGGAACAGTATTAGGCACTACCAATAAAGGAGATCCCTTTGCTTATCCTATGCCGGATGGAAGTTTGTGCGATCGCTCGGAAGAAATTATTGCCAATTACCACCAATTAGAATTAGAAGCGTTAATTGCTATAGGCGGCGATGGTAGCGCGGCAATTCTCCGCCGTTTAGCCCAGCAAGGCAATATTAATATGGTTGCCATCCCTAAAACTATTGATAACGATGTCGGCGTTACCGAGCATTCTATTGGATTTGATACCGCAGTAAATACGGCGACAGAAGCCTTAGATCGCTTGCATTTTACCGCCGCAAGTCACAGTCGAGTAATGATTTTAGAGGTCATGGGACGCGATGCAGGACATATTGCCATTAGTGCGGGAATTGCTGGCGGTGCGGATGTAATTTTGATTCCAGAAATTGATTATACCGTTGAACAAATTTGTCGCAAAATCAAAGAGCGTCAAGAACAAGGGAAAAATTATTGTTTAGTTATCGTCTCCGAAGCCGTGCGGACTGAAACAGGCGAATCGGTAATGAATACCAATCGCTTAGGTCAATCTAGGTATGGTGGTATTGGGCAGTATTTAGCCGACCAAATTTGCCATTGTAGCGGTGCAGAGACGCGGGTTACAGTTTTAGGTCATATTCAACGCGGCGGTACGCCTTCACCTTTAGAACGCCTGATAGCTGCTGCTTTTGGAGTCGCCGCCGTCGATTTAATTGCCGAACAGAAGTACGATCGCATGGTAACTTGGCAAAATCGTCAGGTGGTCAGCGTCCCAATTACTGAGGCGATCGCTCAATACCGCGCCGTCGATCCCAACGGTACATTAGTTAGGACGGCGCGTGGTTTGGGTATTTGTCTGGGAGATTAACAACTGGCGCTCTCTAAGTTCCTGGTAAAGTTCGCAAACGATCGCTTAAATGAGTGCGATCGCTTAAACTATGCAGCAAGGGGCCGTGAGCGCCAAATTCAACTCTACTTACCGACCCCACCGGACAGCCTAACCGAAAGCGGAAACGCCCGACATCAATACCTAATAAGCTGCACAAAATAATCCGAATTGTAGCTTTGTGGGAAACAATCAAAATATTGCCGTCACTGTAACGTTGCTTGATTTCTTCAATTACAAGTATTGCGCGACTTGCGATCGCTACGGCTAATTCTCCTCCAGTAGGCGGATACCAAGCCGGATCTGCTGTCCAGCGAATATAATCGTCGTGATATTCGCTAGATACAGTTGCTACGGTTTTTCCTTCCCATTTGCCATAATTAATTTCTTTTAACCCCTCTCGTAATTCCAACTCTATACCCAGTTTTTCGGCTATAGGTTTAGCTGTTGCGATCGTTCTTTGCATGGGACTTGCATAAATATTTTGCCAATCTAAAGATTGATAAGCAACAGCGAAAGCTTGCGCCATCTCAATGCCATCTGTTGTTAGTTCAGCATCAACCGAACCACAAAAAGCATTATCTCGACTGCATTGTGTTTGTCCGTGACGTAATAAGTAAAGCGTTAAACTCACACGTTTGCCTCTATATCTTTTCGATTGAATTGAACTATTTTTGTTAGTTTACTACCACTGCAAGTAAGCAAAGCTGGAACCTTGTTCGCGTCTGATTTTGCTGTCTTTTTCAAACCAAGCAATTATTTGTGCAGTTGTTAAGTCTTCAATGTTAACGGCATATTCTTTAGCAATGTGTTTTAACAAGTTCAACGAAGAAACTGTTAATCTTGCTAAAAACTTTTCGTTAGACGCAAGCAACGCAGCGTCAACTTTATGAGAATCTTCTATAGTTAAAAATTGCGATGATTGGGGTTGAGAGTTCATAATTTTAATTTAATTAATTTCTTG
>QQTW01004843.1_pt1 | contig 10121 bp, 6 predicted proteins | sample 1904831 | NCBI WGS metagenome assembly QQTW01 (sample SAMN09435610, study PRJNA476489) | Subsurface metagenome, whole genome shotgun sequencing project.
AATTGAGAAATTTTAATTTGAGAGAAATCTGGTGCTAGCTCTATTTCAAATTGAATTGATGTATGATTATTGCACTCATTTTTACTACGATCTATAGACTTTAGTCCATTTTTTTCGGTTTCATTGTCAGGAATATTTGAACTAATAAAATATCTTTCGAGCGAGACTAATTTATGCAACAATTCTGTTTTTTTTATCTTCAATTTATTAACTGCTGTAGAATGAGTAGCATCTTTATCGACGTTAATTACACGGCATAAGAGCGTCAACAATTACATCAATGAGACTTTGAGGCACACCATCTGATTTTGACCGAGTTGCAATTCATCTCCGTGATTGAGGCGGTAGGGCACACCTTGCTTGAGTAGATTGCCATTGAGATAGGTCCCATTACGACTACTGTCAACAATCATGTAGGACTGTTGCGATTTATCCCAGTAAAGGCGGGCGTGGGAACGAGAAACTATTCCTTCATCAGGAATTCCGCTTAAATCAATTTCTGGAACCTTTCCACTGTCGCGATCGCGGCGACCAACAATCCCTGCTTCTCCACGTAAATAAAAATTCTGTCCACTGGGATGGCTTAACCTCAAATGGGGACAAGAGGAATTCAAATTGGGTGGTTGTGGTAGCCCAAACTGCTCCCCAGACATTGAAGAATCTTGAGATTCATCCACTGTCCCTACTGGAGTACCACACATGGGACAAACCCTGGCTCCAATAGGTGTGGGTCGATTAAAATGTTTGCAACTCGGATCGGGGCAAAGATTTACCATAATACTAAGTCTAGGGTAACGATTCGTTATAATTCAGCTAGTTAGGAATGCAGTAGGGACTCAGAAGGCTTATAGTCTTTAGGGATAGATTGGAGTGGCACGAGTCCGCTTTTCTGCAGGAGATGCTGTCCCTCACGGGTCTTGAGTAGATCGGCAAACATCGGACCAGATTTAAAGCCAGGAAGGCTATTATCGTTAGGATAGACAATTGTGAGAGGAAAACCTAAAGGATAAGTTCGATTGTGAAATGCGTCTACGTTGGGGGAAAATTCTGTCTTCAGACACAGATTATCAGCCGGAGTAATAGGTAAGAGCTTGCCATCAGTATTACTTCTTAGTAAAGCTTGCACGGGTGGCTCTTTTCCTCGCGCTAAAGCTAGAGGATACACCTTACACTGGTCCCGCGTTTGCACGAGCAGACCAAAACTAATCGCACCAGGTTCTAACGTGAAATCAGTTTCTTTTATAAACTTAGAGGTTGGGCGTTGTTTCACCTGTTTAAATTTGTCCATCAACTCTGGTGGAACGCCATTCAAAACTTTTTGTTCAAATAGTTTGTTAGCTTCTGGTTCTAGCGGTCGATAGGGTATGATTGCGAGATCGGGAAGATTAGGGTTAAGCTCTCGCCAACTTTTCACCTGAAGAGTAAAAATTTTCCGTAGATCTTCGATACTAATTTTTCCCTCTAAAGCGGTGGGAAGATTTTCGGATTTGTAACTAGGTACCAATACGAGTAAACCATCGTAGGCAACCTGCTTGCTGTTGAGCTTTATAGATGATAATTCATCTACTAAACTCACGATCGCAAAGTTTGCTTTGTTGTTCTGCTGCTCCACTGCTTGAAGAGGAGAGACTGGGAATTTGGATTTTATATAATTAAACTCAGCAGCAATATCTGCGCGAGGGCGAGTCAAGATATCGTTGAGTGTGCGATCGGGATTTAAAGGTATTCCACCCAAAACAGTTGTCCAAGTACCATCTTTTTCTGCTGTATAGGGATAGCTACCAGCCTCGATAGTGTTGACATCGTTGAAGCTAGGAACCAAACACTTAATGCAGTTAGCTTTCTCAGCCCTCTCCTCCACATAGGACTTTGACCAAACTAGCCACACAAGTCCTCCTAGTAAAAGTAAAAGCGGTAATCCTACCAGCCACAGCCACTGTCGTCGCCTCTCTAACTTTTTACCTTCGATTGTGGGCGAGGCTGTGGTTGTAACATTGGCACTTGGAAGTTGTAACAATGCCTGACGTGCTGCTTCTGCACTAGGAAAAGGAGTTTCCAGTCCTAATAAGTGGTAAATGAATCCTCTTAAAGCTGGATCGGTGTTAGACCAAAGCTGTGTATCATGCGGATCGGGAGGTTGTTTTGAGGTCGGCTCCGTAGCTCGTCCCAATCCCAGGTAGAAGGCAACATGACCCAAAGCTACAAGGTCTTGCGCTGGTTGTGGGGTGGGAAATGTGTTAGGGGGTGAGTCAAATAGCCGTTCCCAAGAAGCGAGGTCGCAGGTATAGATGTAGGAGTTTTTAGCCAAGATTAAACTCTCTAAGTTGAGGTTACCATGAGCCATCCCCGTTCGCACTTGCCCAGACGGTTGCTGTAATTTCTGAGTGTGCAAAAACTGTAAGGTTTGCAGGACTTGAGCGAGCCAGTCACGCACTTGCTCTGTTGGCATTGCTCCTTTTTGTTGTAAAACTTGACTTAAATTAGGAGCAACAGCTACGTCGCCTGAAGTAATTAAGTAACAGCGATCGCTTTGGCGATCGGCAATAGCTTCCCAAGGCATAATTAAGCGAAAATCTTGCGATTGATTGTTAATCGAACTTGTACCTGCTATTTGCGTAAACGTGGCTTTTCGCGCTCTCGCTTCCTCAGCGTTAAAACAACGACTCGGTAGCAGATATTCTTTAATTACTACTGGCTCACCATCACTGACTCGAACGCCCTTGTACAAGCGTCCCATCCCCTGCGATCGCACGAACTCCATAACGCGATAGACACCGCGACTGCCGCGAATTTCTACTTGTTTTGATAAAGTGGCAGGAAAAGCGCAATGCGAACAGAAATTGGCGTTCAGCACATCCTGGGCTGTTTTTAAGGGGCGATCGCAACTCAAGGGTGCATTTTGCCAACAGTCATAGCTTCGAGAAAAAGGATCGGTAGTAGGCATAAGGGAATCAAATGTCAAATAAATTGCAAATTGTAAATTATTTATGGTTGTATCAGTCCCAGTTTTATAGCTTTCACGACTGTTTGGATGCGGTTATGTTCGACTTGTAATTTGTCTTGAATGTTTGTGAGATGGGCTTTGACTGTGCCAATTTCGATATGTAGTCGTTTAGCGATCGCTTCGTTAGTAGAGTGTCCCCTTACCAACAACTCCAAAACTTCTAATTGCCTGTTTGATAGCTGAGGTGTTTCGGTTAGAGTATTGGAAGTAGGATTGATAGCCCGAAGCCACTGCGAAAGCAGCGTAGCTACCTTTGGAGGCAAAAATACATCGCCCTGCGACACAATGGTAATAGCCTCCTCCAGTTGCTTGTCTACCTGGGACGTGAATACATAGCCCTTCGCTCCAGCTTGCAGGGCGCGAAGAATCTCGCTACCCTCTTGATGAGCTGACAACACCAGTGGCTTAACTTTCTCCGGCTTTTCCTGCAACTGCTGCAATACTGCTATCTCATTGCTGCCTTTTATCTTTCCTAGTAGCATTAGGTCAGGATGTCGCTGTGCTATTAGAGATATGGCTGTTTCTGCACTGCTGGTTTCCCCAACTATAGTATAGTTTCCACTAAGTAGCGCTCGTAGCTCAGCTCGAAAGTGCGGATCTCTTTCAACTAGTAAAATTGATAAAGTTTTTGTTTGTCCCATTTGAGCTAACATAGAACAGCCTCCGATAACTAAATTGATGTGATAGAAAGCGGGAGAATCAGTGAAAAATCTGCTCCTTTAACAGGCAAATTTTTTGCTCATAGCTTTTCTTTATGAGTTACTATTTTTTGTGCAATCGCTAGTCCTAACCCAGTACCTTCAGGACGGTGGGAATAAAATGGAGTGAACAAATTCTGTAAATCGGCTGGCGACAATCCCTTCTATTGGCGATAGAAATTGTTACTTTGCTATGAAACACTTGTCAGTTAATTGCAATCGTGCTAACAATTGGACTAAAATGAACTGCATTGCTTAGTAGATTGTTAAAAACTTGCTTCATTTGCAAGCGATCGAGGTTCAAGACAACGGAAGTGTCAAGATAGCAGACTTGGTAGTTTTTTCGGCGATCCAAGCCTCAAAACCTTGCAGGCATTTGACAATTAAATACCATAAATCTTGTTTGGTGAATCGTAAAGTTTCAGAAGTGCTACAGTGAACCAGTTCTGTGAAATTTTTGTCTAAATCTTGAACTGTTTTGCCAATGAGCTGAGAGGCAAAAGACAGGGAGATATAATAAATTATTAAAGTCCTCCTCGCTATTTTTTAGGAGTTTTTAAGTCTGGATATGGAGGCAGTGGCAAAGGAACGGCAGGGGTGAACCTTAGCGCTGGGTTTGGAGTTGGAATTGGGGGTGCAGGCTGAACCTGAACTAGAAATGCTTGTTTGACAGACTGTCCGTGACTGTTTGTGGCTATAAGGACAATTTGGGATAAGTTTGTTGTAGCTTTGAGCGTACTTGAACCACTAGCAGGGACGTTACCAAAAGGGTCTAGTGTCACGTTGACACCATTATCTTTAACTTGCCATTTGAGATTTATAGTTTGTCCCTGTTTCAAAAACACAGTTGGAGATTGCTGCGTAGTTTTGCCATTGAGAGTAAAAGAGACAATTTTCGGTGCTGTTGCTAAGACTTGAATTTTAATAGTTTCTGAAAGCTGGGGTTGTTGTTGGTTGTTGGATTTGGGCTGTAGTTGTATGTTATATCCGCCTGGTGCAGCCGGAAGTTGCAATGCTACATTATTGCAACTCAGCTCATCGTTGCGTGGAGAAGAGCAGTTGGAGTGCAGATTTTGGGGAATCGTACCGTTGAAGTTGAAAGTTGTGGGAGCGATCGCAATGCCGTTGTCACTCTTGCCAATTGCCAACAGTTGAGTCATTTGGCTAAAGTTTTCCAGGTTAAAACTTAACAGCAAGCGATTGCCTTGTTGGTACGTAGTTTGATTTGACGAAAAACTCACAACTTCTGGTAGGGGTTTCGGTTTAATCTCTACATTCAGCGATTTTTCAATCGGCTTGTCAGAGCGACGCGACAGAAGTTGCAAATTAAAGCTGTACTTACCTACCAACCGCGCACCTGTATTAATGTTGTTACAATTGAGGACACTATTCTGTTGCTGGCAGAATTGATTCAGCTCTTGAGGAATTCCCTGCCGGAAATCGAAACGTTTGGGAACGCTTGGAACGTTATCTTTAGTTGTCGTCAGCACTACCTGTGCTAGCCAATCTGCATGGTTAATAGCTAAGTTTAGTAATACTGTTCCCCCTTCTGTATAAGTAGGGCTATCTGTGCTAAAGTCGGCTAACTGGGGGGGAGTCGGTTTCAAGTATTGCCAGATAATAAACCCTATCCCAGAAAGTAAACCCAGACATCCTAAAAGAAGCAGCAGAAACTGCCACCAAGGTCTAGCTTTCCATAGGAGTATCCCTTGGGGTAGCCTTTCTGGTACGGGAAATCCCTCTAAGTCTTGAAGTCCTACTTCAAACGGAATCTGTAGCCCAGATCCAAACAGCGGTCGTCGCCACCAGCGAGTTGGTTGGACATTAATATCGACATCTATCCGCGAACCAATCAGTAGTTGCACAGGCGATCTTTCGCAGGTGTAACGGCAAAATTCATCCTCATCCTGACTTTTGGCACTAATTTTGAACTTGCGCAATAGATTACCTTGATTCGTCATCTGCAACTGATAGTGACCTGATTGGTGGCTAACTTTGCCCAAAATCGTTTTTAGCTCTACGTTCAGCGAGTATAAGGCTGGTACCTGAAAATATACTAAATCAAGCAACTTCAAATCTGGACTATTAACCGATCTCAACTGTACTGTTGGCGAGTAATGCCCTGCTGGCATATCTTCTGGCAAAAGCAGTTCCAAAGCAATTTCTCCCTCCTGGTCTGGGTTCAGCTCTAGTCCATCTGCTGCCGTTATTAACCCAGTGCCTTGGAATTGATTTGGTGCATACTTGACGGTAAACCAGTCTTCGTCTAGGTCGAAACAGTTTAAATAAAATCGATCGACGCGCTCGGAACGATTTTTAACCGTCAAAAGTATCTGTGATTGTTGCCCTGGCTGCACTTGTAGCGCGCGATCGGGATTTGTGACAGGGGTAAGAGTGAAGGTAGGATCGCAAAATTGGGCGTTTTTTGGGGGTTTAATTGAAACTTTTAGCTTACGCGGGTACTGAATGCGAGTTTCTTCAGAATAATAGTCTTGAAAATTTACTACTAAGGTATAGTTATACGTCTCTGGAGGTGCCTCAAAAGGAATCTGAAACCGAAAGGTGACTTCGCCACTTTGCTGTGGAGCGAGTGCGAGTTGTGCTTGTGTATTCAGACACCACTGGCTGAGGGTTTGGGAATCTCGATCTAAAAAGATATCGATCGCCGCTGCTCGTTCGCCCTGGTTGATAATAATAACGCGGAGGCTTAACGTTTCTCCAGGAAACCCTTCTTGAACCTCAACTGGAGGATTGAGAATAACTTCTAAGGGAGTTTGAGGACTAAACATATCGGATATCTCCTTTACCGTTGTTCGAGTATATGCAACCGGACTTGAAAATCTTCCGCACCACTGGAAATTAATATTCTCTGGTTGTTGGCAATTAAATCGATAGACGTGATTTTACTACCAGGGATGGTAGTGACAATTTGTGGAGCGTGATTTTTATCATTAATTTTCCAGGCAACGATTCTTCCGTCATCACCAGCACTTACTAGCTGCTGACCGTCTGGAGTGAAGCGAATACTTCTAACAGCTTGCTTTTGTGGGGATGCAAGCCAGCGATCGTAAACTTGACACTTGGTCTGTGGCAGTTGATATCTGGAATTTTCGGGATGATTGGATTTTATCCCCTGGCATTTCTGTATGTTCCAGAGAGTAATAAAGCCATCCGAATCAGCAGTTGCCAGCAAAGGAGAGTCTGGGGCAAAGGCAATACTCCAGAAATGGTCGTTACTTCCCTGACTCCCAAACTCAGATGAAAGTGAGATTTGATTGGGAACAGGGTTTTCAGGTGTACTCAGATCCCAGTATATTAGGCTTTTGTGGCTCCCTGCACTGATAAGTACTTTATCGTCTGAGCTCAAGGCGATCGCCCAGACTGGAAACTTGAAGCGATTGGGAAACGGCTGTGGGTTAGTGCTAGATTGACTGGGAGGAATCTGCCACTTTCGTATGAGACCGCTACCATAACTACTGTATAAATAACGAGAATTTTGAGTGAATGCCAAAGATAGAACGCGATCGTTTGTTTTATCTTTGCCATCTTTCAAGCTATATAGCTTTCGTCGCGTATTCACGTCCCAAGCCTGAATCTCACCATTCTCTAAACCAGCAAAAACCAGATCGTTGTTTTCTGGAATCAATTCCAAAACCCTCACAGCTTGTTTAAGTATTGCTAGTAATCCCTTAGGAGATTTAAGAGATTGAAGTTTGCTATTCCTGCAACCCGTATTTAAAGATCCCTCAGTTAACGTACCATTGGGATTAAGCGTTTCCGGCTTGGTAAAGTTCCAACTTGGTTCCTGCGTCCAACTCCGAATTGTGCAGTCATCAGCACCACTCAAGACAAGGGTAGAAAGACCACTCGTACCACTGAAGCGGACGGCGTTGACTGTATCAAAATGAGAGATCGATCCGAGTTGCAAGATTACAGCTAACAAAGCTGACAGTAGAGCTAACAAGACAAGAAGCAACCACGTTGGTACTATAGGAAGTACTCTCAACATCAGTAATTGAGTTGCTGGTTCTGTGCTGCCCAATCGTCGATTGGACAACAAGGCTTTGGCTTCGAGTTGCAAGTTTTTAACCCGACCAATCCAAGGGCGCTTGACTTGAACGCTCAACTTTAATGATGTCTCTTTCCCCAATGGCAGATCCACAGTCTCAGGATCGACTTGAATCTGGCAGGATTGACAATCTTTGCCCCGCATTTTGATTGTGACCTGCTGCAAGAGGTTGCTGGCATTATTAAACTGGAGTTGAAATACGGCAATCTTGGATAACCAGTCTAGTGGGTGTCTGCTCTTTGCTGGTAGCCGTTGTTGTGAGGGCTGTACCTCAAATTGCACAAATCCTACTGGCAAAACTTCTATAATACCTGTGGCACTCGCTGTAGCTCCTTGTGTATCTTTAGCAACAATAGTAAATGAATAATCGTTACTGAGGATTTGACTAGCTCCAGGCGGACAACATTGAAATGTTACTTTTGTTGACTGACCTGCTTCAAGCCGCAAGCGTCTTTCATCAGTGCCAATTAGCCAGGTGAGATCTATATCCTTCAAGTACAGAGCAACTTCAGCCGAGCGCAATCCTAAGTTGCGCACTTCTAGGGGAATATCAACGGTATTGCGAGGATAAACTTGCAGCCGTTGTCTAGGTAAAGATACGCTCAACAGAGATGCTTCTTCTGCTGGCTCTATAGTAAGGCGTAGCACCAACGTGCGCGTGGCTTGCAGCTGTAGTGATAAAACTGTGATTGTTATATCGACATCGCCAATAAAATTTGGTTTCGGAGAGTTTAGAATTTCTACTTGAAACTCTGTGCGATCGCCAGGTGGTTTAGCTGTTGAGACTTCGGGAGACAGTTTGAACCAATTAGATTCTTGATTGCCTGTTGCAGCTGAGATTCGCAGCTCAAAAGCTGCAAAGCGAGTGCCACGGTTGATCGCTATAACTCCAAAACTTGCTCGATTTCCTGGTCGAAAAGTAAGGCTTTGTGTTGTCAGACTAGCGTCGATCTCATGATTTATCATCGTGTAAGGTGTTAATGCAAAAAGTTTGAGAAATACTACAATGCAGTGGTGTTGATAAAACAGTATTGTTAAATTAAATCGCTTGAGGAATAGCTAGGTTAGACAAAAATAAATTGCAATGTTTGTTGTGTCGTCGCGTTTTATACTTAACTTCAATTTTGTGAATTTTAGACAATCGGCATCAAGACAATCAGTTGAGGTAGGCGAATTGAGCATGCTTTGTAGCTCCTCCTCAACTGTTCATCCCTCAAGATATATGTCGGGCTAGTGCCGTGAAATTTCGCACTTAATTTAAGAGTTATTGAAAGGATCGGTGACCGTCTCTCCGATCCTCTTGCCATCTATCGCTACCTACTCTTGGGCTTGGATATCAATAGTAAGACTGACGTATGCTTCAAACTACTGTGCCAGCGCTTGAAAATCGAGCGGTATTGTAAAATGCGACGAAAGGTAGTGTCCGATGGCAGGCGAGTTACCATTAATCCTAGCTGCTCACTCACTGCCTCGTAGTGTTGCACGGCATTGTCAACTTAATCCAAAAGCAGGATGATGGTAGTGGCTCAAATCAACTCGTGACTCCTGGCTCAAGTGTTCCAGTTATTGATTCCCCGGTGAAATCATCAGTTACTGTGTCTGGCTCTACTACACTGTCCCATTAAGCTACCGGGATATAGAGAAAATGATGCTGTATCATGGGATTGAGGATCAGCCTGATGAAACACAAATTAGGCTTTGCCGTGGCATGGCTTAGAGCCGAATGGCCTGGTTGACTAACAAAACTCGATTTGTGCTTCAAGCTGCTTTTCGAGACTGAGGATTAGAGCTTGAGAACGGGTCAGTGCTTGGTGAGTGAAATTGAAAGGCTCGGTGACGGTGTTGCGCTTGACGACGAGAGGCAATCGCAGGCTGGGGGTCGGGAGTATCACTCAGGCGTAAATCAGTGGGGAGATATAATCCATGAACTAAGCATTGACGAATCCAACGCCAACCGATTTTGAGATAACTACTGCCGCGAAACCAATGGGGGTCAATCCAGCGACGCTCCCCATACTCGGCAACATCCGTACCAGATGCACTCAAGTAAAGCGTCGTGATCGCGCTTGACCAAGCACAAACGAGACAGCATTTGGGCAGAGCGAATGCGTGAGCTTTCCAGGTGAAAGCCATTCGACTTGTCGTCTAAAAATCCTTCTTCAATATCGAAGCGCCAGCTGTACTCTCTAAAGGTTTCTGCACTGCTGGGTTGGTCACTCACAATGATCCAGCGTTCTTTACTTTGGCGATCGCAATAGATCGCCACATCAACTTCACCATAGCGTTCACGAGTCAGCGCCACGGCATGGAAAAAGAGCGCTTCTCCAGGACGCAACTGATAGCTCGAAAT
>QQTW01004844.1_pt1 | contig 10120 bp, 10 predicted proteins | sample 1904831 | NCBI WGS metagenome assembly QQTW01 (sample SAMN09435610, study PRJNA476489) | Subsurface metagenome, whole genome shotgun sequencing project.
TTTCGCTTCTGCGAAAGGGAGAGATATACTTTAATGGTGTTAGGCTTCAAGCTAAGTCCATCTTCACCGGTCAACCATTCTTGTACGTCTTTGCGCTGATCACCTTGGAGCTGAATCACCTCCCCCATTTCCTCAGTCTCGACAATAGTGCCATTGCAGGCTTTGAGGTTTAGTCAGCAACTGCTATGGGGTGAATGACTAGGAAAGCATACCAAATTTCTTCTTGATGCACTTAAGGATCTTCTTCTGGTCGAATTGTTTGGGTATTCCTTGAACAGTCGTCAAGGTCTTACGACCATTTCGTTCTGTAGTGGAGGTCAGTGACACTCAGTTCCCATCATGAACCTTGAACTAACGCTGAATGCGAATGTGGATGTACTTCTGAGAGTTGTTGACTTGACCGGTGTCTTCATCGGCCTCCGCGAAGGGGTCTACCAAAAACGTCAGTACGAGGTCGAGTACGAAATGACAATCGCGAGAATAGCTAATAGAAGAAACCGGCAGCGGGCGATGGGTGCCGTGATCGCTCCAGCCGGTTTCAACAAACGAATGACGGATGCAGGTTGGTGGCAAGGGAGGCTGAGCGAGGGATGACCAACCGATACTTTTGAGGTTTTCGATATCAGTCGTCATAAACTCGTCTGTCTTGTGCTGTATGGTAGTGAGTTGATCGTGAAGAAGGATGTCTAGCTGAAGAAGAGGTCGCTTGAGTGGCAAGACGTGAAGGGTGAAGAGTGGAGATTGCGGATGTTGTCAAGTTATTGGTGTGAATGAAAGAAGACGCAGCCTTGCAGTGGAAGTGGAAAGCAATTCATGAACTTGGTGGGGTTGTGGTCTTGGCATCGGCAACTGTGGTTTAGTGCTGCATAATGCGGCGCTAACCAGGGCAGGAATGATACCCAAAGCATGTGAGCCACAAGCTGCCGTATTTTGTTGCGATGCTTATCCATGCAGTACCTAATTCTATCGTTCTGCCACTACCTCTGCTCCATACAGCAGTACTACTATACCGCTCAACAGAGTCACCGACTGCAAGGCACCAAGATTACAATTTATAAATGGCAAATCGCAGTTTCGAGTCCAACAGTCGCGCTATAGAGTGAAAATTGCCAACACTTCTCCGGAGTAGAGGAGCAAATGCCTTTCAGGATCAACGATAGGTATTACATTGATCAGGAAATTGATGATTAAGGTGGCACAGCAGGTGGCGCCTCTGTGCCAGTGCCTCCTCGCATGTTCGGCTTAGGTGGGAGGAAGAGGGGGACATATGTCTGACGGTTCTGATCAGTATCTAAAGACGTACAAGAATGGTTGACCGGTGAAGATGGACTTAGCTTGAAGCCTAACACCATTAAAGTATATCTCTCCCTTTCGCAGAAGCGAAATCATATATATGATCTAACAATTCTGCAGATCCATGGGTTCTAGATGTCCTGCACGTCGCCTCGATCCGCGCAGGTTGAGCATAGAGGATTGCCAGCACAGATTACCGAATATTGAGTACGGCGGTTCCTGCCTCTCAATCGCGCATGAGCTTCCGTTCATCCTCTTCGTGAATCACCGACGTATCGAAATTGCCCAGGACTGGGGCAACACGGATCAGGCGGCGTGCTGGAAGATACCCACAGAGAGGTGCTCTTGTTCCATGTCAGCAATCAATGAACGACCGACTGCGTTGTAGGTTTGAGCAGCAGGATTGACATCACAGCCTATTTTTTCATTATCGTTTCATCCTACGGGCAGCTGGCCAAGCGCGGAAAACCACGCACAGCGTGAAGTACCAATCATTTCGCTAGGCTCTCATAGTGCTCTCTTGCAGTCTTACTACAAATATGACTTTATCCATTCAGAATCCTCCTCTGTAGCACTTGCATTTCCGCTTCTCCGAGTGTGGTTATCACGCTGGCCCTGTCTGTGGTAATTCGACCGCGATATATGTTCCCATTTCAACAATACCTCCTATCTTGCCTGCCAGAAGTACACATGATCAGCTAGTGAAGCTGCTCGAACAGAAACTACCCAGCTATCACAGAGACCGTGATCATCGCAGCTACTCGTTACAGTCCACCATCGCAATAAAAGAGCCGAACAGATCTTGGAAGACGTCTCGAGCAATAGTGTACATACATGTCGACGGTTCGCTTCCCTTCAAGACACAGTATCTACGATGCTAAAACCCCCTTGTCGGATCCGCCGTTCGCAACCGATCCATTAACGTCATCCTGCCGAAAGTCTGCCTTGCAACCGTCCGCTCACTAATCATCTCCACCATCTCCTGCGTCGTAGAGGGCTTCGTAGTGCCCCACATCTTCCATGTGGCCGGCTTATCCTCATCCCTCTTCGTCTGCTGCATGACCAGGTATTCTGTCAGGTCGGCGACGGTGGGTGGGTTGCCGTCGTGTTTGTCGAGCGATTGGAGGGAGCGGATGCGCACGATGCATTGGCGGAGGTAGATGTGATTTCCCATAGGCAGCGGGACGACGCGGTCGGACACGATTTTGGCCTGCGTGCCTGGGAGCAGGGAATTTAGGGGCCAGGGGACCAGGGGAAGGCGGAGGGTGTAGGAGGTGAACGGGATGCGGACGGAGGGAGCGAAACCGAAGGGGACCCGCCAGGGAGAGGTATAGCGGATGATCTTCCATGATTGTTGGGGCAGCGAATTGGCTTCATGCTTTCTGTGTATGGTGTTTAAATTTTTGGACAGACCTGAGCAGAGCATTTTGGAGATGGTGGGCAGGCCGCCGGAGGCGAGGGAGGTATAGACATCCTTGTGCATCTGGAGGGCCATTGCGGGGCGGAGCCGGAGGTCGAGAGGCATCCTTTGGCTTTCCGGCCTTTTGCGTTGTATGTACCAAAGGAAATATACAATCCTGGACATTTCCTTCTGTCAGCGGATGGTCACCGGGGAGGCTTGTGGAGCACCCCTACGATGCGAAGTTCTGAACTCGAGTCCTCGCCCAAAGCAACTCCAGCTTCAATCTGGTCTTCCATGTACTGCCGAATAACCTAGGCATCTCGCTGTTGGGTGGTCTGATAAAGGTTTGGCGAATGATGCCCAGATCATCGGGTATTTGGCTTCCACTCATACCCTTCATCTCTACCTTTCTACTTTTCTTGTCCCCCAGCATGCGCTCTATCAAATCCTTTGGCGTGCGCATCATTTGCATCATTTTCTTGGAAGGTGTGGAGCTGAAATGCCGAGAGGGCTGAGATCGAATGAGAAGACATTGACGACAACGAGCGGTGATAACAGAAAGTGACGAGGGATGTTTTGCATTCACAGCCATATTTGCTGACTGCGTTAGAGTTAGACGCTCTTCTCGGATTCTGGAACGGTGCTGCTCTCGTCGAGACAGAGACACCCCGGGCGGAAGTCAGTGGCAATGCAATTGAAGCATAAATCTAGAGCTCCAAGGATTGGCAAACATCAGAAATCGCCAAGTCTTCTCCGATTGCCGAAGCTTTCCGAGTCTCTTCAATTGTAACTACATACTAGCACTCAGTTTGCCATGTCGTTGGAAAGCCGTACAGCTTACCCGGAGTCACGTTAAAATCCTGTTCACCTAAACCTTCACACACAACGACAGCAAGCCTCGTGGTAGGTGTGTCCCGAACAAGAAGCTTGGAGGTTGAGTGCAACAGTCTATCTGTCTCACTACGATGGCAGGCATTCTATTTGACAGGTTTGCCAGCCGTGGTCTCTTTTACTTTGCCCTGACCCCAGTCCTTCCAGTCTTTTCTGATGCACCTGGTTGGATCCGTGCCATCATCTCCTCCTTCTGCATCAGATGCCCTACCCGTTCCAACAGACCTAGTAAGCTCTTCATGCTACCACTCCATTCATCTAATACCTCGTCAGGTCCTCTCTTCATCTCGAAGTTCACTATCCTGGCGGGTCGATCGATTCGTGCGTAGACTGTCTTCTTGCAGACAAGATCGCTGATGTACTTTTCCGTTTCTTCTTCCGACAAGTCCAGCAGAGCAGTCAATCGCGGGAAGGTGATTCGGGTGTAGTATTTAGCAATCACACGCACGTTATGCTCAATGACACGGTTTCTCAATGCAACGTAGCGACTATACGCTTTAGCCTCTTCAGCGCTTGGAGCACCCGTTGCGGGTTCCGTTTTGGAAAAGATGTCAGTGGAGCACAGATGTGGTCCGAATTGCTCGTCAACCATAGGCCACCGCATCAACTCATGTACGGTAAACAGCTTCAGCAATGCAGCTTCTTCCTGGACTTGTGATATCCGGCCGTCTTGTTGGATTCTATGGAGGAGATCGCTTTGCTCGTTGTCATACGGTGCGAGAAGTATGAAATAGATGACTCTTTGCAAGACTGCACGTAGCTGTTCAGGATTCTCCTCAACAGACTCCGTGTCGAGGACCTGTCTGTAGTGCTTGCAGACCTCCAAATATTTGTCTTCCTGTTTCGCAAGGGTGATTTGTTGCTCATAGTATTTCAGCTTCAGGTCTGTCACGTCATCCTCTTTCTCTATGGGTGGATCATCAGGCGATCTCTTCTTTTCTGCTTCTTCTCGCGCCTTTCGATCAGCCTCTATCTGTTCGGGCGTCTTCTTAGGCTTTCGGGCAAAAAATTTGGTGCCAATCTTTCGACTGAGTATGCCAGCTTGTGTAAAGTCGCCTTTCTCTATACATAACTCGACTTGTTGTAGAATGAACTCCGTCTTTTCTCTGCGTGCCATGGAACCGAATGTCTCCACTTGCAGCTCACAGAGGATGTCGGCAGCTTCCTTCAGATTACCTTGGGCTTTTTTAATGTCGGACAGCATTCGAGTTACTCGGGCTCGCTCAACTTCAACAAATATCTGAAAGCTGATGTTAGTACGATATTCAAAGTATCAACATTCTCAAATGTCCCACCTTTCCTTCTGTAACCGTCCTCAAGGCTTCAATAGCGGACAGTTTGACGTCAACATTGGGCACATCGTCGAGGAAGCCCATAACCACCTGTACCATCTTTGTGATGGCTTGCTTGAGCTGGCCATGTTTCTTCGACAGCAGCAACACTTGCTCGTTCAACAGACTCCAATCACCCGCTTCCTTGCATATTGTGACGATAGCAACCAATGATCTCGAAGTGGAAGCTAGATCTGAGGACTTTGGCAGCAATTAGTGAGAGGTTACCTCCTCCAACGTATTGCAAGCCCCGCTTACCTGTCTGGCCTGCTTTTCCAGAACAGTAATTTTGTCTATAGCTTTTTGAATATCTTGCTAGAGAATGTTAATGCTGTTTTATTTTGTGATCTGGGATGAGCAACCTTTGCAAGCTCTTGCGCCTCCGGAATGACCTTGTCTGCCTCTTTGGTGTAATCTCGCTCCGGTTTGAAGAGCGCACCGTCTGACATGATGTGAAACAAGGTGATTTGATGGTTGGAGAGTGCTGAGCCCGGATCGGAACCAGAGAAGTTACAAGGACAAGTGGAGGAAAGTGATTCTGCGTAGCTTCGAGTCGTTGACGGGATATGGGAAATGTTATGCGCGTAACTGGCGCGGGTAGAAGTAATTTATTACGGTATCAGGTTAAATTACCAGCAATACAGCGGTAGTAACACCTAGTATACGGCACAGTGTTCCGTAAATATTGCTGGTTCCATGGGAGCTTGGGCATTAAATGCCACATACAGAATGGCTGACGAGGTCCATGTCTCTAACTTGTCCGCTGTTAGGGCTTAGAACTGATGTAACATGGGCGTTACCACTTACCAATACTAGCGTACAAGTTTTATTTGATCGAGCTGCTCTAATTATGTAGCACCAGGATCGCAGATTTTGGGGCGAACTCCAAGTCTCGCATTCAACTGCCTGGAGTAACCACCTTTATGGTATCTGAACTACAAGTAGCATTTCCTCAGGTTGATGGTCCCCTTGTTGACATCCAGTTTTCTTATTTGTCTCTATCGTGTGATTTCATTAGCCAGCCGGATTACGCCTGACCATTTTCCGTCACTTCTGGCGCTGTGATATTCCCCCTGACTCCAGTTTTTGCGCCTAGCTCTCTCGCTGTAATAGAAATGCTCAAATCTGCTCCGACATTGATAGTGACCTCAACCTTTAATCCTTTCTTGACTTTTGCCGTTATCTCTCCCAGCGGCTTGGTCGCTGCCCAGATCCTTTCTCGAACATCTTCTTCATCTTCCAAATCCGAGTCTTCGTCCGCGTCTTTCTCTCCGTTCGTCTCCGCTTTGGATTTCGGCTCTGGTTTGGTAATTTTGATCTTGCGTTGTCCTTCACATACTCGTAGCACCATTTCGCCATCCGATAACGACTGCATCACCTTTGTTTTGCGAATTGGTACGGCTGAATCCTGGGGGATCACAACCTCAAATGAGCACGTCCCTTCCTCAGCTTCTAGTTCGATCCCTATGGCACTGGGAATGTGAGGTGTGACCGTCACCATGGGATGTGTTGATTGCTCGATATCTTCCTTTTCAAAATCTTGAATAAGTGAAGCTTGAATGGCAGCGCCGGTTGCGGCTAAGAATGCTGGATTGATGGCGGTTGGAGACGTCGAAGGAGCGAGGACAGTGGTGTGCTCGCTAAAGAGCGATTTCAAATTCTGTGCGATCTTCGGTGTGTGCGCTGTACCACCAGATAATATGACCTGTCACAGTGTAAGCCTTTGCAAGGTCGAGGTTTTGAGCAAGTCTACCACTTCAATGTCTAGCAAATCCAGATCTGCCTTTTTCACAGCTTCTTCTATCAGTCGCGTAAAGCTTTGAAATACTTTTCCTGCTATAAGCTCATATCTTGTCCTGTTGATTGTCGACCTAAAATCCAATCCTTCTGCAAGACTTTCCACACTGAAGGTCGCACTGGCGCTTAAGCTCAAGGCCTTCTTCACGGCTTCGGCTTCAAGCTTCAACTTCGCCAGACTTCTCTCATCGTCTCTCGGATCGGTCTTGTGCTTCTTGATGAACTCTTTTGCAAAATGATCAACCAATATTTGGTCCAATTTTACCCCTCCGAGTTCGTAATCGTGGGCTGCGGCAAGAATACTGTACATCCCACCTCTTGAAGCAACAACAACGATATCTGATCTGTTCCCACCAAGGTCTGCCACAACAACAATCTTGTCTCGATGGTCTCCCCGTAGATCGTATGCCATCAGAGCCGCGATGGGCTCGGACATGAACTGCAGCACATTCAGTTGTGCGTCTTCGGCTGCCTTCGCAAGAGCTTGAGTCTGCGCCTCTGAAGCATCAGTTGGAATGGCGATGACTGCAGACGTTACAGCCTTGCCGGAGAAGTCCGAAGCTGATTGTTTCAATCTTCGAAGATGCCGTGTGGTAATCTCGGAAACGGATACAGTAGTTGGTGTTTCGCTTCCGGTGTCATTTATTGAGAACGCGACCGTGGATCCGCTCTCCTGGGGATGTGCTGAGCCGTGACAGGGAGTGGGATCTATAGATTTGAAGCTACCGAACGTCAGTCAGCGTATGAGGCCTAGAACGTCGATTTCCGTACTCTTTGCCCAAGTAGTCTCTAAAGTATCCTACGGTATTCCTGCTGTTGCGCACCAGCTGTGATTTTGCTTGCGTTCCATGGAACTCTTCTCCTTCGACATACGAGAGGAACGAAGGGATAAGACGATCTAATGACCAGAATCAGCATGACGCGAGACTATTGAGCAACAGATAGTAAGATCACCTCCTTCCTCATTCGCGATAACTTCTGCCTTGCCATCCTGTAGCAAAGTCCTATTAGCACAGAGCATGGCTAACCACCCGCCATGAAGATGATCGTACTGCAGATAAATGAGCTATCGAGCTATTCGAATTGCCAAAGGATATCCCAATAGCATAGCTGTCAACACCCTCAGTGACTGGTGCTCCGTCCACTCTTTCGCTCATATTTGTGAGTGGTGCACAATTTTTCCGGTCAGTCGAAATTAAGTCACCGCATTACCAACAAAGAACTTATTTCGATCTTTTGTGGTTGATCAACTGAAATTCAAGAAGATTTATTTTCGTCGCGAGACTGATTGAGGAAGGTGGGCCGGAGTATTTTGAAGCCGCCAATGCGAGTGTTGTATGCGTCTATGCATGCTGCTGCTTCTGTCCTTCGTCGGGCATTTATACTATCATGGCGTCCAACCTAGTCTTTCCAGGAGACACTGTATCGGGTCTCAACATACCTGGATCTGAAAGCCTCCATCCTGCTTCTGGTCTCTACCGAGAGAGTGCCTCTGCTCCAATTCTTTCTACCTTAGCTGGAAAGCTAGAACAGAATCAGAGGAAGAAGACTGGACATGTCATCGCTCCAACCGCACGATACATGCCTCGTGTAGGTGATCTAGTCATTGCTTCAGTTCAGCGCTCGTCTATGGACTTCTTCCACCTCTCTATCTGCCCGCACACACCGCAAGCGATTCTTCCTCAATTGGCTTTTGAGGGTGCTAGCAAAAAGACACGACCTCAGCTAAAACCGAACGATCTGGTGTACGCCAAAGTACTATCTGCAAGTAAGAACATGGAGGTGGAGCTAACTTGTGTCAGTTCGTCGACTGGGAAAGCAGAACCCGAAGGACTCGGACCCATTACTGGAGGAATGATATTCGATATCAGTACCGGGCTGGCTGCACAGCTTCTCAGTTCGCAAAGTATTGCTGTATTAGAAGAGCTGGGCGAGAAGCTAGCAGGCGGCTTCGAGATTGCAGTTGGCAAAAATGGAAAGGTCTGGGTGGATTGCCCTGAGTCTGGAGTCAAAGGTATCTATGCAGTAGGACGATGCATGCAAGAAACAGATTGCGGCAGTCTCCTACAGAGCGAACAACAAAAATTGGTGAAAAGGGTGGTCAAGGAAACGGGTCTCGGTTGAGCAATAATCCCAAGGTCGATAGTGCTACCAAGAAGAGAACAGGGAATAACAAAGCAGTCTTGCTGCAAGGGCAAAATCGGTCGGAGGCCAATGTCAAGAGTACTATGGAGAAGAAGGATCCGCCCATTCCTTGTCATGGCCCATACCCTCACTCAAATCAACAAGCTCAGGGTGAACCAATGGCACGTATAGGTAGACGCTGAAGACATCTCTTTTTCTCATTTGAATAATCTACCTGTATCGGCCCCAGGATTGCGACCTCAACCGACATATCGGCCCAAGTTCAGGATGTCGCACTTTGGCGAGATCTCCCATGGGCCATAGCCGGTTGTTCATTGTATCTCTGCGCCATCTACGAAGCACGAAGTCATGCCATCAATGTCATGTTAACCTTGGCTTAGGAGATCGCGAGCAGCATGAGAAAAACTAAGTGCACGGTTCTGGATTTGGGGCAACAACAAGGATGGGAGAGGACTTGGTCGATTATGTTGTCCTGCTATCTTATGATTGCTATGACCGACTCGACCGACCTTGCAATTAAGCAACAGCCAAAAGGAGCAGAAGTGTCGCCTCAGCCCTTTATCTCCACCACAATATCCACTTGCACCACCGAAGTGAGCGATGATCGTCTGTTCGATCACTCCCACTTCCATATTCACAGTGCAGTGGATTTCTACAAGCAGGGGACGCTAGGCTTGGATTTCCCGGGAGCCTTTTGAGTGGGTCTACTCTGCGGTTGGGAATTATTATATGAGACAAAGAATGGTCTTGAAGTGACGGTTCAAGTTTGCGGAGAATCTCTCATATATGTCTGGTCCACGCAGCCCAGGATCTTGTCTAGCAACCCGGCCAGCGTTAGTGAAGCCAGTATGCTTGATACCTCGTCATTGCAGCGGAGATCTGTCATTTCACGTTGAGCTTTGCGATACACAGGTAACGATCTTTGCAGACGGGGCACCCTTTATGAACCTCACAATGGATCATCACCTACACTTGTGTGGCTTGCTCATTCCCTTGTCTCGCATGCATTTATCACTACGGAGCCCTAATTGGACACAGAATAACTTCACTTCTGGCCACCTATTTACGTTGGACAATAAGACCCGAGGTTTTGGCACACGCACTCGGGGGACCGGCTCACCTCCAAGCCATCTACAATAATGGGAATATCACACTTGACCGCCGCAAGGAAACATGGAGAAACCCGACCGAATCCATCACAACATACATAAGACGGCATGGCATGCTAACGCTCCTGCTGCTGGTCCGGCCTTTCGCGATC
>QQTW01004845.1_pt1 | contig 10118 bp, 16 predicted proteins | sample 1904831 | NCBI WGS metagenome assembly QQTW01 (sample SAMN09435610, study PRJNA476489) | Subsurface metagenome, whole genome shotgun sequencing project.
CGCGCAAAGCGCTGGGATGGATGCTGGGAGACGCGCCGTTCGCGTTGCGTTGCGATGCGATGCGATTAGCCTCGGATCTACGGAAGAATAGTTGCTCCGGCCGTTGAGCGGAGAGGGAAGCTTATCCGGGAATAAATGCTTCTATAAGTATCTCTAGCCGCTGTAAGCGTGATAGCCGCCGCTACCTGGACGTCATCCGAGGTCCTCTTTCGATAACGGTTGCTGTAGAGTGGTATCCCAACCTTCGTCACACTGACCACGATCATGAAACAGCCTTCTTCAACATCCTTACGAAGGTTGCCTTGATCAACTTCGCAATCGTGGTGATGATGGTTACTATATTGACTGTTATTGCTGGGCTGCACCATTTATTTTAGTCACCCGCGTGCTTCCTCAAGCTCGACCCCAAATTCGACCGGAAGCAGGATGAACCGCTGAGACGAAAAGAAATCCCAGCACGCCTACGAAAATAGCGATGGACTCGATATTGTCGAAAAAACATCAAATTTTTCTTCAGCAGGCATCAACTATCCTGGCACTGGATGGGAAATCATGAAGGATCAAAGCAATTGAATAATTTATTCCAGCCGTTATGGAGAGGAGAAAGAGAATAGACCGCCATCGCTACCTCGCCGCTACTGATCAAGACCTCACTGCAGGATGATCGACTACTCTTCATCATCTTTGTTTTCCCCGTCCCTCTCTTCATCATCAACATCCATCTCCCACGACCCGACAGGTGCTTCTAGGCCATGCTACGCAATATCAGCCGCAAGCAAAATGTGAAGGAAATGAAAGCACTTACAGCTTCGGCAGACGCCCGAGTGAGCAGCATGATTGCTTCCGTCACGCGATCCAAGCGGTCAATGATGAGTTTCTATACTACAAGTCAGCACCATCATAGTAACCCACGTAAAACTTATTTGCAACCTTTATACACGGTGGGTGCTGGCAGAGTGTACTTACTTGACCCTTGCTAACATCGGTGATTTTTTGTAACTTCAGACGACGAGCATCAGCAGTTGCACTCGCACGGTTGACTCTCCGTGTAAAGCGCTCGACCAGCTTCCGAAGCGTACGGAGGCCGCTAACATGACGTTGGCCATTTGGAAGACGGGCGATATCCGTAGCGACGGAATGAAGCGTCTGAGCGCGGGGAACAAGACCAGCAGACACCTATAGCGTATCAGCCCCCGCACCGAACGGATGCCTCAAGTGCTGTACGTGCTCGGAGGGGCTCTAGACGACTTACAGGAACACAATTGCTGCCAGTGTGGGCGCAGCGAGCGCATTTTCGGGCGCCATCCTTACTGCGGCATTTGACCGTGGGGTTCTGACCAAGGAATTGTACGCAACCAACGCACCACGGCTCTCGCTCCTTCATCGTCTCATCTCCATCCCTAGCCAGGCAGTAAGGAGGGATACGGGGAGAAGTAGGAGGACGTGCGATAGGTGAAATATGCGAAAGGAGCTGCTTAAGGTCCTCCGAAACAGAGCTAGGATGTGTATTGTCGCCGCTGGGGGCAGCGGCAGGACGTGGGACCATCGCTTTGGGAGGCATTGTTGTCGAAATGAAGGAGGAAAGAGTCATGAAGAGGGTGAGAAGACTCTTATAGAGAGGAAACTTGTGGTTAACTCCGTTCACCGGCAGGTAAGTGGACGAAGTCGTACGTCGTCGACGGAGGAACCCCCTGCGCGTATATAGATAAAACGGTGGGTCGAGGTATTCCAGAGGCGCGGATGCTACCAGGTAGAACTAGACAACACCTCAGCTCATATTGGCATCAAGCGGGTGCCCCAAAAAAAACAAACGGAGCGACTTCGCAGTAGCCGCCCATACTCATCGTCGTCATTACGATGAAGGTCAAGCGAACCTTCATCCTAATGGCGACGGAAGCTAGCCTCATCGTTATCATTGCGATGAAGGTTTAGGTAGTCTTCGTCGTAAGTGAAATATGACTACTGCCCTTCATCATCATGGTGACGGAATCTAGCCGTATCCTCGTTGGCATTACGATGAAGGTTCGGGTAGTCTTCGTCGTAAGGGAGAAGATGATTACTACTCTTCATCATCATGGTGGCGGAATCTAGCCGCATCATCGTTGGCATTGCGATGAAGGTTTAGGTAGCCTTCGTCGTAAGGGCGACATGATTACTACCCTTCATCATCATGGTGACGGAATCTAGCCATATCATCGTCGGCATTGCGATGAAGGCTCAGGTAGTCTTCGTCGCAAGGGGAAAGATGGTTACTGCTCAGCAGTGGTTATACTACTGCTGAGCTGCTGGATTTATTTTTGTCGCCACACGTGCTTCTGCACCCCGCGTCGAATTTACAGGATTATCATAGGTATCACATTTAGTAGACCAAGTTGAGGTAAACAGACCGCTCTCCATCCAACTTCATCAATCGAAGGGGATGCAATGACCGCGAAGAAAATGCTACTGTTTCACACCCTGACCCACTAACACAGAAGCCGGCCTGAGGAGAGACAACCAGACACCAACACATTCCTTCATTGCTCTGCTCTGTAGTGTCTGACGCTCACGTTCCCATGTATTTCCCGCTCACTAATCTTCGAATCAGCGGCACCTCCTTCCACGCCGCGCCGGAGCTGACCGGACGATTCTCATCCGCAAAGGGATCATCCTGTGTGCCGCTCGAGCTCTCTCTTTGCTCACCGGACGGATCCAGATGGCTGAGCTTGAGCTGACTTCCCACTCCAGCAGCTGCATCACCTCGGATCTCCCATTTCGCTTCCACGTTCCCTGGCTTACCCTCCCCGTCCGTCGCAAATCGAGCCACCAGTTTCGACGCAGGTGCACCCGCTTCGAGCGTGACATCTCCCAACTGCCAGGAGATCACGGATCGTTCTCGAGTGAAGACACCGACGGGCTTGGACTGACACCCTGTCGCTTTGGCCCCCTCGAGGTGGATGCTGAAAGTGACGTGGTGAAAAGTCATGCTGCGGTTGTTCGTGCTCGAGACGAAGGCCGGATTTAATGCGTAGTGAAGAATCACCGAAGCCTGATGCGGCTCGATTCTCCAAGCGGGAGTGACGATGATGGGCGCGTGTATCCCAAGATTGCTCTCCTCGAGATGAACCTGGTATTTAAACGCCACGGCATTGCGCGTGATGCCCGCCAACTTAACCGCGTATTCTCCCGATTTGTCTGGAATGGAGGTGATGATCGTTGGATTGGGCGCGACTTTCTCGAGAACGTGGAAGTTTTCGAGCCGGATATTCTCGGATCCGCCATGCACGCTCGACCCCTCTGACGCGTTATAGACCACGGCCAACTCACCCATGATCGTCGCCTTGGTAACCTGTCCTTGGGCGAAGGTTGCGCTGACGGCCTCGACGATGGATGCATTCAGTCCCTTGCCGGGCATCTCGGGATGACGAACGCTCTTCGACCCCGCTGCGAGACTGTTGAGCGAGTGAGCCGATCGCACGGATTGTGCGTCCGAGTTGGTGACCTCGTCTGAGGTCGCCGTTGCCGTTCGCGGCGTTTTCATGACCGAAGAAAAATTGGGGGAGTCGTTGGGACCGACGTCGGAGATTTGGGGTGAGGGGACGAAGACAGTGTTGCGCACATCTCGTCGGCCGCGAGGAGTGCCTGTTCTTCTTGTCGGTGCGGCTTGCTAATGAAGATGTTAGGTCAGAGGATGGGATGCATGGTTGAAGGGGAACACTTACGGCCCGTAATGCACTGGCGACGTTGGCCATCGCCGTCTCCACATCGCCGTCCTCTTCTTGGATGGGCGTCTTGCGGATGTCCAGCTTCAGGGCGTTAGATCCGGCGTCACTGGGGGATGTCAGCTAAGACACATCTTTGGATCCGAGACGTGGTAGTACCCACCTCGCGGCTTCTTGCTCGGCTTGAGAAATGGGATCGTTAGCTGGGGCGGGTTTCGAGAAGCCCTCGTTAGATTCCTAGTAAACAACGGCTTCAGTTACGAACATAACACCCGAGCAGATATCATTCGTACCTTTGGAGACTGCACAATACTCTCAGGCGCACTCGGTTCGAGACTGCTCGTTCGAGGGGCCGCCAAGTCTGCCTGACTGGTCCCGTTGGGCGCATTCGGAGACAGACCACTGAGGAGATCGAGCGTGTCGGCGTTGCTCGACGGCGGCCCCACCGATGGCGTTTCGACCTGCTGTTGCGGCACATTGAGCGCTTCCGTTGATGCTGCGCTCGCGGTGGTACCGGCGTCGGTCAACGGTGGTGCGATTGAAGAGGTGGAAACCTCCATCGTCGGCAGGGGTGGGATCTCCGGAGTGTTTGCGTCGAGCGGCACATATTTATCCCTCTTTTCAGGCGACGGCGTTCGGACTGATGGAGCGCTGTTCTTGCGTCGACCCATCACCGTCCCCAGTCGCCTCAGACCTCCGAACCGCTCCGGTCGGCCCTCTGGTGCGTGATAGCACGTCAGCGAGACTTACATATCACTCGGTTGATGCACCCACCTGTCTCGGCGCGCACGGGGCCCGCTGACGCGCGTGATCGCTGACTCGCACCATCATCGAGAAGCGCATTGGACGGCGGAGGAGGAGCCAACGTGCTGCTGTTGGTCATGGTCTTGCTCCGCTGTCGATCCATCTTCGGTCTCCCAGACGTGGCTCGTCCCGCAAATGCTCTGACCTCGTTGCTGGCCTCCACATTGAGCAGCTCATTCAAGCACTCCTCGGCCGTCGTCCGCGTCTGCTCCACCCGGTCCAACTCGTGCGTCTGGAACTGCGTCAGGACATCCCGGAGGAAGTTGACCCTCGTCTCGTCGGCCGCCTGAAGATTCTCAAAGACGAAAGGCGTCTGCGAGATCCATTGCGAGTTCGCCGTCTCCAGTTCCGAACTGGCAGCTGCTACTTTCGTCGCTGACGCCTTCCCACCTTTCCGCTTCAGCTTCTCCGTCTTGTCATTCGCCGTCTCGACTTCTTTCGCCATCGCAGCTAGATTCCCTTGGATGGTCGATAGCGCTTGCATCTCGCGATTCTTGGGCATGAACTCCTTCAGCGGTCGCTCCACATCGGCTTCAAGTCGTTGCGCCAGCCGCTGATGCGTGCTCGCCATCGACTCGGTCGCACCCACGATCTTGGACCAGGGGGTACTGAAGACTCTGCAGCTGGTGAGCGCATGGTCACTGCCGCTACTAAGGGTCGTTGCTCACCCAAGCTCGGACTGGTCATTGGGGAGCTGTCTGCGCGCAAGCTTCTTCAGGCCTTGCGCATATACCTCTTCGACCTTGCGCCGTTCCTATCTTGCACGTCAGTAGTTTGCTACCGTAGCTCACAGGTGACGATCCAACCCACCTGAATCCATTCCGCCACTTCCGCATTCAGTTTCCCAATCCGCTTCACTCGGTCGTTCAGGATCGCGACGGCATGCGCAGGAGCAACCCCTCCCTAAATCACGAGTTATTTGTTGATGCACCTCTAACAGAAGGGCGTTTGCTTACCAGCGTCTCCGGATACTCCTTGCGCGAAAGCTCCATCTTGGCCAGTAATGTTTGCGCCAGCAAGAAGGACACGCGCTCTGGTGAAGGGGTGAAGTGGAAGATGTCAACAGCGCAGTGCAATACGACGAGTTGATAAACAACAGAAAGTCAAGATAATTCCCAACGTGAAAGCTCCGCCTTCCAAGGCGGCGAGCTCCGTGACTTTGCCAAGCTTGCTTTTATCCGTTTCGAAACGTCCGAAACAGCGACGCCAACTTAATAAAGAACGAATAAAACACCAGACTGCCCGCCCCCTTGCATGAATTGCAGTCCTAAGACTGAGCAAAACACCAACAACGACAGCCAGGGCGCCACAGGTGCGCATATCCTGAGGATGGAACGTCAGACGTCGCTGGCGGAGACAGGACCTCCGGATCCCAGTTGGCGGACCAGGCTGGGCTTCTCGGAGCGATTGTCGTGGACCAAGGAAATGCACGTTGATTCCCTTTCTCGTAGTACCTTAGTACTACTTGTTTCATTACTGGACATCAACTGGTTCATGATGGATATCTCAATGCTCGGAGACTCATACCTGCTTCGTCCAGAGCGTCGGCATATCAAAAGGCCCATTCAGCATGCGATGCCGCTATGGCCTTACAGGACGCAAGAGGCATTGAGCAGAAGTCGTTTGAAACAGCAACTTCTTTCGTATGTGCGCTGTTTATGGCCATTTTTCTTCGAAAAATCTGGGACTGATGCTGAGCAAGCATCACTACGAAGCCATCTGCTCCGAGGCCGTCACCGAACTCAATTCAGGAGTTGGATCCGAGCCAGCAAATGCGGCGGTAGCTCCTGAGCAGGTTCAAGAAAGTAGCGAGCTTTCAGACACGCCAGGAACTCAATTGGGCCAATATAAGAATGCCACATATCACCGAGACGGTCTCTTCTCCACCGTCTACCGCGCTCTCTCCCCGGAAGGAAAATTAGTGGCCCTCAAGGTCACCAACCCATCCACGATGCACCCGCCGCATGACTCGGAGCGAGAAGCACGGATTCTCCGGAAGGCGTCGAGCTCACATGTGATACCACTCCTGGACTGCTTCCGTTTCAGCGGTGACCGTTTCGTGCTGGTCTTTCCTTTTCAATCGACCGATCTCGAACAATTGCTTCATGCTGGTCCCCTTTCCGAACAACAAGCCAAATCATGTCTCCGGGACCTGTTTGAAGCGTTGGATCATATCCACTCTAAGGGCATCATCCACCGAGACGTCAAACCCTCGAACATTCTCCTCGATCGTGTGGACGGACCGGCGTATCTGGCTGATTTCGGAATTGCCTGGTGTCCGGATGATCCAGCCTCGGAGCCGGTCGATCGAAAGATCACGGACGTGGGGACGACCTCGTACCGGCCCCCGGAACTGCTGTTCGGACATACAGCCTACGATGTCAAGTTGGATATGTGGGCCGCTGGATGCGTGGTTGCCGAAGTCGTCACCTCTTCGAAAGGGTCTCTGTTCGACTCCGGTCCGTTGGGCAGCGAATTGGCTCTGATTCGATCGATCTTTATGAGCTTAGGGACGCCGACGGAGGATATATGGCCGGTTCGTCTCTGCCGCAATGGTGACTGATGACCCCTCTGATTATGAAGGAAACCAGGAAGCCACCAACTTTCCCGACTGGGGCAAGGTGTCATTCCATGAATATCCTGCTAAACCATGGACGGAGTTATTGCCAGGTGCTTCGGAGCCCGCTCGAGATCTGGCGAGCAGGCTGGTTTGCTTGGAGAGCAAGTCACGTTGGACTGCTGCTGAGGTACGTCAGCCTTGAGAGTATGAAAATGGCCGGAAATTGACGGTGAACCAAGGCTAAAGCACATGCCTATTTTGATACCCAATGACTGGCACAAGTGTGTTTGATCCGACGAAGCTCGTGGGTTGGAGAGGGGAGAACCTCGCCTGCCCCGCAGAGACATCCACTTTGCATGGTGAAACCGTAATCGTCGAGAGAAATTGCCAGTCAGGTTAGTATATCCACACCTCCTATGTGTATAACTTGATTACCGCCGCTTCGAATGGCAGAATACAGGTGACCGCTTGTCAATGGACACTTGACAGCGGTGGCTCAAAGATTTGGGGGCCTTGGTGCTGCTTTGATCCAGAAGATACTCATGTGAACAGTCCTTAGAGCGAGCTTCATCGACCCTCATTGGAGTTACGACGCCTAGACGGGGCAGGTTGGTAAGCAAACGTGGCAAAACGTTGGCCGAAGATCGTGACCCAGTGATGAAGGCGTAAAAGCATGGCTCGCTGTCGATCGAGATCTGGGAACGGATGAAGATAATTCTACTATTACATCTCCACCGTCGATCAAACAAGGACATATCCCCGATCGACGATGAGCCAACACGGTGCATTTGAGCTCCTTCACGACCAGTCGTGGCGGTTGTTGAAGAAAGTAGTTCCATATATTCCATCACGATCAGGAGTTCGATAGTTACTCCAAAGCGCCGGAGACAGTCCGATAAGTGCTCTGCTATGATCCGTTAAGCTTGACTGACTGAACTTGACCACGCGAATCGTTCCCAAAGACAGAGGAGATGTAAGACGGCGGCATGAGCGGCTTCGGCGCTAGTTCTTCCTCAATTGCTGATCAAGAAATCGAACAAGGGAGAGATCCATCAATCCAAAGAGTCCGTCTCTCCACAGCCACACATGCGGATATATATATGAAACCCACATGTGGTACAGCCACGACAGCACGGCCTCATATCTAAATCCACCCCCCTCCCATGACACCCTGTCCCGTCCTGGTCCGTGCTATGGATACGCGTTGTCGCGTTTTATTGTGTATCTCAATAGAACGCGTTATGTACATAAAGGCAAAACAATCAATATTTTGTGTACCATCCTTCGGCATCTATGACGGCTTTCACGCGTCGAGGCATGCTCTCAATGAGCTTGTCAAAATGCGACTGTGGGATGTTGGCCCACGCTCCGGAAAGGGTTGCTCGAAGCAGTGCTTCTGCTGCTTCTTTGTTTGTTGTTTGTCAAGAGCGTAGGGGCAAGCACATGAACGTTCTGCTTGAGAAGTCCCCAGCAATGCTCGATTGGGTTGAGGTCTGAGGAGTATGGAGGCCACTCCATCACGGTGAAATCAAAGGTGAACAGGTAGCTGGTGACCTCATTTGCCGTATGAATAGATGCATTGTTGTGCATGAAGATATTGGCTCAGTTGGGTGTGATCTCGACAGGGTTTGTTCGACAAAGACGAAGAAGCTCGCATTCAAGCATCTGATACATCTTTCCAGTGACTCCACCACACGTGCATTCTGGATCTCTTCGACAGAAGACCAATCCCAACTTGACCAAGCCGCTGAAAGCTCCCCACACCATCACCAAGACTTAAGACGACCGATGTGTTGATTGTATGGCGAAAGGCTTTCACTTGTCTTTTGACATCCTAAAAATCCGCTCCCGCTGTAGTCCGGCGCTCTTCTTCACAAAACATTCATCGCTTCAGAGCACCCTTTTCCACTGTTCCACACCCCAATCTTTATATTTTTGTGCCCATTGTAGTTGAACTGCAGCTCGTTGTGGGTTGAGGAATGGACGGCTCTTCTTAGCCCACATGCGCATGTTTTCCTCTCGTAGCCGGCACCGCATGGTGTCGTAGCTGACGGTTGGAAGCATTGTTTGGTGTAATACGTTTATAAGGATGTTGGGCGAGGCTCGCAACCGGTCGCAAAGAGCCTTATTTTGCTCTTTGGTGGTTTTTCTTAGGCGGCCGCTTCGGGGCATTGTTTAGCCATTGATGCGTTCTCCCAGCATCTTCACAGTGCGCTGAACTGCACCTCAAGAACAACCAACTGATTGGGCTGCTTGTCGCTGGCTGGCTTCACGTACCAGCTCGCCATAGATCTGACCTTGATCGAAAGGGTCAACTCCTGACCATCCAGCACGGACCAGGCGGGACAGGGGTGCCACGGCAGGAGGGTGGACTCAGATACTTGCAGGGTGACTGTATCTTAACATCCATCAAGACCGTAGACGTACGAGTACACATACAGCGAGCCTGTGTAAGGTTTCGATGGTCCCAGCTGAAGTGGAAACAGTAGAGTCATTGGATTCTCTTTGCAAACAACCAACACGAGCTCTGATAACCAGTCGATGGGATACCAACATCTCCGTGAAATTGAAGATGAGTCAGATCTGGAGATTGCCTCAATGTCTCATGAAAGAGAATCGATCAGAGATCAAACCATGTTTTATGGAGTGCTGCCGGGCGCTTACATCGAAGGGGCCGACATCACGTCGTTGGGCTTACTCCGGACGTGCCGTCAAGGCGTAGCATAGCCCGTCAGGGCTGACGCCAAGTGATGGGCAAGTCGTATGGGATCGATGTATGGAACGCACGAGGAGTTTTGGGTTTCGAAGCGAGTAGTTGCGTGTTATGCTCGACGACTATCGGAGCTGAATGCGCCGGTTCAACTACATCACGTAGCGTGCCCGACATGGAGCCTGTCCATGGATATATAAGTCCTGCGATGGCCTTCTCTTCCATCATCATACTCAAAGCATTCTCATCCACCGACTTGTAAACATTGATTCGAAAGAACCAGACTTCCTTTGCAACCTTGCTTATATCTACGACTACTTCTCAGCGAGCTTCTTTCCAATCG
>QQTW01004846.1_pt1 | contig 10118 bp, 9 predicted proteins | sample 1904831 | NCBI WGS metagenome assembly QQTW01 (sample SAMN09435610, study PRJNA476489) | Subsurface metagenome, whole genome shotgun sequencing project.
ATGGCCGACTGGAGGTAGTGAAGTGGCTGTGATAGCTTGAGTATCGAAAGTTGAACTTTGTGGACTCGATATTGGTGGGGTGACTTCAATCGCTCCGACGGAAAAGCCTTATCCTATCACGGAAAGTCTACTGTTGAAATATCAATATACGAGTCACCAATCAGATGCTGGTTTGAATCTGACATTCTTTCAGAAACAAGTACCTTCTGAGACGACATCGAGGCTTGGATGCCTCCTGTGCCCGAGACAATCGTAGTAATGGATCTGCTACTTGGGACATGATCTGATGGACTGCTGTGCCAGAGTCAGGTACGCAGGTTCTTTCCTTACTTGTGCGATTCCTTATGACGCCCCACATTATCCCAAATTTCTTTCAATTGCACTACGTCCAATGTGGGCGCACACTTTGCTGACATATTTCGCTGCAGCATGAGCACACCTTCGAGAGCGTCGATGCTGGCGCCTCGACCACCTATCCTATGCAATGTTCCGCCTTGAGAAAGAACGGATTTGTCGTCATCAAGGGCCGTCCCTGCAAGATCGTCGACATGTCCACCTCCAAGACCGGCAAGCACGGTCACGCCAAGGTCCATCTCGTCGCCATCGACATCTTCACCGGCAAGAAACTCGAAGATCTCTGCCCCTCCACCCACAACATGGACGTCCCTAACGTTCAGCGCAAGGAATACCAGCTGGTCAGTGCGCATTCAGCGTCAACTTCCTTTGCAGCTCGACTAATTAATCCCAGCTCGACGTCTCCGATGATGGATTCCTTTCCCTCATGTCCGACGATGGTGACACTAAGGACGACGTCAAGGTCCCGGAAGGTGAACTTGGTGATAGGATCGAAAAACTTTTCAAACAGGAGGAAAAGGACCTTAGTACGTGGCCGCTATGTATATTGAGGCCGGACCGTACTGACTTCGCTGGCTAGATGTCATTGTCCTTACTTCCATGGGTGAAGAAGTTGCCATTGAAGCCAAGGAAGCTCCCCGTGGTTGAGATCTTGCAGCAATCACGCCCGAACAATCACGCAGCTAGTGCCATTCTTACAACGATCGAAACGATTTCTACAAAATGGGTGAATTGTCGATATGTTTCAACGGAAGGTGTATGTGGGCATTCAGACTCAAATCTGAAGCTGCATCGCGCTTGCTTGTTGTGGCTACAAGTCGCTTGTATTGTTTCTTTCTGGGTTCTACTGGCCTTGGACTTCTGCATTCGTCTTATGAGGATTTCGGCGATATGGCATAGATTCTGCATGGGGTGGTGACGACGGGGGACGGAATTATGTAGAAAAGAAACTAGTCAAATATACCCAGTGAAGGTTTCTTGACACCTCTTTGGTCCTTATCTGGCAAGGTCAAACACCTAGAACTTTATTAGGTTTGAAACGCCAATAATCGATTCTTGAGGTAGGAGCAGGCGGCTTCAAACCATCGATCACTCATTGTGACTTAGAGGGTCAGTCTTGGTGATGGAACATCGACTAGATATTGTTCAATGACTTTCAACTCGTCAAACTGGCCATGTCGAGTTCCAAAAAGCGATGCGGCATCGACAACTGCCCCTCAACACGATACGAATACCAAGATGGACTCCTCTACTGCGGGGAAGGTCACCAGCAGGAGGTACGATTGATAAAAGGGCCATCCATATCTTGACTCACTGCTCAAATCGCGTATGCCGTGGATATACGTGCACCACTAACATCCAACAATAGCAAGGACCGCAGACACAGACCGACGAGGATCCTTTCGTGAGGCAAGGCCGAAAGAGCAAAACGAAGCGCGAGGTCCACGAAAAAGTCTCAAAAGGTAATACGCATTTTCACCATATACACACACTGTCCTGTCAATTTTTCTGATAATTTATGTGTTTGCAAAAGTTTATCGAGGCTCCGAAGCCTTCAAACTATTCCTCATCTCATACCAGCATATTCTACAAAAGCAGTGTTACATTCTCATCCACACTTTTGGCCTGCCAGCGAGATTAGAAGAAGTCGTGAAAAACGACTTGTGGGCTCCACGGCTGCAATTGCTTACAGCTCGGCTGGGAACGTCCGATGATGATGATGCTCCGGTATTCAGCTCGCAAGCTGCTAGCGATACCGAGCGGAATACAAATAAAGGGGGCCATGCAGGTCCAAGAGAACGCGAATCTAGGAGTAGAGTCGTTCCTAGTCTTATGGATACTTTGGGGATGTGCTATCTGGCTATGATTGTGCTAAGACTACCGATAAGTCTTGCGGATTTGCACGGGTGAGACATTGCGATCATTTAGTAGACCTCTGCCGCCAAATCAGTTGCCGAGACTGACTGCAGTTAGATGGGCATATAGGGAAGATATCCCGTATGTGCGGGCTGTGAGACATATACCACGAGAGACGCGGGATAGACTACCTGTTATATATCTCAATGCTCTCGATACGATGGTCAGTGTCTGGAGAAACTATCAGCAACAGCTGTGCGCGAAACTTACATGCACAGTCGATTCTTCGAGCCGACGACCTCCGCAAAACGGTCCATGAGCTTTCACTATTCTACAGCCAAAAGTTCGAGATGAATTTCCCGGTCCTGAACCATCCTCTGGTGCTTTTCCGGCATGTCCGAGGCCTGGCGCTACCCCGTAAGTGGATATATTTTATCCCTTCGCTTTGCATTGCAGCCCAATCGACTTGATCGTCCATCGAGCAGTCTTTTGCCCTGCCGCCAGTCAGAGGCACCGTATCCTTCGGTTAGCGTATACTGAATCTCAACAGTCGACGTTTACCCTGCAGTGCGTCGAATAGCGAAACTTCTAGACATCAACTTCGCATTCCCAACATCTCGATCTCGCCAAAGGATTTCCTCATTTCCAGAAGTGGCGCTTATAGCGTTGCTAGTCATCACCGTGAAATTATACTACCCCTTTGACACCATCGAGCGGCATACACGATCGGCGGCCGACCCGGGGGCGCTAACTCTAGATTGGGATCAATGGTGCAAAGCACAAAAGGAATATGACTCCAGAGAAACAGCAAACGGGCAGCTGGGACGAGGAAACGAAATCAAGGTAGAGGAGAAAGACGTTTTTAACTTGTCTGACGATCAGATGGATGAGTACCTTGACTGGTTTGAGAAGACGTGGGTGGATGAGGAAAGAGCTAGAAACAATCCGAGGGGCCATCCGGAGCAATTACTGGACATGTTTCCTACAGGAAGGCGACGAACAACACCGCCCGCACACAGCAATCCTCAACAAGAATATCAAGCTAACGATGAAGCGTTGGAACGGAAATTAAGGACCGTACAGGAGCATTTGAAAGTCAGAGAGATCGTCTCTGATCGGGACGCAAGGAGAAGCCGTAGACCGATCAATCGGATAGGAAGCTACTACAAGCGGTACAGAAAGGTTGATGACTTGCCGAATGCAGCAAGAACCTTTCACGAGGCGGCGACAAATCTTGTTGCTATTACACTGCCTAGTCTGCTCGTGGCCGTGAGGCAGGTCGAACAGAAACTCATCAAGTGGAGGAAGAGGGATCTAGAAGCTAAGGCTGCAGGTGATGAGGTTGGAGAGAGTCAACAAGACAGTGAAGGGGACGATGTCTCGGACCAGGCGTCGGTTGATGACGAGCCATCCATGGATGTTGACGAAGCTTCTTCAGAAGATGATGCGAACATCAACCAGGCACGGGTGATGGAATCTGTTGAGTCAAGCGACAGTTCAGGGAGCCTTGATTCGAGTGATGAGTCTTCATGAGAAGTCCTTCGAAGGCACATCCAGATTGGATGCTATTCCTTACTGCAAAAGCTGCCGCCATCATACCCAAAGGAAAGAATCTCAATCTCCACCAGATTGTTGTTCAGACGACAGCCTTGGTAGCATAAGCCTTGGCAGCATGAACAGGCCGAATACATGTGTCTCGCTTGTGAAGCGAAAGGATGCAGCCGGCTTGCTAATGAAGCCTCAGCGATGACAAAGCAGCGTTACTCGTTGTGGCTGAAATCAACAAGAGGGCTGGGCCTAGACCTGGATAAAAATGCAAAGCGATATAAACCCAGCTGAAGCACCGTTGGGCTTGCTGCTTACATTGCAATCCACAGAAGGACGGATCTCACATTCCCCACAATCGTGTCAGCACCACTCACCTTTAGCAACCACCATCATTAATTAGACAATGAAGCTTAGCGCTATCTTACTCCTCCTTCCTGCTCTCGTCTCCGCGACTTGCTTTGAGAGTGGAGAGCGGTGGGATAGAACGAAAGCCTACAATCAGGTGCGCCCCGCTTGTGAAAGGCTTGAAGGAAGGTACAACAGGGGCCAAACGCGCGTTGCCGATATGGATGTCTTCGATGGTGGCAACAAATGCTATCATTTCGCGATCAGAATGCTCAGCGAAGACCAATCGAAGCACATGGAGTATCGTCAGTGTGTGGACCACATGCTTCCAGAAATCAATGGGTGCGAACACGGTGGCAGAAGGAGCTATACCAACTTTGAGTACACGTAAGCTTGTTTCTTCTTTCGATCGGTGCTGTTGTTGTGCTGTACAGTCTGAGCTGACGCCAATGTCGTGTTAGAGCTGATCCAAATGATGGGCGTTGCCCTTGATGAGCTGTGAGAAATGGCTAGGGTTCGATCCAATATATCTCCTGGCATAAGGCTGGTTGGTTAGGTGGTTGTTGGTTCTCCAAGCGTTCCAGCCCCTTGAGGGAGCTCGTTCTAGGATGTGAGGAGAACTAGTGGGAGAATAGGAAAGTACGAACACAGAAGGATGAGGACAAGGTTAGGGAGACGAAAATAGCGGCACCGTATCGTGATCCCTTTGCATTTCTGAAGTTTTTCGCATGAGTGCTTCTTTAGTCAGTGCAACAAGGAGATGCAGAACAGGATGTTACTGGAAAAGATAATGTTCTCATGGCACCACCAGGGCCTTCATTGAGTCCGCATATCGTTTGCTTGTGACTTGGTGGTCGTCCACATCGAACTTAACCACTTAGGCTCACCTGGCAGTCAACCAGAGGGCGGCAGATCCTTTGTGATATATATCACTGGGGATGTCGTTTATTGACTCATTCCTCACAGCGTTTCGGATCTTAAGTAGGGGAGGGTCTTCGTATCCCTGGATTACCTTATTGTGCTTAACCCCACAAGCTAGATGCCTCTGTGGGAGACATCACCTGGCTTTCTGAAAACGATACCTTACAACGGGGAATGTTCGAGTCCTCTAGCGCCCAAATCACGTGACTTTGACTGATCATCGACTCAAACCCTAATCTAGCAGAGCCTCAACTTTGCCTCCACCGGCTCAGCAACCTTCAGTTGACCGACGAACTTCGATCCTTCAGTCATTTACGACAACACGCCAACAAGGATATCGCAGCCAGTAGGTCCTCCATTCACATTCAGTCGACTCTCTATAGACATCTGCTAACATTCTCCTCCACTCACACAGTGCAGATGTAAGCCCTTCAAATTCCCGACTACCCTAGCATCTTGACTCATATAAACCCCCGCAAACAGCTTCGTCAAGACCCTCACCGGCAAAACCATCACCCTCGAGGTCGAATCCAGCGACACGATCGACAACGTCAAAGCCAAGATCCAGGACAAGGAAGGCATTCCACCTGACCAACAGCGTCTTATCTTCGCCGGCAAACAACTCGAAGATGGACGCACTCTGAGCGATTACAATATCCAGAAGGTAGGCACCTCCCTTGGCTTCCGATACCCTTTTTGAGGAGGATGCGAAGGTGGATAGCTCCAAAAGAAGAGAAGGACTTCTCCTATTTTCGGATGATGAGACACGTCGGAAGGGCCTTGGGCTAACCGAGCGCTTGATCTAGGAATCCACACTCCATCTTGTGCTTCGTCTGAGGGGTGGAATCATCGAGCCGAGTTTGAAGGCTCTAGCGAGCAAGTACAACTGCGAAAAAATGATTTGCCGGAAATGCTATGTAGGTTCTCTCCCATGCCTTGAATGTATCAATCTTTGCTTTTGCTGATTCTCTCTACTCTCTACAGGCTCGGCTCCCACCCCGAGCCACCAATTGCCGGAAGCGGAAATGCGGTCACACGAACCAGTAAGTGGGACCCCCTAAAATTCTTCGAGAGGGCGATGTTAACAAGGGCTGTAGATTGCGCCCAAAGAAGAAGCTCAAGTAGTGGTTGTGCGTCTGCTGGCCGAACCTACAAGTGCATATCCTGAGGTAGCATGATTCAATGGAAAAGTCCTTCATCCTAGCCACTCTTCTTCTGTTCAATGCATGCCGTGATGTGAGTGATATGGCCGTGGTAGTCACGGAATAGATCGAAGAGCCGTCAACTTTGATACACTGTATTCTCCATACTCCTGCCTAGCCAAAGAACTTGCGAATCTTGCAAGATTGTGCCCCCATGTGTACAGCACAAGCCCAAATCAAAAGATCAATCAGGCTCAGTCCATCATAACCATCATGCATTGCACCAAAAAACCAACATTTGTACAGAATTTGCTAATCACGCATGCCACCGACCAACCTTCCTCCTTCCCTCCTTCCCCCCCCTCACAGCTCCCCTACGCAACATCAAACAACCCCTTCAACTTCTTCACCAGCGCCCACTCCTCATTACTAACATCGCTTCTATAAAACTCCTTCAGCGTATCAATACTTTGCCTGCTAATCATCGAATACAGCGTATCCTTCTCCTCCAAATGGCGACCGTAGGAGGGCTGATTCGGTCCCTCGATCTTGACCGCCACGGACGGTTGGCCTTTTTTGCAGATGGGGATTTGTTTGTGGTCGCGTTCGATGGATTGTCTGCCCCCATGCGATTCTTATGTTAGCTGCATCTATCCCCCTGGACGACAGTGTGTAAAGCTAAGAAAGGGGGAAATAGATAAGGGGAAAACACTCACACTCTCCCCAAACTGACAATCTCCTTGACATTCGTCACAGGATTCGTCCTGACCGCCGCAATCGGCGTCAACAATCTCAGATTGCCCTCCGTAACATCGACTCCCACGACAATGGGATCCTTCTTATTGAATACCGCCACGGGCGTCAACACGCACGGGAATACTGCCAACAGCTTCGAATCCTCCTTTCTCTGCTCCACCAGTTGCGCCATATGTTTCGTGAAGTCATCGAAAAGATGATAAATAATATCCGCCGTGAAGATCTTGACGCCCACCTCATCAGCATACGCTTGCGCTTCTTTATCGACCTTGACGTCAAAACACAGCATCACGGCGAACTCTTTGGATTTTTCCAGCATGGTGCCTGCTTGCATGACGTCACGCTTGTAGACGGGACCGATGGAGATGTTGGAGACGGGGATCTTGGAGACTTTGAGGAATTCGAGTAAGGCTTCGAGAGAGCCGAGAGTGGAGGCTTGCACGCTGACGCCGCGGCCGGTTTTGCTGACTCTATTGAGGAGGTTCTCCATGTCGGACATGACTTCTTCTTCGAGGTCTTCTTCGTTGTCTTCCGGTCCGACGACTAGCAGTCTGGAACCGGCAATGGCGTGTTCGAGATCGTTGGCTGCGATTTTGACACCAAGGGAGGCTTTGACTTCGTGGTTGTGGACGTACTGGGATTTTATGCGGAGTTCCTTTAGGGGCGCTGGGGTGAGGAGAGCTCGTATGTTTGTTGTTATGGCGCCGTTGAGACCGCAGAGCACGATGCGATCGCCTTCGTGGAGGACACCATTGGAGAGGACCACGTCGATGGTGGTGCCCAAGCCTTCGATGATTTTGACTTCTAAGACTGTGCACTCTACTTCGGAAAGGTACATCAGTTTGTTGGTCATTCGCTCTTGTGTCAACGTGACGAGCAGCTTGAGCATGTCAGGAATCCCTTCGCCCGTGTGGGCCGATGTCGGTACAAGAGACACGTTCTTAGCCATGGATTTGTTTTCGTAGTACAATTCGGAATTGAAGCCCTGTTCGGCAAAGGCGACCTTCGTCTTCTCCAGTCGATCCCTGAATTCGTTGTGGACGGCCTTGTTTTGCATTGCCAGACTCTCCTGAAAGCCGTTGTTGTCCACCTTCTTCCAGCCATAGAGACGATCGATCTTGTTAAGAGCGACGATGAAGGGCGTTTTCCGGTCTCTCAGTAGCCTCATCGACTCGAGTGTTTGTGGTTCCAGACCGTGCATAATATCTACGACCAAGATAGCAATGTTACAAAGTGAAGAACCGCGAGAACGAAGATTCGTGAAAGACTCATGGCCAGGAGTGTCGATGACCAAGAGACCAGGGACCTTGAACTCGAATGCACCATCTTTGTTGACAACCTGTGTCTTGGTTTGTAATGCATCCACGGGGAAATACGTCGCACCGATCTGTTGAGTGATACCACCAGCTTCACCTTCTTGGACGTTCGTCTGTCGGATCTTGTCTAACAGTTTGGTTTTCCCTGTGTCTACGTGTCCAAGAATACAGCAGATGGGCGAGCGAAGGTTGTCTTTCGACCGAGCCGCGAGAGCTTCTTCGTGCTGTTGTTTTCGTCGCGCTGCAGCTTCAGCTTTTTTCTGCGCCGCTGCTCTCTGGGCTGCTGTTTGGGTCTCAGTTTCTTCCTCTGAAGAATCATCTGACTCGGAGTCGGATCCTGATTCTCCTTTTTTGCTTTGGGGTTTATCTTGTGGCCTGGCTGCTGGCCGTGATGGCAGCTTTGTCTTTTCACCATTGGTTTGGGGCTTTTCTGGGGCTTTTGGTGGAGAAACAGCTTTGCTAGAATCTTCGTCTGAATCGGCATCCCAACTGTCTTTGATATCGTTGTCCGCATCAGCCACTGTCTCCCAGTCTTCCAATCCATCACTCTCAGCTTCCGCCGCCGCCGCAGCAGCAGCTTCGGCCTCCGCTTTCTGCTCCGCCTGGATCCTCAACCGCTCTTGCTCTTCAGCCAGCCGTCGAGCTTCAGCTTCCGCTGCAGCCTTTTCCTCGGCCAAACGAGCATCTTCCCCTGGCTTCTTGAGGCCCTTTTTCTTTTTATTGTCATACACAGGCTTCTTCTTTTCACCAGCTTCATGATCCTCTAGACCTGCTACTTGGGCTCCAGCTGCGAGCATCTGCTGCCGCTTGAGCTCATTCTTCCTGTTCTGCTCTATCTGCGCTTTGGTGAGGAGCTTGCCTTCCTTTTTCAATTGCTCCTTTTTCTCCTTTTCTTTCTCTTTCCTCCGCGCTCGGGCTTCCTCCTTTTTCCTCTCTTCTTCTGCAGCTAACCGCTCCTCCTCCGCTATACGAGCCTTTTCTTCAGCTTCTGCTCTAGCATCTTCCTCCTGCTTTTTCTTCAAAAGTTCTTGTTGTTTTTGCAGCGCGGCGAGCGCGGCAGGAACCTTCTTCTTTCCCTTGGTTGGTTCTGCAGCAGGTGTTGGGGTAGGCTCGGGTTTCGCTTCTGGGATTGGTTTGGCAGGTTCATCATTTGGCACAGGTGTGGGAGCGGTGGTCTTCTTTTTAACAGCCTATATCGCAGTGGAACGTGCATATCAGCTCAGCTCAGTCTGCGGTAGAAGGCAGGGGCATATAGAGATCATATACGCACTTGCTCTCTCTTCCTCTGCTTTTCTCTTTCTTTCTTTTCCCGTTCTTTCTCCTTTTTACTCTTCAGTCCTCCACCTTCGCCACCTGATTCTTCATCGTCGTCCTTTGGCGCAGGCTCTGATTTTCCGGGCTTGCCTTTGCCCCCCTTCTGCTGCTTGGTCGTAGGTGGGGCGTCGAAGAGATCGTCCGCGTTCGCCTCTGCTGGGGCTTTTGACTCAAGGATATCTACACCATCTGTTTCCCCATCGGCAGGCGGATCCTCGCCCTCCAAATAGTCCTCTTGAACCGGTCTCCCTTTCTTTTGTTTCTGCTTCTTGTTCTTTTTCAGTGCAGCCAACAAACCGCCTCCTCCATTGCCGGATTCGTCTTCTGCTACGATTGGGGCGGCGTCCTCTTCCTTGGCTTCTTGTGTTGCAGCCGCAATAGGATCCGCCGGCTCACCCAAGTCAGCTTCCCAATCATCGTTACCTTTCTTATTGCCCTTCTTCTTAGGCGCCATTTCTACATCTATGAGATCTAGGGTTGGGGAAGGAGCGTACAGAGTACGGATGCAGTATTGAATTCCCCACCTGCAGGGAAACAAAATGTCAGAAGTTGACTCATTTGTAGG
>QQTW01004847.1_pt1 | contig 10117 bp, 10 predicted proteins | sample 1904831 | NCBI WGS metagenome assembly QQTW01 (sample SAMN09435610, study PRJNA476489) | Subsurface metagenome, whole genome shotgun sequencing project.
AGAGATTCCCCATCTGGTGTCGAAATTGACAACTCTTCATAGTCCTGAAGGCCAAAGTCTCGTGGTTGCGGTATCTCTGTACGTGAGCCTGCCGGAACGTTTCGCGGATATATAATTTCGCTGAGGCATCATCAGCGATGCCGTTGCTGGCGATGTGAATAACCACACCCACTGCGGCGAGAGCATACTTCTGTTTCCAGTAAAGGATACCTGTAAGGGCGGCTGCAAGTCCAGAAGTAGCCAAGATTGGTATTTTCATGTAATCCATGATTATGGGGTTAAGTAGATCAGAAATTTTGGCTAGCCCCTGAGCGGGTTGTGTATGTTCACATGGTTCTTCAACTGCTGCAACCTGTGCGTCCAAGTCAACCTCAAGATGCTATAGAGACCCAACAAAACACGTGAATTTAAACCAAAGATAAACATCGATTAGAGCGCCGGTGAGCAATTGACATACCTTTGAGTTATTCTATCAAAGTACCAACAGTCGCATGCCAAAATCCAGTTTGTATTAATCAACCTGAATCTTAATACTTGACCTTTGTCGTCGTGGCATCTGAGGCACTCAACAGCTACACCCCGGAATAACATTTCCCCGATTGAATGTTCGCATAGCAAGCTTAGACGCGTTCCCGTTGCCTACAGAGCTCGACTGCAAACCAGAGAGCAGGATCACCATTCTCTACATCTAGCATACGTCGACCTGGCAAAGGACGCCTAGAGAACTGTTGCAAAGATGCAGCCAACGGGCTTTTTGAATGAAGGTCCGTCAAGGCCCCATTGTGTCCGATAGCTCTTAGCGTCACCGAATGCTGATGAACGTTGTTTTCCAGTTGGCATACAGATCGACATGGATCATCTGAAGAAGGGCGAAGTCAAGTGAGATGTGCAATCCGCTGTTCGATGACCTCCGCAGCTAACCGTGGCATCTCAGTTTGGGCACGTCGATGTAGGAGCTGTTGGGTTACTCCGACTGAGCATCGCGCTGATTTCGTCCAGCATGGCCATTACGTTCAAAGATGGGGTGATTCTTGGCGCCGATAGTCGAACGACTACTGGGGCATACATAGCCAACCGGATCACAGACAAGCTCACCCAGGTCCACGACACAATATGGTGCTGTCGATCAGGTTCAGCAGCGGACACTCAGGCGGTGGCGGACATTGTGCATTACCATCTAGGGATGTACGCGATAACGAACAACGAGGCGCCTACAACTCAGACTGCGGCTGCAATCTTCCAGGATCTGTGCTATGACAACAAAGATCAACTAAGGTGAGAGATGGTTTAGTCTTCTGAGGCGATTTTGAAGTACTTACAAGGTGCCCAGTGCTGGCATTATCATCGCCGGTCATGATCATAGCCATGGAGGCCAGGTGTATTCCATTCCTCTCGGAGGGTCTCTTCATAAGCAGCCATACGCAATAGGCGGTTCAGGGTCCACTTACATCTACGGTTATTGCGATGCGAATTGGAGGGAAGGAATGACAGAAGAGGAGGGAATAAGCTTCGTCAAGGGAGCGCTCCAAGAAGCTATCAAGTGGGATGGAAGCTCTGGTGGTGTGATCAGGATGGTGGTTTTGACTGCGAAGGGTGCCGTCAGGCATCTGTACTTACCAGACAACGGCTATGTAGGGCCAGGCAGGACGTGAATCTTGACCTGACTTGTAGAATATATTTCTGTACACCTGTGGCTAAGCTCTATAAAATGTGTCCACCATGTCTTTTCACGATGGTGACATGCAACCCCTATTGAGGGCCCCACCTACCCACCAAATTATCCAGCCGACCCTTAGTGGTGTTTGCTCTCCCACCTCGCCCTCCATAACTTTTTCCATTTCCCGTGGCAATGACGAATAGCTCCCCACAACTGATAAAGCTGCGCGATCTATCGCACGTACACCAATTGGCCGGCGAGGACCTCCTTCAGAGCAGCTCGGCGGCGGCATCCCGGCGCTCGCGCGGCAGCGCCGAAGCCATCGCGGTCAAATATGAGATCAGCGCGATGCCCGTCACGGACATCATCGAGATGGTCGCGGGCCTGCTATCCAAGATAACGGCGACCAATGACCGGCCGCACGAGCACCTACATCATCTGCTGCCGCCGCCGGAGGGCACGGCGATTCTGAACCAGCAGACGTCGAGCGTGCTCGCTTTCCACGGGAAGAACGTGCCCACGATAAGCATCCTGAGCTACCTTACTCGAATCCACCGATATTGTCCTACGACGTACGAGGTGTTTCTTGGCTTGCTGGTCTACTTCGATCGAATGACCGAGAGGGTCAACTCGGGGTCTTCACAGACTGCCCGTCGGGGGAGTCGAGGTAGCGGTGAAGGTGTGGAGGTCACGAACGGTGAGAGGGGAAAATCTCCTCCTGCTGCGGCAACGTCGAGATCGACGGCCTCGAACAGCAGTCGTCTGCCGGCGACGAGGATTCCAGAATCAAGTGCTCCTGCGGATCCAGCTAGTGCTTACATCTCACCCCCGATGGCCGCCGAACCCTCACCCAGCGGCGACCTATCCGGTTCCTCACAATTCTTCGTGGTGGATAGCTTCAATATTCATCGACTCGTCATTGCTGGGGTCACTTGCGCGAGCAAATTTTTCTCGGACGTGTTTTATACGAATTCACGATATGCAAAGGTCGGTGTCTGTTACTCCTTTCTGTTGACCAATCTAATATTCGATCTGTTAGGTTGGAGGGCTACCACTGGTAGAGCTTAATCATCTAGAGATTCAATTCCTGCTTCTGAACGATTTTCGGCTCTTTGTCCCAGTCGAGGAGCTCGAGGCATACGGAACAATGTTGGTCGAGTTTTACGTCCGAGAAATGATGGCTCAGAATCTTCCGCAAATCGTTGACAACCCTGCTGAACCGAGCGGAATGTACCAGACACCACCTCCACCGTGATACGTGGGATTTTCGTTTTCTTTCGGTCCTGTTCAGTTGGAGCACGTGCCATATCGGAAACAGTCGATGTGAGAGAATCGGATGCGAAGAAGAACGAGACGGAGGTGGAACTACAAGAGCCGGATTTTTTCAGTGTACTTTCACAGTTGCATTGTTCGGATTCATTTGTCCTTGCTAGATTGAGATGACCTATAGACTTTGTCTGGAAATGCGGAGGGATCGAGGCTGGAGGAATAATGGTGTGTGATGTGTGGTGTGTCTATATACCCAGTTTTTCCTTGTTCAAGGGGCTTTCTGTGGCACATGACCATCTTCTCATTTGTTATTGCTGTTCTTTCAGTTCTCCTGTATAAGGAATATGGCGCATGGGCGGCTATGGTGGATGGGACGGTTTCTAGACTGGCGGGGAGTCCTCTGGCGAGGGGACGGTTGATGAGGTCACGATTTCCGAGGCAATTGACAGGGAGCGGGCTGCGCTTTCTAATAATGCTGCTTAACCTGGGTGCGTGTGTTGATGTATGAGACGAGGAATGAAGTTCGATGCGGTTCAGACTCAACAGAACTCTGTCCGGCAAGTGGCCCTCATATCTACTCTCCGGGTGGGCAGGAGCTTTACTATTGGTTTCTGATGTTCAGCGGATATACTCCAGGTCTCATGGTAAAGGGAAAGGTTGACCACCATAATCGACCATTACTGGCTCACGAGCGCGTTCATAGCTTCCAGTCTGTCCTCGCCTCTATGATCTAAACGTGCGAGAGAAATCTGTGTGAATGCGAAAAGACATGCCAAGGCCACCATCTATGATATCTTCTCCGCCTCCTCCAACAGATCCTCCACTCTAAACCCTCCATCCCCCTGACTGAACTGCTCCAGCAACCTCCTCCTCGGCCCAGCATCGTCCGTCACGCCGTAAAACTTCTGCAAGCACATGAGCAACCACCTCGCCTCGTCCACGCTCACACCGCGACCATCCATCACCCCACCCTGCAGCAGCACCAGCCCCTTCGGCCCTGCCAATTCGAGATGATGCGTGACGGTCGTATGCGGCTGGCTGAACTCGCCGCGCAGCTTGTACTCGGCCAGATGGGTGAAGAGCACGGTCGACTCCGTCGGGGTCGGGAACGTCCACTGCAGGAAGTGGATCTCGGCGCCCTGGCCGTCGCGCGGCAGCGGCAGCACGAACTGCGGGTGCCGCCTCGCGGCGTCGGCCATGCGCGCGTACGTGTCCGTCGGGATCACGGCGCAGAGCGAATTGCGCGTCGACGCGTGCCGCAGCCGCCAGATGTACTCGATCTCGCGCGCGGGCAGGTCGAGCGTCTTGGGGATGTCGATATAGGCTGAGAGCGGCTTGACGCCTGGTGCGGACGCCGGCGCGGCGGCGGGTGCGCCTGAGCGAGCTGAGCATGCTGCCTGCGGAGGCGGAGGTGGAACCGGGAAGGGTGATGCGGGGGCAGCGGTCGAGGTGGGCCCCGCCGGAGCGTCCGCATGCTTCGCATCTGCGGCCATGGCGTTGCGTCGGAGCAGGTTGATCTTATGCTGATATGCCTTCCGAAGCTCGTTGACGTCTCGGAGTCCTTCCCTGCCGCCGCATGACGTTTAGCTTCGTTGACAAGACCTGTACAGCTCGTGGATAATTTGGCGCTCACTGCTTCGCCTTCTGGTCTAGCTTCGCCCGGTACTTTTCCAACACGGCGTGGCGCTCGCCATGGGTGGCAACGAATCGGACATCGTGCACTCGCGCCCAGCGTCGCTGTACGATGCGCGAGCTGGGTGCGTAGGTGCCTAGGTAGTAACGGAGGGCGGGTGGATGGGCGCAATGCATGCCTTGGTGGAGGGAGGGAGGAGAAGAGAAGGGTGGTTTCTGGATATAACTCCAACCGTCGCTCGGAAAGTTAGGACGGCTTAATCGATGAAACAACCAATCCAACCACTTTTTGTGTACCGTCGATGTTCAGTTAACTTATCATGAGGTTTCGACGGCCTCGAATCAAATTGGTCGTCGTTCAAAGAGAAACCTCCTCTATAGCAGCACTGCAGCAAAAGCTTGTAACGGGGAATTACATAAGGGGCTACGAGTGGATGAGGCGAGTGTATTGTCCACACGTCCAAGGCCTTCATATGTCTTCAACTGTCAAGGAAGCTAGCTGGTTCAATATTGTCCAAAGCTACAAGATAGACCGGAAGAGCGCCATAGCTTAAAAGAAGTTTCCCTGAGACGTAGACATTATATGCTTCAGCGACATGTCAGTAAGGTCGTGTAGGGGTTTCCCCGCCAGACTCCATGCGATGTGCTGCATATCAGCAAGCGCTGCAAAAGCCATTTCCAGAAACTCAATATCAAATTATGCGATCATCTCTGGTATATCCTCCACCTTAGCAGTACCTTGAAGTATACCTGCAGCGAGATTAGCAAGGCACACAGCAGCACTCCAATCTGTACTCACGGTATACGGCAGTGAACAAAGGAAAGTCCTGTTCTCGACCTCTCGTCTTCAGGAACCCATTGACTTCCTTGGCCGTCGAGGTCCCTTGCAGTATCTGACCGTTCAACTCTGTCCGCTCCACCTCGTCGATACTGACCCCTCTCTCGACGGCTAACTTTGCACATCGAGCATTACGCCCTCCGGAGCAGCTGGTGATCAGATCAGCGACGCCGCAGCTCTCCTCGGTGAAGGTTGCCGTTTGAACCGTCTCGGAGAAGAACTCTTTCCCAAACTTGACCATCTCGAGCAAGCCCACGCGCATGACAGCCGCTTTGGCGTTGTCACCCCATCCCTTTCCGTCCACGAAACCTGCTGCAAGAGCGACGACATTTTTGAGCGCTCCCCCAAGAGAGACGCCAGCAACATCGGAGACGACATTTACATGGAAGTAATTCCGGTGGAATAGTATTTTAACGACACCATGATCAATGGGTGGATAATCTGGTGGTAGGGCCTGCAACTTGACCTTGGAGGTTGAGCTAAAGGACTTTTGTTGAGATAAATCTGAAAGGTTGACATGGGACGCACTTGGCGACGGGCCACTAGGGGTAGGGTTCCGTGAGTCGATGGCGGGAGGGTCATATGCGATTGTTGTCTCCGAGAACTTTTCTTGAGCCACTTCGTTGGCAATGTTGGCCCCTGATAACGCTCCGCAGTAGATGCCCAGTTTCTGCCCAATCGTTTCTGAGAACAAACTCACGCCGTCCTCCGAGACGTCCACTCCTTTGATACAGGATATACCACGAGCATACGGAACGGTCTTTCCCTTGAGTCGATCACATATTCCACTCATGAACTGATGGGGAAGATTGAAGATCAGAATAGTGGAATCCTTCACGGAATCCTCCAAAGAAGGAGTTGCAATGACATTGTGAGGCAGAGGAATTCCAGGTAGATATTTCACATTCTCATGGAGCTTGTTAATCAACTCCGTGAGCTTCTGAGGTTCTTTCGACAAGGGAGACTTAGGGTCGTAATGTGAGGAGCTTTCTGGGACCGTGACATTCTCCTCGTAAACCCACATGCGTACATCCTGCTCGAAGAGGTCCGGGTGTTCCTTTGTGTTTTCTGCGACAATCTTAGAGATGGCAGAGCCCCTTCCATAACCTGTCAGCTATGTACCTGACTCACTGCAGAACTAAACACAATAACAATTTGAGAACATTTCTCAGGGGCATACCAATTCCCTGATCCTACCACTGTGACCTTATGCTTCTTGGAAGCAGCTCCCAAGGTTGCCATGTTCGCATGAGACACTGCGAGTAATGAAGATATCCTAAAGGAACGACCCAGCTGCCTACTTAGTGAAACGAGTCGCGTGCTATGATTGAGGTAGCATCGTGAAGATAAACGAGCAGCTAAGCAGGTAGATAACATCAGCGACGCATCTGTCGATGACGGAGTTCGCCGAATCGCTGTGGGGTGATTTTCGGACGTCTGAAGTTACGTCACGGCTTTGGGCCAGTTTGATATATGCTGAACTTATTATACAACTATGGTGGAATTCGACACAATTTACTCTTCATCGTCATTGCATTATATACTGAGAATACTTTCTAATTAAGTGGTGGATATATGTCTAGCAGCGGCGGCCGGTCCTGGTGCCGAGACATCTACGACACCTTCTCCTGAGCTTCACCGAAAACAGTGCCAAGTCGTCTTGATGTGTCTCCAGGTACAGACTCGCTATACTCAGTTCCTACTGTGCGCTCTCCGTCGCCGAATAATCTTTTGAAAAAGACATCATAGCTGACCCAGGCGGCCTTGAATATGCCCCCTCTAAACGCGCCATACCATCGCGGGATCCTCCCTTTTTTGTCTGCCACGAGCTTTTGTGCGGCAAAAACGGCCATCACGACCGGGAACCAGAAGGTGGCAAAGATAAATTGACCAACGCGCTGCCTGACTTCGGTGACGGTGTAGGGCTGGAGGGTATGCAGATAGGCTTTGTACTCTGACGGTAGACTATGCTCGTCTGCGCCATCGGTGATGAGCTTCAGGTACCGAGCTGATGGCTGCGCATAGCCCGGATGGGATCTGTGGAGGTGTGTCCGATTCGACGAGGGCGCGTCCGAGGTCCTTGTTGATTCAGGGGGCGCACAGAGAGTGTGCGCTTTGAACGGTGGAGTTTGAGGTATCTCTGGCACTGTCGGGGCATCTGGAAGGAGGTGGCAGGTCACCAAGACGTCCTGATAAGACATGCCACCACCCTCGGTGACAATGATGGTAGCGAAGTCCGCCTTGGTGACTTCATACACCACCCCGACAAGGCCTTTCGTCCAGCGATCCTTGCGGTACTCTGGCTCTTCGTCTGACGGGAGCAGAGGAGTGGACTCCACGTCCTCCGTAGGACCGACACGACCTTGATGGGACCCGTTTTTCCAGGCAACATTCGCGAAGCACGGTTCCGTATAGGGCATGCCAGGCAGATCAAACGTCAACTTGAGATCCGGCACCAGCACGTTGATCTCTGCCAAAGGCTTTATCCCCCGTCTTCCTCTGAAGGTCTTGGCGCAGAGATTCGACCCGTAGGCCAAATACAAGATGGTGTCTGGTGCTTTGCTGTCGCTTCTTCCACCACTAACCTCGTCCACCAGCATGTTCACTTCAATAGCCTCTTCGGTCAAGGACAATATCCTTCTCTTTTCCGAAACCAGAGGGAGACCCCCCGCTTTCGGTTGCTTCACGAAAGGCGCAGGAACGTCAACGGCCATCATCTCTCCCATGGCCGCGTCGGCCCGTTCCTCGCAGGGCTCAACATCCCTTTGGCTAGTCATGATGTTTCGACTGTTGATGAATCCCAATCTGTGGTGATTTCGAGGGTCTTTGTGGCAGTGGTGCTAGGTTGATCAGGCCGGCGCAAGGTTGCACACCCTCTTCTATACAGGCCACCTCTGTCTCTGTCGTACGGGCTGAACCTGCAGCTCCAACGGGGGACGGAATGTCTGGTTTCGGTCGCCGGTCGGTGGCTTATTAGATGGCTTATTAAGTCGATTATTAATGCCGATCCAACCCCAAGTCGCATTAATCTATGCAAGAGATCCAAAACAACGGCACTTGCCGCTGTCGGAAATTCAAGCGACAACTCTGAAGTGGACTAGCCTCCGCTATTATATGAATTGTTTACGGTGACAACTGCGGAGGCAGCTGGATGTGAACTACTGTGCAGCTTTCCTTACTATCACCTGAGGCTGTAGTGGCCTCTATCTTTGTTATAAACGACAAGGCTCACGATAGAGGTGACGTGGACAGCTGCCGGGGCAGTGGATTGGTAGTATGGATGGAAGTCCCGCCGCAGGGCTCGAGCAAGATCGCTTCAGCCTCCTGCTGCCACTGCCATACCGTGTCTCACTGATCCTTGTGCTGGGTTCGTAAGCTCATCACGCTGAGCCCGTGGTGCTGAAGCAATTACTAATTTTCAAAGGAATTTGGGCGTGGGGCGTTAATCTACATTATTTATCATTCTTAAAAATTGTGCGCGTACACCACGAGTTCCTAGTGTAGGTTGCTGATTTGAGCTAGGATGTGCCGGCCCTCATTCGATACCCACAGCGCCATTCTTCAGCCGCTCCATCTCATCATCTGGCGACTTACAGCTTGGCGACTCTCCTTACCATCTCCTTGGCGACTTCAATCGTCATTTTCTGGACACTGACTCGAGGGCAGCCGGAGTTGGTTCTTGCGAATGAGCTTCTCCCACAGTCTTTTATTTTTATTTTAGTCCTTTCTTTCCTGCTGCCCTCCACAGCCTCGATCGGGTTTCCCGGTAGATGAATGTCTTGAAGAGAAAAACATACACTCTGACTATCATGGTTATCTTTTTCTTCCAAGTTCATGTTATATTGTCTAGTTCTTCTATTGGCAGAGTTACAACTTTGGCCGAGTTTGAGTTCCAATTTTGGCCAAGTTACAGTTTAGTGTTGGTTAAGTTCCTATGTGTGTTGAGTGCCAATATTTGATGTGTGCTATATTGGTCGAGCCTATTTGGTGGTTATTTTTCTTGATGCTTGCTTGTGTCTATGTCCTTCTTTGGCCAAATTTATCTATGTGTTGGGTCTTTTGTGAGTTGACTTGTTCATTTATTTGAATTAAGCATTTAATGTAAGGATCATGCATTGGGATGGATGTAGACTATTATGTGATCAGCTTGAACTCTACCATGAACAATCTTGAACAAGCTCTTGCAAGATCGTACCCATTTACAAGTTATAGGTCAGACTTAGATTTTCCACCCTACAACCAATATCAACTAGGGTTGCACATGGCCCAATCTCGAAAAGGACAAACCTTTCTCTGATACCACCTAACACAAGGTAGATTGGGTAATTAGGGCCAGAGGCTCACCTAACTATCAAACTAAATTTCCAAGTAAACACAATGAAAGAAAAACATAGAGAACAACACCAAAGAGAGAGAGAAACAATAATATCTTAATGGTTCATCAAATGATTTGTAAATGTGCCCAACTATGAGGCCTTTTGGGTTGTGACCAAAAAGATGATTTACAAGTTACAAATCAAGATCCACAATCTCATTGTTGATCTAACTCTACATGTTGTTGCTCCTCCAAGAGTACCCTCCAAATTGCCTAACCTAAGCCTAGACACCTCTATTTAAACTTATCAAAATTCCTTACAAAAGATTCTAGATCTTCATATTAGAGTTCAAGCTGATCACATAATAGTCTACATCCATCCCAATGCATGATCCTTACATTAAAT
>QQTW01004848.1_pt1 | contig 10116 bp, 9 predicted proteins | sample 1904831 | NCBI WGS metagenome assembly QQTW01 (sample SAMN09435610, study PRJNA476489) | Subsurface metagenome, whole genome shotgun sequencing project.
TACGATATCTTGAGGTTGGAACGAGACTCAGTCCGTCGCCCGGTCCTCTTATGGCACTCAGATCGATGGGTAGAACTATCGGGGTCAGTTGCTACTAGAATTGCTAGTAGTGGGCAAGTCTCAATTGATTCTCTTTCTCTAAGCTCTATATTCGGAGGAGTTTGGTACGTTTCCTACTTGAAAGAATACTGGTACACCTTGTTCGCTATAAGTACATCGTTCCAGGAAGCATGCCCTTCCAGCCCTAATTTACATCGTGACTGTTTGATTCTATCCCAGCTCCCACCATCACAGCTTTGATGGTTTTCTCGGAAGCAGGAATGGTAAATTCGGCTTTTGTCGCTGTCGCTGCGGCGGCGGCTGCAACTGTTGCTGCTGGGCAGATGAAGGCTGCTGAAGACCGAGGTGGAAGATCTGCATTGAGTCCATAACTTCCCTTCTCCGTCTTGGTGCATCTGCAGACGCTCCGTTGCTCTCTTCCTCTACTTCCCAGCCCTCGATAATTCCTTCCCCAGCTCTAGCTTCTGGGCTGGCTGTATTCCCTTCAACCGAGATTCCTAAGCCAGCTTCGGTGCCAGCTGCCACCGTTGGCACGACTCTTGGCGCAGAGATCTTCTCGGTCTCGGTCTTTCTAAAACTGATGATGGATTCCCGATCATCCTCTACATCATGAGTCTCTTGCATTTCGAGAAGAACCCTGCGCATCATCTCCCGCTTGATACGTTTTGGAGGTTCGCGTGCTGTATTCAGAGCTGCAAAGGCTGATTGACGTCTTGCTGCGATGAAAGAATCTGTTGGTCTGGGAGAGTTGCATCCAAGGTTCTCAACAGTGTCGCGCACGGGTGACATCACTGGAAGAGATGTTGATGTAGATGGCGGCTCCGTCGTCGGAAGGGGAGGCAGAGGCTTGAACTGCGGTACCTCTTCCTCGAATTCTCTTGGGTTACTTCCTCGTTGGTCTTCCACGTTGCGCGCCCCAACATCTTCGTACATCGAAGATGCGAACATGTCCAGAGATTCAATCCTAATGGGCCTCGATAACCCAGCAGCGCTTGTCCCAACAACGGTAGAGCTGCCTTGAGCCCCAAACTGTTTCATTTTGGAGGAAAATGGCAATACCTTGCCTAGGAACCGTCTCTTTTCACCTTCCTTGTCACCGACAGCCCTCGTGTCTGTCACATTCTTCCTCTCGGAAGAATTGTTTCGATGGCGAAGGAGCTTCGGAATTAGCTTTCTCGTCAGCCATGTCGGTGGTGATTTGCTTGGTGCAGATTGAGCTCTCATTCGTGGTATCGAAGGCGTCGGCCTTGATCGTATATCACCAAACCCATCAATTCCCGTCGGAGGTTCAGGCCATGGTGCCACTTTGTTCTCATCAAATCCTACAAGGCCATTGATTCTCCCTAGTCTGGCGCCGCTGCCTCCATTGCTGTTGACGCTATGATCGACTGGTTGAAAGATCTTGCCTGCCGGCAAGCGGTTCAAGGTCCACTGTGGTGGCCGTTCAGCCTTGACCTGTCGATGCAGTTTCCACAGCAAAGACAATCGGACGTTGAATTCTACTCTGGTCCTCTCCAACACGAAGCTTAGACCCTTGGATCGGTAATCGATTTGCATGATTTTCAACTTCTTCTCGGTCCGTCGTGCTTTTTGGCCCGCTCCGTCTGCAAATATTTCATCATCGTCTTCCTCAATCTGGGTAGGTCCAAGACCGCCTTCTACTGCATCTTCTTCAAAGCAAAGAAGTGCCATCTTGAACCTCCTTTCGGCACGGCGAAAGTCCTGGAGCTCAAACAGTGCCATTCCCATGACGTACCACGCCACCGCCAACTTTTGATCTGCTTCAACCGCATGATCAAGCGCTTCCACGGCCAAGGCATATTCGCCTAAATGGCATCGGATGACTCCAATGTTGAACCAGAGCCGGGAAACTTTTGGCAGGGGAGGGCTCTTTGGAAGTGTGCGTTGCGGTCGAGTCCAGCTAGGAAATTCACTGCTCCCACCAAGGACATATTCATCGCTGCCCTCGCTAAATGCAAAGCCTCGTCGGAGGATCGATCGATGCAGTCTCAAGGACTGATGCCAGCAGTATGAATCGAAGAGGAGCACGGCGTGAGAGAACAATGCGATGGCGGAGTCGCAATCGAGAGCCAGGTCATCGGTTGAACCAGCAGCGCCGTGTTGAATATTGGCACTCGTGTTCTCAGATGTTTCGATGCCACTGCCCATAGGATTGGGAATATCTCTACGGATATCTGCACCATGCCGGCTGCTCGCACCAATCGCACTGATATCACCGGTGGTGACAACGGTGGTGTTGCCGAATGGAAGTACAGGCGGAACTGGAGGACCAGCATTCGGCGGAGAAGGTACAAGAGCTGAAGCAAACCGAAGACCGGCGCTCTGTTCCTCATCTTTATCAGCGTTTTCGGCGGCATAATTATGCTGATGATGAGCACCATGGTAGTCGGCGTCGTCGAGAGCCTGGTCATGAATACCGATATAACGGTTGCTGTAAGTGCTTTGCGAAGGAATATGGATGGGTGCTGATAACGTCGACGGCGATTGTGCGAGTGGTGTTGACAATAGCGGTGGCAGTGGCGCCGACGGTGATAGCAGGGACGGCGGCCTCGGTGGTCTTACCGGCCTTCTCGAAGAAAGTGGCAAGGATGGATGTGAGCTCGGCGCTGGAGCCATGCCTGCAAAGTATTCTAACCAGTTTATCGGAAGCAGCGTCGAAAAGTGACGATACTAACTGTTGACGATGACGACGAACAGCGGAGGAGGGCGAAGTAAACAAAGCCAAGGACTTCCCCTGCGAGCCAAAAATAGAGAAGACCGCTGTGAGTGTTATGATTTGGCATAACACTAAATAACACGCCTCCAGCAAGACAACAGCTACACCGAACGAGCAAACGACAACAGCTTACACAGCTTTAACATACAGGCACACGAAACGACTGGAGAACAGACTGCTACAGACAGAGTGATTTGACATGAGTGAAAGAGCAGCAACTGAGCATCGAAGTACCCAACTACTTCACGCTATCGCTCGACTTTCATTTCTCTCCCACACTGGAAAGCCGGTGAATGCCATTTTCTTGGCTCGTTGAAGGGCACAACGCATGCTTGGCTGGTGGCTAGGTCTAGCTACTATGGATACCGAAGATGAACCTCCCCTTTCATCCTCCCTCTCTTCCTCCTGCTCATGTTTCCCTCTCCTCTCTCACTTGCTCCCCATATCTCCTCCCTCTCTTCCTCCTCACCATCCTTCCTCTCCTCCGCCACCATCATTTCTTCCTCTCCAAACAGAGGCACAAGAGCAACTACAGAAGCCCATAAGCTACTCGTGCCATGTCAATCCCTCTTTGGACACCAACAAACAACAGCAAGAGCGGAACAAAGGAAGAGGTCTACATCATCATAACTCTCACCCTACCACCAACTTTCCTTTCTCCGCTCTCGATCTCTCCTATAGGGGCGAACATAGATACAAAAGCCCTCGCCTACGTCCCTTAGGCATGTCAGTGCATTTACCCATCTACAACCCGTCTTTATCCGCAAGCTGAAGGGGCTCTGCGCTGGGCTGGGCTCGACGCTTCAAGAACTGGGTAGAGAGGTTGAAAGAGTTGATTGGTTGATTGATTTCATAATGAGAGGCAGCATTCTTTTCTGTCTATCTTGCTTGCGTCACTACAGTTCCACCATAATATCTTATGCCAGGCACCAAATAGTCTCCAAAATTCACTAAAGATAGTCAATAAGCCTTCAATCCAATCTGGACAGTAGAGATTCCCTAGGACTGTTGATAAACGCAACGTACATTCGCAGGATGCGTGCAGTGCGAACGGAAGAACAACGAAGAAGTGAGGAAACAGGTATTGTACAGCATAATATCGTACAGGAAAACCCCATCATACATCGTGCCAGTCTCTGTGTCTGACTTTGCTGTTTGCTGTAATATACATATTCCCAGTGTATTTGTACAAAGTCCGTTGATGGGGAGACAAAAGTTCCTCCCCCTTTTTTCCCTTCGAAGAAAGGAGACAGTCGAGGTCGCCCTGTTGAGAGCTGAAGACTTTGGGACTTGAGCGACAGCGAGATGGAAGAATATGGGGGCTGGATAGAGAAACGACCTGAAAGGATTTCCATCATTCTCTTACCCGGTTCTCGAGAATGGCCCCAATCATTTGAAAGCCTCGTTCCTCTTGACGGCCAAGAAGGTCAGGGACCAGAGCTGGCGGATATTGGATTCTATATGGCAGAGTCAACCCGTTAGCGAGTTTACCAACGACGACTGGTTGAGAAGGATAGAGGACAAGGTAAAGAAGTGGTGAGATTGCAGCGAAGAAGAAGTCGTTTTGAGAAAAAGAGAAGGAGTTGGTGGAGGAATAGGAAGAAAAGGAAGTGGTAAATGACTGACCAGTAGCGCCACCGATGCCTGGTGGAGGAGGGATCCCGCCCAGAGGCGTCTCCTCGAAGCGGTTATCACGATAGAGCCAGGACCAGACCTCGCTCGAGAGGAGGTTGCTGTTTGCTTGGATCGTGTCCCAGAGCTTGTTATATGCGCGACGAGCGTTGTCGGCGACGGAGCTATCCCGGCAGAAGTCTGGCGCTTGGGCGCTGTTGCAGCGGTCGAGTTGTAATTCCCTGCGGAAGCAATGGTAAGAGAGTGCTTGACAGGAACAAGGGGTGATGGAACTTACAATCCCTTGGCCATCATCGAGAGAGAATTCCATGACCATACCACCATGCCGTGATAGGCGCCGTTGGTGAAGTTTTGAGCGTAGACCTGTGACTTGTCAGTATTGGTGGTGGTAAATGGAGGGGGAGGGATAAGGGAGGGGATAGGGAGGACATACAGGATCTTCTCCATAGGCTGGATTGGCTACAACAACGCCAACGTCGGTATAGAGCCCAGCAGGGAAGGTACGCTGGATGTTGTTGGCGGTTTGATTGACGTAGCCGGTCAACTGTTCTTGGTTCGTCGTGTTCAAGAAGTAGTGGCGGAAACCTAGCCTTCGTTAGATGCTGACCGGAAGAGATGGTTGGCCTATACGCACAGTCGTCCGAGTTCATCACCTCGACTTTCTCGAGGCCATTGTTACCGTCAAGGGCAACGGCATAGAAGAGAACGTCTCCATCGATGCTCTCGGCCTGGCTAGGTCCTGCAAACTGGCTACGCTCCTTGTACGAGTTGACCCTGTTTCTCGCCTCTTCGGCCGGGATGCGAACCTAGAATTTCGTCAATTGGGATCTCTACGAAAGGGCATTCCTGACTTACCTCAAAGAACTTCAAAGTCTCGTCTTCCCAGACTTGAGCGTAACGATCGGCCTCCTCTGCCCACGACGAATGCTCTGGGAAGAATCCTTCCCGAGACAAGGCAGCAATGGCTCGTAGACCTGCAGGTACCAAAGCGGTGTTGACGTCATAGGGAATACGGCCGCCACCAAGACCTGCATGATGTTTTAGAGTATACTCCAATGTGAGCTTACTGCGAGATGGAAGCCATACCATAAGTGCTATCTCGCCAGTTGCCGACAATCTCTCCCGGCTTGAGAGCAATGAGATTCTCCTTGGTTTGGCTGCCTGCAAACGGAGCAGCAAGCCTCATGATCCGCTCAGCGTTCAAAGTTGCCAACTGACCATAGGTGAGATCGGCATTGGCGGGATTCTCAGTCGGATTGCGGCTGAGGAAGGCATTCCTGCGGCCAGTTCCAGTTGGGTTCTGGAGGAAGTACTGCTTGAGAAGAACGGGCAGGTAATAGTCCGTATCAATCTGCAGCCAAGATTAGTACGTCGACCTCATAGCAAGGATTGGGTACCCCACCATCTTATAGTCATATTGAGGCGCAGTGCTTGTGATATTGTTTTTGAGATTGAGGAAAGTGGCGTAGTCCCTGGAGTCGCAAATTAGTATCTTCATATACCCGGCAGATATCAGGATCAAAATTACCCAATAGTCTCTTCGTGACAAGCGTTACCATCTGTGCGGTTGAGTCGCTCTAGGACGGCGGCGATTCCAGCTTCCATGGCGCCTCCTTCGCCCTCGCTGAGAACTGGCTCCAAGAGAAGAAGCGAGATCATCGAGTCACGGCCAAAGTATGTCAAGAATCGCCAGGCGCCAGCAAGAAGCTTGTTCGTATAAGAAAGGAATGACAACGAATCCACCTGCTCCGGTTGCTCCCGAATGAGGTTTTGGGCGGCAGGCTTCAAGACCTGCAGACGGTTAGACTCCAATGACCATCACACGGGAATCTACCCACCTCCGTAGGGCTCAATTGATCCAGCTGAGGATAGTTGAAGTGGGCTGAGAACTGATACGAGCCGGCCTCAAATGTGGCAGTCCGGTTGTCAACCTGAATCGGCCTCGATCCACTGGTTGAGTTCGAGGTCGGCGTAAAGCTGAAGACAGTGGTCGTCTTATTGTCGAACCACTGTCGGCTAAGGGTGAGCCCTCCATTGCTCTCTTCGCTATATTTGATGGCGTCCTGGATGGAGGGCACCAGTAGACTGGGACCCTCTGTGAAGTCTCGGATGGTCCTAATGCCTAGCACATCTCAATACGCTTTCTGTTGGAGCATGAGGGTGGCCAACTTACTGCCCAAGATTGGGAGAGTGAGTACAGCCGAGTCATTGAGCGTAAAGACTCCAGACACGCCGACGCTGGGATACTCGGACCCAGCTGGTGCTGGAAGGACAACCGGCTGGAGAGCGCCATTGCTCGAAGTCTGATTGTCTATAGCAATTGAGAGAGTACCGTTCACGCCATTTTGAGGTGTAAAGAAGACGACAGCGCCGCTGTTACCGGCAGGCCAGGCCACCACCATTCGTGGTCCGATGATGGTCAGGTTGCTCTCTGGTTCCGGGCTGGTAACCACAACTTGGGCGGCAACGTTGCAATCCGAGTAGAAGTAGTTCTCATACGGAGAATCGCTAAGGTGGAAGGATGTAGGTGGATCATCACATTTCTTCGAGCCTCCCCCAGTCGAGGTGTTTTGTCCGGTGGGATAGCCGGAGGACGTACCCTCACCATATCCTGGAATATTAGTGCCGCCAGATGTGGGAGTGTTGGAGGAGCCAGTCTCTCCATCCGTGCCGTCACCGTTGCCCGAGGGTACAGTGCCTTCAGAAGAGGCCCCGTCGGTACCAGCATTGCTCGGGACAGCACCCGGCGAGCTTTCTGGGGAGCTGGCACTTGTAGTACCAGTAGCCGGTGAGGAATAGTCACCATTGCCCGAGCTATTAGTGCCTTTAGCAGTTGAATCTCCTTGAGAGCTCGTATTCGTTGTATCACTTGGCACGGCAGAACCACCGTCAGGTTCCGAGTGGCTAGCTTCAGCATAGGCCGGAGCTTCATTTTGACCCGTAGCAGAATTCGAATTCGGCGTTGAAGCATCAGCTGATTCACGGCCGTCAGCACATCCAGTGCCTCCTAAAGCGTGTGTCATGGTAGAATCACCATTTGTCGAGCCACCATCCGTAGATTGAGACCCTTCAGCTCCTTCATTTGGCGAGCTCTCTGCACCTGTCGTGCCCTCACCACCCACGGCTCCCGAAGATGAATTGTTACCTTCATCGCCTCCCTGCCCAGCGTCGATTGGCTCCCCTGAGCCTGTTGTCGTGGTGCTATCCGTGTTCAGTGGAGCTGCGTCGTAGTTTCCAGGCCTTTCCGTGATAACATCAGGCGAGGCTCCCGGAACGGCTGCACCAGCCGTGTTCGTTGATGGGGTCTGATCGTCATCATCAGTACCCCCTGCATTCCCGTAAGCCGAGGTATTCGGAGTGGAGCCTGCTGCAATTCCCATGGTAGAAGAGCCATCGTGGTAGTAGGCCGGGGATCCGGTAGCCCCGTGTGACGAGTCTGCTACTGATGTCGATGTCGCTGCAGCGCCTCCCTGCGAATTGGGGCAAGAGTAGCTCTCGATCCGTTCACGACCATTCGGCGCAGCTAGGCCAACTCCGCTGATGGCCAGCCAGGCCACTGCCAACATTGAATGCATCATGCTTGGTTAGTTGTATAAGGTCCCGTCCAGAAGCTATTGCATCTGGGTCACGGCGGAAGAGAGCGTCCAGAGTGTTGCTGGGGCGGCCAAGGGTCAAATACCTGGCCACGGGCCCAGCGAAGCTGTCTCTTCATCTCGGCAACCGCATAGCCGGGCATTGGATGCGAGGACCGTCTTGGGGTCTCCCCGCCAGTCCTCTGATGCGCTTTCGCATAAGGTTCGCGAATGCGGGGTACCTGGCGGACGCTCGGAGAAGCAGCGGCGAGCAATGACATCGTGACTTCATCCAAGACGCGCAACTTCTCGTAACTAGATCAGGGCCAAGAGATTCAAGGACGGAAGAGCTGCAGAGACGAGAGCAGAGCTCGGATTCGAAAGCGTAAGAGGGGGCCTCGTTTGCAAGAGCATGCCCAAGCGATGGAAACACGAAGACGCCGTCTTCGGAAAACGTTCTTTGACGAGGGAAATCCCTGCCTCAAGGCGCAGGCGCTGTCTTCTCCGGGCAGCGCTTGAAACAAATCTGTAATCCGTTCGTCCCGGGGTTTTACGAGAAACAAGAGATCTTGTCATGAAGTGCATGAATGCAGGCGCAGTAGTTTGATCGATACGACGTGTCAAAATCCAACAAAGTCCCTCAAACTTGCTTCGAAGTTTCCTCTTCTGGGCGCTGAAGGCTGTGTTCCTACAGCAGTCCTCCTCGTACGGAGGTACGAGATACTGTAGTAGCTCAATCCTTCATCTCGTAATCCATGCAAATATCCTTGTGCACACCGTCGTATCAACACGGCATCTTCGATCCGTATGAGAGTCGTAATCCAAAGGGCCAGTAAGAGTTGTTCCTTGTGATGTATCCCAGGAAAGCTGCGGGCATGAGATCAACTGACACGGCGATATATTGTAAAATGACTGAACGAACGCCGACGCTGCTTCTGTGAGAAAAATTCGATTCGCAGCAGATTGTATAGCACCGTAGAATCAAGGATCCTCAACTTCCATCTCTCTCGGTCTTTATCTGATTAACGTCCTCTCTTCCACCCGTCTCCTGAACGACGCGCTCGACCTGATCGCGCAGTTCCGGGAGGGCGCTACTGATCTCTTGGGCCAGGACGTCTCGAAAGCTGCGGAAGGCTTCGACCTTACCGCGCATGTGCTCGTTGCTCTTCTGCACGAGCTCGACGAACTCGCGCGTGTAGATGTCCGGGTTCCTGCCGCTCTCGACGTACTCGACGATCTCGGGCGGGATCGAGGCCGCTTGATGAGGCGCCGCCCGCGAGAGATCGATGAGGTGCGTCGTCAACGCTTTTCTGTATGGGAAGGTCAATGCAATGTCACGGTATCAACCTGTCGTCTAAAGGGTATCATATGAAGGACGCTTGTTGCAATCAATAGCTGGCTGGCACTTGTAGGTTCTTACATCTTGTGAACCAGAGCTTCGGTTGTCTCGGGTCCTTGGTACGCGTAGATCTGCACGCTGATCTCGTAGAGATCCTGGATCACTTCCTGCAGCTGCTCTGGAATGGCCTTGTCAGTCACTCTACCACATTGTACCCACACTTCTTAGAAGGAGGACGGCCTACTCTCAACGGTATCCGTGACGTCGTTTGCCATATTGCACCAGTTGACCTACAAAGGTTGGAATGGTAGCTAAAGGATGTGGGAGATGAACGAAACAAAAAGGTAACGATTCAGACGGGGCCAATCAAGCCCAGCTCGTTTGTTAACGAGTTGCAGTACGCTGGCAGCCTACGAAGGAAGACGGAACTTTCGTTGTAGCGTTCCGGCCTCTTGACCAATCTACCATGTGAATTTTATTGCGCATTGCGTCTGTCACTAACATGAGGGCGGGTTGAAACCAGCCGACGAACGAGACTACGATGTGAAGCCCAAGGTCGCACGAAGCAATGATCGCACGACGATACGGCTACCACGGTGAGGCAGCATCTACGATTTGGAGCCGCCCAGGGTTGGGAAGGCAGAGGTATCGGCAACGTCGACCGGCTCGCCGCCTCGTCCACCACCTCCGCGCGGTGGTCGTGAGGGTGGTCGTGGCGGCCGTGGCCGTGGTGAGGGTCGAGGTGACTTCCGCGGTCGCGGTCGTGGTGGCCCCCG
>QQTW01004849.1_pt1 | contig 10110 bp, 4 predicted proteins | sample 1904831 | NCBI WGS metagenome assembly QQTW01 (sample SAMN09435610, study PRJNA476489) | Subsurface metagenome, whole genome shotgun sequencing project.
CAGAAATTAGCCGTGCCGCCATGCAATTTGGCAGCATGAACATCAATGGTTCTCCTGACGATGCTGGGCTGGACGAAGATCGTGAGGAGCCAGAGACGAGGACTCAGCTTCCAGACGATTCTCCCGTCGCACCGAGAGCTTCTTTGCCGCCCCCACCTGCTGTTCAACCGCCCGAGCCCGCAGCGGAGCCTGCCCCTACAGCGCGACCTGCGCCTGGATTGCCTCCAGCGCCTCAGCAGCAATCCACCTCCCCAACACAAACAACAGCATATGCTGATCAATTTGCTCGATACGGTCAACCTGCGCAGAAGGCATATGATACATTTGGGCAGCAATCAGTCCAGCAACCAAAAGCCCAGGTACAAGACGCTTTCGCCAGCCAGGCACCAACGCAAGCTCAACCAGCGACATCAGCTTCGGGCCCCAACGAATACTCCGCATTCTATAGTCAAGATGCTCAGCGCAATATGACATATCAGAATTACTATGGATATGGACAGAATCAAGACGCTCAACAGCGTTCAGGAAGCGCTTTTGGTAGCACGGTGGCGGAAATCCAGCCACAATATGCCACCAGTCGCCCTCAAGCAGGAATTGGACAGCAAGACACACAGGACAGCGGCAACAACACGCCTAACCCTGCACTTCCTAGTCAGCAGCATCATCAGCAGTCCCAGCAGATACATCAATCTCAGGGTTCGCAGGGCGGATATCCTTATGGATATGGCAATGCTGGCTACAACCAACCTTATCCCCAACAATATGCAGCCTACATGAATCAAATGAGCCAACATCAGTACGGTCAGAACCGACCCATGTTCGATGATGCTCGCCGCTACGATGATTCCTACATGTCTCAGAGCAACCAATACGGCGGCTATGGTAGGCAATATGGTGGACACTACAATAAATCAGGCATGTACAATCAGCCCCAGCATCAGTACTCGTATGAGCACTCCTCCTCGCCTGCGAACACGGCTAGCTTCAACCAATCCTCGATGGGTCGTGAAGGGATGCACGGTCGAACAGGGTCTGCTCAGCCTTCTGAATCACAACAAGCTGCAGGTGCCAATGCCTTTGGTGGTATGAATGATCCGTTCAGCAGAGATCAGTCTGGCTTCGGAGGGCACACCCCAATGTCGCAGCAGCACTCTGCCCAGATTGGGCTCGAGGATCCATCGAAGGGGTATGATCCGGCCAAGACAGGTGGTCCAAGTCCAATCGTCAAGGCTGCCCATCGTCCAGGTTCTGCTGTCAACAGTATGCAGTCACAGCAAGGTGGTCAGTCTGCAGGATTTCCGCCCCCACATTCGCAGCAGGGCAGCCAACAAGCTTTCGGCGGCTATCCACAGTATGGTGGATTTGGCGCTAGTGTGGGTGGGCATCAGCAAGGCCAGAGCAGCCATCCTCAAAGCACTCAGCAATATGGCGGATATGGCGGCAGTGCTGGATTTGGAAATTATGCGGGCTATGGCAGTGGACGTGGTTGGAGCGGAAGCTATGGAGGTGGTCATTAATATACTGACCTCATTCCAAGATCGTGAATGGCTACGCATAAGTCAATCACTAATCTCCACTTCCGAAAGGCTTGCGCTGGAGTCTCGCTGATATTGAGGATCAAACAGCTATGGTTGTGTTCTTTTTCCTTTTCTCGACATCAACGCCACATGGCGTGTACTTGTATACTCTAGCTAAGGGTCTCAAAAGCAAAAGGTCAGATTGACAAATTGCAAGGCTGGGTTGGGTTTGCAATAGCTAAGGGGATTCAAGCAGGCCAACTAGGTCGAGAATGTCATGCCCTGCTTTTTCTGCTTCTGATCGTGCCACTGCCCTTGTCTAGACTCAGACGAGGAATTCTCTCCTTATAACTTCCTCCCCCCATAAGCGTTGCATCCTGAACAACAGGACATTTGGATTTCACATTTGACATCATCAGCGAGCTGTTTGTTACTGCTATCAGTAGCTAGAGATGTGAGGAGTTCAATTGGCGGTCTTACTTTTGCTACCCTCTCTTGAAGTCGACCACCGCCTTGTTGAAGCTGACCTTGAAAATTCGAGACCCGCACAAAACGGGCATTTCTGTGCGCGTGCTAACGCTGCCAGCCATCAAATTCTTGAAGCTTTTTCATCGCCTATCAAAGCTTACGCTACTTTATGGAATTCTTCCTTGCTAGCAGTCAAGTGCCAGTTTGTTGTTTGACAAAGCGCAACCCATTCGATCCCTCAAGTACTATTGGTAAGTCCAGGCATTCCTTCCATACCACCCACTTCTTGCCAGAACTTTGCGAAATCGACTCCCTTCTCCTCAAAAATCCGCTTTGCTTCCCTCATCGCCGCAGCTTGACGGCCGGGAGTGAAGCCGCCAGGTGAATTGCTCTCGTATTGCACCAGCTCTACCCATCGATAGAACAGATCTTGATGGCCCATAGAAGTCAGCTTGTCCTTGAAACGTACAAGTGTGTCTCTTTGTTCTGCGGTTTGAGGTTGGTCCTCTTTGGATACGTGCCAGATCATCCAGCCGCCCAGCGGCCCACCGGAGGGAGGATAGAATACAAGGACGGCCTTTTTGAAATCCTTTGATTCGAGCTTCTTGGCCCCAATTAATGCGTGTGCGTCTGTGATGGCTTGGAAGTCAAGGGTCCAATTCTTATCCTCTAACAAATAGCCAGTCTTTTCCATATACTTTCTTTCCAGCGCCTGCATTATCTTGTGCTTCAGAGTCAATTCATCGTCAATAGTCCAATCTGGCAATAAACCTTTATCCCATTCCCGCGACTTCCGAACAATGACCTCTTCGTCCTGGAAGCCATATGCCATACGCCACTTCAACGGACTAGAGTATCTGGTAGCAGCAAGACCGAAGACGAACCGCCATGGCCAGGACCCAAGGAGGGCAAACAGCATGTAGTCTCCCATGAGAATCCCTGTCCTTGACACTGTGGTGTTGAATAGCTCTGAGCGGGTGGCCGTTTGAACATCAACAATAGTAGCTGAGTAGTGTCCCAAAGTTCCACGGACGAGATCGAGGTACATGGGAACTGCATAGTAAAGCCTCCAGACCAGAAGAAGAGAGAAGACAATATTCATGCACAAAGGAACGAGGAATACCTGCCGTTTAAGGGTTCGAGAAGTCGTGTCAACATGAACAAGGTAGACGTGATCTTTTGGCAGGGTAGACAAAAACCGCGACGATAAATCCTTCGGGGGTAGCTCAAAGGGTGGCGGAGGTCCCTTTGATTGCTGGGTTGTAGAGTGAGAAGCCTTGATGGCCTTCTTAGTAGCGGATCGTGCCATTTCAATTTCCCTCGGATGGTTATCGTCCAGCTTCTTCGAGGGAAGAGGCTTTTTCAGATGTCCATCTGGGGCGTTCTGGCAGCGCTCACAGTTTCCATCACAACATCTCACGATTTCTCAATTCTTTGTCGGTCAGACGAGCTTTAGAGTACTGTAGCGTTCGACTATGATATCGAAAGCGTAGGCTGGAGTGGCTTTGATACAGCTTTTCAGCTTTTACGTATGTACGTATCTAAAGAACATCTTTCACGCCAATAAATGGCCACGAAGTTAATGTACTTTCCCAATTGAGCGGTACCTGCCGATCTCAACAAACCCAACATCAACACATATTTGACACTGAGATCTTGTCGCAACGATTTTCGTCCCTGCTAGAGATGCTACCACGCAACGGGTCCACTCACAAAGTCAAAGTATGACACGATTAACTCTCCGAAAGTGGAATATCTTCTATCATGCCTCCGAGCAAAGAGCGCAATCCATTCCACACTACCACGCGTGACGACAATCCCGCCCGTCCTTTGCGCAAGCCTTCCTCCAGTGACGATTTCTTCACCGATAGTGTTCTTGATTCATCCCGCATACCAACCCCTAGTCCGTCGAAGAAACGTGCGAACAACGCGCTAGCTTTTAAGCCCAGACGCGCCATTGGAAATACAAGAACATTGAGAGATGCTTGGGATGCGACTGCCAGTTCTGGACGTCGATCATCTGCCGGGAGCGATCTTCACTCACGATCGGAAATCTTGAAGTCTACGCCCATTCAAACAACCAGGCGGAGGCCGGCAAGTCCGTCAGAGTCGCAACCTACGCCGAGTCCACCTCGAGGGAGACAGACCACGCTTCCCCTCGCCAGCCCAAGCTCTGATGCTTCAAGTCCTCCTCGAGGCCTGAATGACGTATATCAGCGGATTGCTGAGGAAGAAAGATTAGCTGCGCAGGAAGGAGAGATCGAAGAAGAGGACTTCACAGATAGCACAATGTCACATAATGATTATGTCGATAGTGACAGAGCGCGACTTAATCGCATTCGCAGCTCACAGTCCCCTCTAACTTTTCGAGGTTCCAGCCGCAATACTCCACAGCCACAAGCAGCTGACTCCAACAAAGAAAATCAGCGTGAAGATACCGGGCTGACAGATGCCTCTGGAATGAGCTTTTTGGAAAGTCTGACAGATCAAGTCCTGGCGGCTAAATTGACGCCTCATATCCAAGACAGACCGCGCGATCGAGCACGTTTAGACAAAGCTATTCAGAAGACCACGCCGCTAGCGTTCAGCAAGGCCCACGTTGGTTCCAGACATGCACTGACGGTGGAGAATCTTCAAAGGTCCGCTACAAGAGAGAACTCAGTATCTGTGCATGGCTCTTCAAGTGGTAGCATGCGTAACGAGGACACAACTCCCCCACCAAATGTGCCTCGCACTTGGGGAACAAAAGGAAGAGTGGACAAGGATTGGCTGCGCAAGATTCATGATAGGAACGGGAGTCCTGCAAATGGTAACCCAAATGGTGAGAAGCAGCAATCGTCGCAAATCGACTGGACTGCCGCTGCTGCAGATGTACCACTTCCCAGTGTAGAAGATAGCCTAACACCGCGACCCGAGCCATCGAGAGATTCTACGCAGACGTCTCTATCCAATCAATCTTCACTCGACAGAATCCGTCAATGGGAGTTGAATGACTTTACAGGAACTAACGTACTGGTATCTGACAGTCCCCCTGTCAAGGTCCGAAGCAGCGTTCCGGATCAGATCAAGGATAGAGAAATCGAAACTCTCGAGAAGCGGGCTGTGACGACGAATCGACTGGGTGAGATCACAAAGAAGAATTCACGTGAGCTTCTCGTGGGCAAAGCAAGAACTCAGAATTTGGGAGCGCAAAAAGGAGTGGGTGATCTTGCATCTTTAGGGAAGAACGAGGCCATCGCTGAAGTTGTGGAGCAAGGGGAACCAATACCCGATACCCCAATCGTGGTCTTCAAAGCGTCCGCAAACGGTATCAAACAAAATCAGAATGGTAACAGTCGTCCGATACACGATAGGAAGGACTCTCGAGATAGCTTGCAGAGATTGGCCAGAGCAATCAGTGAGAGTCCAAGGCCTACACCGACTCCAGAAGACTGGTCTTTTATCAAGAAAGAGGAGGCTGAGTCTGCCAAACCAGAGATCCGCAAGCTGCAAAACATGCAAAACGAATCACGCAAGTCCTCCAGAGAAGTGGCGAATGAGAATTCTCCCTCTTCTGTCAAGAGATCCATATCAGCCGATGCTGCCAGAACTCCAGTCGTGACTGGTGCATGGACTGACACAATACTCCCCGATACCATCAAGACCGTCAAGCACAGACAAACATCATCAAAATATGCTCAAACACCTCATATTACTGGTGGCTGGATTGAGACGCCTGTGGTGACTGGCAAACGACAATCTTCCTCTCTTATACCAATCCCTACAGAACAAGTACTTATGGTGCATAATGCTGATCCGAACGAAGACAGTTCGAAGCCCACAAAGGATAAAGATGTAAATACAAAAAACACTACCAAGCTAGGCCCAAACCTCCCACGAAGTGCCCTCACAAGCCTTCTGACAAAAGCAAAACGAAAACTAGCAACCGCGGACCAGCAACACAGTCCCACTAACCAGGAAGAGGAGATCAACAACAATGACACCCTCAACCTTGGTGACGCAACCATCGAGTCCCTCGAAGATCTCCTCACTCTCGACAACGCCGACATGACGACCCTACTCCGAATGGGCGCAGAATTCGAAGCACGACGAGAGATCGATTCGAGTACGGATCATCCGAGCCGAGATGGAGCGGGAGACAGAGACAAAGTTCGCAGCTCTGAGAAAGCAGCAGGGACAGAGGCAGAACTGCTTGAACGCCTCGGTACAAAACTTGAAAGATTGCGAACAAACATCCACGATGCAAGGAAGGGCATCTCGAAGCTCGAACATCAAGTCTCTCAGCCATCGCCTCAAACCAGCACCGGTAATACCATCATCAAATCCGCCAACGGAGAGCTGGTAGCAAGTCCATGCCCGACCTGCGGCTGTCCTGGCGGGTCGTCTTCCCTCTTCCCATCCATAATCTCTGCTTCCTCAAATGGCAAGTCGAGGACAACCCTCTTCCTTCCCCTCCGCATCCGCATTCCCCAACAAATATTCCTACCCTTCCCTCGTCTCTGGCATTCACCCCGAAAAAATGAGCCCTGGTGGCGGCCTCCCAGACCTACAATCTTAGGCTATGCGACCCTCGCTCTCTGGGCATGGTATCTGACGGAAACACTGCTCTGTAATTGGGGTGGGTACTGTCATCCAGAGTACGCCGAGTATTACGTCTGGCCGGATCCTCCTACGGCGAGGTCTGACGGCTACGAAGGATGGGCGGGATATTGGTACGGAGTCAACGGGAGGGGAGAGATGAGGTGGGGCCGGATTACCTGGACACTACTTAGGAGATGGGTTTTTGGAGGATGGATGGGGAATCTGTGGTCGTTGGTTAAGGGTACAGTCTGGTTGGTGGTGAGGTGGATAAGCATGCTGGCCGGTTGGAGTGATGGGTTTGCTTCCGAGGCTGTTGGAGCTGGGTCAACGGGTGTGGCCAGTGATGCTCCCGTGGTTGGGATGGGTGAGGATGAGTTTTTATGAAATGGTCTAGGGGGTCGGGATGAAATGATGGTGTTGGTGTTGGTGCTCATTGGAGGAGAAGAATTGAAGTGCTATTTGCTACGATTGGAGCGTATGGATGCTGACTCGGCTCGTCACGCTATCCCTATACCACTCCTCCCCAACGCTACTGTCCACGGCGCCGCTGCATCAGCTCCTGCGGACTGATGACCGTAGCAGCTGAGGAACTTCTATAGCAAGCTCCTGCTAAGCAAGCTGCTAGTCAGAACAACACAACGACAATGAAGAAAAAAGCGAGGCAAAGCGGAGAAGAAAGAGGGAAGAAACATGAGTTTCCTTTCCGATATTTGCCAGGGAATCAAAGCACCGATCACTGCAGTGCGGTGCAATATTGCACACTTAAGCCAGCCTTGACTCCCTTTCTCCACCTAGTAGTTTCCTCTCTTCCTTTCGTTTTCCTTCTCTCTTCACCAGCCCTATGAAAGCCCCCGACTCCTGCCAATCTTATACGAGGTCATTCCCGGCCGGACAACCTACTACCGTGATCGCTAAACTACCATGTCCCGCGTCGCTGTAATCGCTAGCTGTTGTTGAGTAGTGGGCCTGTAGGGCTGCTGTATTCAACTTAATCTCGGTGTGCGTAACTATAGCAGTTGTTGATTTCCCATAAGTAGTTATATAAACTTGGATGCGTCAGGAAACAACTCCTTTGGTATTTCTATAGTTAGACTCGATGATCGCGCTAGGTGCTACAAACGGAGTCTGGAGCCGAGAATCGAGGTAACAAGATTATATTCAATCTTAGTTCGTTGTATATCAGTGATAAGTTAGGAGCAGTGAGTGGTGGTAGTGGAGAAGAAGCAATCCAATGCGTGACCTTGACAGAGTATTCTATGGAATATGCCTATTCCCGCTGTCCTTTTCACCATCGTCTATTCTTCTTCTTGCTCTTATCAGATAGACAGGTGTAGCACTGGTATATGTCCTCGCTTTCTTGGATTTACCCTTGTACAGTCCCCACCCTCCGTGGACACACTGCGACTTACTTACTCGGTTCCCACACGCAATTTCTGCTGCTCCTTGCATTCTGGATGGCAGACAGCATAGTTATTGGGTATAAGTCGCTTAGTCGGAGAAGACTGGAGTGGTGAGGCTTTGAGATCCGGGATTCCCGTCCCGCGGGGGCCGGCCCGGCGCCATGTCTCTTTGCTTTCCCACGTAGTACACGACGACTAGCAATGCCGAAACTAGAAGCTAGCTAGTCGGTGTGGTTTTGCCCAAAAACTCGATCCGTCCTGGAAAGGATTTGACGTAACTTAGTTACATGTTTTCATAATATGCGACGAATAAAGTTTCTAACACATAGATGTGTATCTGGCTTCTGGCGGGATACTGGGACACTTATATCTTAAGACTACTGGTGTAAGGGCTTGGTACGGCGGAAAGTGGAGAGCATTGAGGAGGAGTGATAAATAAGTAGTCTAGGCTACCAAATCTAGTAAATGAGCTGAGTATCCGCTAACAGATCTGAGAGAAGAGCCCCATCATTACCTCGTCATGAACATACGTAAGTTTCCCCCTAACCTTAGCCGTTGCCGGTCGGGCCTCTCTTTCACGGATCCGAAACACCCAGGTACCCTTGTCCCCTAACCAAAGGCAGTCATGAAGTGTAATCCCAACTCCACATTATCTATCAACCAACCTCGCTCACATCCTAGCGATCTCTTTTCCTCCAATCCAATTAACCACCCAAGTCAGCAAGATCATCACCCGATTCCTCCAACTCCGCGTCCAAAGCAGACTGCCACTCCTCCACGCCAGCCACGCACTCCTGCCCGTCCAGCCCTCACCATCCTTGCTGTTACCGTTTTCGGATTTGCGGCCTTCGATGACGCCGTCATGCGCACCCAGATACGACACCAGCGATTTTTGCTGGTATTTGAATGGCGGAACGACCTCGGACGCGGAGATGGAGGGGAGGTGGTGGTGATGATGATTGAGGTAATTGACTAGATACTTTGCTTTTTGGACGGCTACCTCTGCCGTAGTGGGGAGGGAGCGGTTGAGGATGTCGGCTGCGTCGCCGAGGGCGAAGACGGATTCGTATACTTCGGTCTCGTTGTTTTCATCATTGGCGGAGTTGGTGGGTTTCAGGACGCGGAGATGGTCGTCTGTTAGGATCCGTCGGAGTCCTTTGGTTGTTTGACGGGTTTGGCTCGCCAGCTTCTCGATTAGGGGAATATGTTTGTTGCCGGTGGCCCAGATTAGCATGCCATACTCGACTCGGCCTTTGTCTTTCAGGTATAATGCTTCTCGATCGACGCGCTGAATGGTGCTGTTGGTTTCGATGGCGACTCTTCGTCTGGTTAGGGACTCATTGGCGTACTCGTACAATTTCTTGTCGTAGGCTGAGAGAATGTGTGGCGCGACATCGTAGATGCTGATGTGGATTTGGTCCGCAACCTCGGGATACAGATCTCGAAGTTCGCGCTTGGCGAGATCGTCTAGTTCGGCCGTGAGCTCTATTCCTGTCGGGCCTCCGCCGACAATGGCGATGTGGAGAAGAGATCGGACTTTTGATGGAGGTGTGTTGGGTAAGGAGGCCTTCTCAAGAAGATCGAAGAATAGTTTTCGGACGGCCATGGCGTCAGATACATTCTTCATGAAGAGGGCATTTTCGGATACGCCGGGAGTGTTGAAGGTATTCGGAACACAGCCGGGAGCGAGGACCAGGATGTCATAGTCGATGTCGAACTCCTGCTGAGATAGTTGGGGGTCATCATCAAACGCTGGAGCACAGTGAACAGTCTTGGCATTGAAGTTGACGTCTAGCACGTTCGCTTTGATGAACTTTTGGGCGGAGCGGGATTTGGATCGGACCGGTTCCTCGGCCAGGTAGAAATTGAAGAGACCACATGCTGCAGATGCGAGAAGAGGCGTGTAGGCGGATGTACGACGGGGTGAGACACTAGTAACAGCATATTTGTTCGTATCGATGTACTGCGCAATGTAGAAGCCTGCCCACCCGGTGCCTACAATGACGAGACGAGGTTTGACGTCCGACATAGCCGTGTAGGCGGTAATCCTATAGTGTACTCGCACAGACAAGGAATTGTTTGCAAATGCCGCTCGTCAAGGCAAGGATCAGATGAGGAGCTTTCAAGGGTTGGCGGGCGGTTCC
>QQTW01004850.1_pt1 | contig 10110 bp, 10 predicted proteins | sample 1904831 | NCBI WGS metagenome assembly QQTW01 (sample SAMN09435610, study PRJNA476489) | Subsurface metagenome, whole genome shotgun sequencing project.
GAGATTATTGCGAGATCATGGCCAATGGTGATGTCTTAGCTCGGATCTTGAATCCGATCAAGTGCCTGATGCCAGACAGCGTCCTCCCTATTTGTGTATGAAGCTCTCTCTTCTATACCTGTTGAGTACAACGGCTAATAACATAGTAGAAACCGGGATCAATGGGGCTAGTGGGTAAGAACCCCCAGTGGAATGAGGACTGGCTAGATGAATAGCACCAGGTGGACGCGGTTGGGATAATGAGGAGACCCACGGCACGGCTTAAGTCGATAGGGCCATATGAGAGTACGGAATGCTATGAAAGACATACTTAAAAGTCCAATGCCCCAAGCCTTTGGAAAGTGCCAAAGTGCTTTCGTTACCTTGTCCAACAAGGCTACGAAATAGATAAGATCGTGATTCTTACACCACACCTCGTCGGAGCGGCACGCCTCTGCATGGCTTGCGAGTTTACAAAACGCAATCTGGCGGTTCGTTTGCTTGCATCGCGAACGGCCTACCCCCTTCGCAAGCCTGTTGACTCTCTTGAGCCAGTAGGGATGTTAGCCTCATGAGAGCCAGAAATTGATTCCTGAAAAGTAAGTCTCGTATTTTCCTACACATATTTTCTTCTCAGCCTCCACATCGCTATACTTTCCAATCACAGCATTTACCTACTTCCTAAAGGAGTTCTGATTTATGATTTTCTCTGTCATTTTGCTTGACCATAGCTCTGTTAGTTTACGACTTACAGCATGCCCGAGCCATGCTCAGGTTCTAGCGCACGGCAGCCTCCATGGAGCTTAACGATACATACTATTTCCTCAAAAGGCAGGACGGCTTTGATGTCAAGGGCTATAAAAAGAGGCGGCCATATATTAGACCTCATCTTCAAATTCAGACACCCTCTCATTTCAATCTTAATCAATCTTAATCAAGTCGAGTTCAGCCTCTCTGCTACCGCCCGTTCTTCCTCTGCCAAAATGAAATTCTCACTCGTCTGGACCACGATGATAGGTGCGCTTGCCGTTACGACTGCTGCTCGTTCACACCGGCGCGCGGAGATATTCATGACCACCGACACGGGCAAAGTATACAAACAATGGGTCGAGACAGCAGGCGACGGCAAGCAGACAAGATACAAGCTCACCGGCAATAGTAAGACCCAACCACTCTCACTCCAGCGTCGGTGGCCAGCTCGTGATGTCTAACGCTTTGTCATGGTCAGAGTTTCCGGAAGTTGCCATTCAAAAAGTTGAGATTAAGCGCATTGATGGCCAAACACCGACATATGTCGTTTGCAACGGCTTGAACTCCGACAACGAATCCGGACATACACAAAGAATTGGGTTGGGAGGGTATACTGTCTACAAAGGGACGAACGGCAAGAATAAGATATTGGATCTTGTCTCGCCGGACAAGATTAGCTTTTTCGAGTGTTTAATTAGTGCGGTAGTTGAGTAAGAGAAGACCCTGAGACTGCATTCGGCTGGACGACTCCTACTTCGTCCGAGGAGGTGTCGAGGTCGTTCGTATTGGCATTCAACTCGCCTCTACAGTATATGTTCTTGAATTGGTTCTCTGGATCTGTTGTCTGTCACATGATCTGCCAGGGCTCTACTGCCATGTCAGGAAGAGTATCCAACTCATAGCGGTCAACTCTTCAAGTCGGAAGTCAGTGCATAGAGCGCAGGGTGCAATACCTTCACAGGTGAAGAAGCACATAGATTACCCAGTAGCACCGCGAAAACAGAGGTCTCTGCAGTATACATACGAAGACAATATACCAACATTACTCTAAAGGGTGCCCCACTTAGTGGCAGCGGAGCCCAGAGTACCAGGCTCCACAACGACTGATGCAGCAAACAGCAAAAATGTTTTACAGACTCCATAAAAAATGAGTAGCGCTTTTCCCCAACCCACATCCAGTAATAGAGCGTGCTGTTCCCTTGACGGTCTTTTATGAGACATCTCTTCGAACTACTCCCCCTTGAGCTTGTCCTGCTTGACGGAGAACGCCATGTTGAGCAGATCAGCCTCCTCCTTCATATGCGAGCTCTTCAGACCCGTAGCCACGCTTGCGCTGGGGTTTCTGCCGGCGTACATGACGTGGCGCCGGTTATGATGCTCGGTCTGGTTCAGCAGGGTCTCAATCCGAGGCTGAGTGAAGCTCCATCCACCCGCATTCAGCGGCTCCTCTTGAGCCCAGATGATGTTCTTGGCGTTGGGATACGAATCTAAGTTCTCTTTGAGCTGCGCCCACGGGAAGGGGTTCAGCTGCTCTATGCGTGTGATCGCGGCGTTCCGGATCTTCTTGTCCTGTCGATGCTTGACCAGTGCCGCATACGCCTGGCCGCTGCAGAGAATGACTCGCTCGATGTTTTCGTTTGATTCTATGTCGCCGGTCTCGTGAGCAGGATCGGGTATGATCCACTGGAAGTGCGAGTCTCCGGTGAAGTCTTCGATGTTAGATCGCGCGAGGGGATGGCGAAGGAGATTCTTGCTGAAAAATAAAATCAAGGCTGTCGGGAAAGACACAAGGTTAGCATGCACGTATCATTCCACGAAATTTCGAGAGACTTACGCTTTCGGAATTGCCTGTTCATCTGCCTCCTCAGAATGTGGAACATGTTTGCGGGAGTAGTCAGGTAAGCAATCTGCATGTTGCAGTCTTGATGCTGGCGATCGAGCCTGTCTGGCGCGGGATAGACTCGAGGATCTTCGTTGCAAAGCTGCAAGAAGCGCTCCATGCGGCCGGACGAATGCTCGGGACCTTGACCGTCATACCCGTGCGGCAGGCTCATTACGAGACCTGACCGCTGCAACCACTTGACTTCGCCAGACGCGATAAACTGATCAATAATACATTGAGCGTTGTTGGCAAAGTCACCGAACTGGGCTTCCCAAATGACAAGTGCGCTGGGAGATGACAGGGAGTAGCCATACTCAAATCCAAGACTGTAGACGTGTTAGCCGTTATGGAGAGCCAATTGAGAACCATACATACACTCCGTATTCACTCAGAGACGAATTGGTGATGACAAAGCTTCCCTGATCTTTACTCAGATCTTGTAGTGGAGTATAAGTAGCTTCAGTCTCTTGGTCGTGGAGCACAGCGTGACGCTGGGAGAACGTGCCACGCTCGACATCCTGGCCAGACACGCGGACATGATGGCCTTCCATGCACAGAGTACCAAAGGCGAGAGCCTCTGCAGTCGACATGTCAATGCTTTTGCCCTCCTCGACGGTTTTCTTTCGGTTCCCCAGGATGCGCTTGAGATTCTTGTGCACATTGAGCCCTTCAGGAGCACCGCTGATTTTGTTCGCAATGTGCTTCAGGACATCGTGCTCGACGGCAGTCGGCAAGTGCGGCAGAACCTCAGTCGCGAGCTCCTTTGGCGACTTGAACCCGTTCCAGGCAGAGGTCAGCCATTCCTTGGCGGTGGGTTGATAGTCCTTGCTGCGAGCGAAGCTCTCTTCGAGCATTCCCCAGACCCACTGCTTGTGCTCGTCGACGTCTTCCTTCTTGAATGTCCCTTCGTCCAGCAATTTCTGAACATACGTATCGAGGGCCGGTTTCTGCTGGGCAATGCGTTTGTACATGAGCGGCTGCGTGAAGAATGGCTGATCCGTCTCGTTGTGGCCTTGTTTCCGGTAGCAGACAATGTCTATAACGACGTCCTTCTTGAATTCAGCTCGCCAGTCGGCAGCAAGCTGGCAGACAAAATTGAGAGCCTCCACATCATCTCCGTTGACGTGGAATACCGGTGCGTCGATGGCCTTGGCAATGTCTGTACAGTACGGGGTTGAGCGGGCGAAACGAGGATCGGTAGTGAAGCCAATCTGGTTGTTGACAATCATGTGGATCGTGCCTCCAGTATGATAAGATGGCAGCGCGTGGAATCCCATGGTCTCGTACACGACGCCCTGGGCAGCAAAGGCGGCGTCGCCGTGGAGGAGGACACCCATGGCCGTCCTTGCGTGTTTCTCGTCATTATTGTAGTGCAGAATGGCCCTTGTCTTGCCTAGCACCACCGGGTCCTCGGCTTCAAGATGCGATGGGTTGGCCACCAGTGACAGTTGCACACGCTTACCGGACGGCGTTGGCCTCTCGAAGTTCATGCCCAAGTGGTATTTGACGTCTCCAGAACCTTCATCCGTAGGGTCGGCAGACCCACTGAATTCGCTGAAGATGGATTCATTGGGTTTCCGGACGACATTGCTGAGCACGTTCAAACGACCACGATGCGGCATGCCGATTATGATGTCCTTCACGCCGTAATCCACACTGCGGTCGATCAGTGCTTTCATTCCCGGTATCAAGCCCTCGCCACCCTCGAGCCCAAAGCGCTTATCGTTCGGGTACTTTGCCGCGAGGAAAGTTTCGAAGCTTGAGCTCCAGATTAACCGGTCCAGAATCCGTCTCTTCTCGTCAACAGAGTATTTGTAAGGGTAGGGAACTTCGATGCGCTCCCGAAGCCAGTCACACTGCTCCCTGTCGGGAATGTGGATGTACTCCACGCCGTATGATCCACAGTATAGTCGTTCGCAGGTGGCGATGATCTCGCGGAGAGACATCTTCTCCCGGCCTTCAGCCTTGAATCGCGGCAGGATACCAGGGCCGAGTTCAAACTCCTGATTCAGGTCCTTCTCCGAGAACTGGTAATGCGACAGCTCCAACTCTTTAGGCTTGCTGTAGCCGAACTGCTCCGCCTCAATCCGAATGTTCAGAGGATCGATCTTGGCCTTGTGGTGACCCCGTGCTTGGTAGGCGCGGACCAGCAGCTGTACTTTCAGATGGTTCATGACGTCGGCCCCTTGTCCGGCTGCCATCCCAAGTCCAGGTGAGAAGGTAGGCACGCCACCGGCAGCAGTCGGTACGATTGTAGGAGGCGGCTGGAACGCCTGAGAAATGGGCATGTCGCCCTCCTCCATGTTGCGGAAATAGACCTGCCATGATATGTGCACGCTGGAAGGATCCCGCTTCCACTGCATGTACATCTCGTCGACATAGTTGGCGGTGTTGCCCTGGAGGAATGAATCGTTGGGATCCTAACACATCGCCGTTAGCGCAACCACGACTCCGAAAGGCACACGCGCAAGCCGTACCACGCCTCGACTCGTGTCCGCAGCAGCAACCGCGTAACCTCGTTTCTCACATTGTTTGGCGATCAGTGCCAGAGGCCGGCGCCTTGTTGCGACGCCATAAGTCCTTGAGCCTCCGGAGGCCCTGACTGAGCTTGCTCTGGCGCACCACCGGCCATACTGAGAAGAGAGACGCAGCATCTCGTTCAATTCATTTGACTGACGAGTTGAGCGAGTGACGAGGCTGTAAAGGTTGTGAATCTAGTCCAGCAGGTCTTACGTGCAAAGACCACGAAGGCGAACGGTGATCCGAGTTGCCGCTTAGGTCGCGATGACGGTTGGTAACGGAGCGAGCACCGGCTACTTTGCCTACAACCAACCAGAGTCCAGAGCACGAGAGCCTAGAAAAACATGATCACGTACGGACGTACTCCGTTCTCCGCACCAATTACTTACATCATAATATCCTTGGAACACGCCAGTGGACATTTTCCTCATGTCCTCGAAACATTTTACATAAAATCAGAACGATGCGCCTATCTGACGCGTAACTTTTTCAGGGCCTTGGTTTCCTCAACATCCGGATTCACGATGTTTCCCACCACCTCAACCGGAGCTCGCGACCTGCTCAAATGCCCTTTGTCTCATATGTTGGAGCTCCTTCCGAGCATTCTCAAGCCGAGCCGCCGCCTGGTCGACGTTTCTGTTGCATTCAGCTATTCTCTTCGATGAGTTCTGCCTTTCCAATGCAAGTCTTTGCGACGCGCGTTGCAACTGCGCCTGGGAGTCACGAATCTTCTCGTGGAAGCGCAGGTCGGAGAAGAAGCTGTCAAACAAGACGTCTCCGAGCATGTTTCCACGCGCAATGTTCATCGGTCCGAGAGAACCGACAGCTGGCTGTATTCTCCGGGCTTGCTCGATCCACATCTCCACCTGAGAGACTCCTGAGGACGCTTTGCTGAGCGCGTGCCGTTCTCCCATGTCGGCGAAGCCGCCTCCGACACCCCACGCGTCCATCTTGGAATATGAAAGTGCCTCGTCAATCTCGGCCAGACTTTGCTGTAGAGTTTTGTTGGCGTTGGAGAGAAGCCAAGCGACCTGCTCCTCTGCCTTGACCCACTGTTGCGACTGACCGTAGGCCGCCTGCGCCTGTCGTACGGCTTCCTCTGCTCTATCTTCTTCAGGGAACTCCGGCGTCGCACCGGCAAAGATGGAATTGTACAGGGCTTGGAGCTCTGCTTGCAACTCAGCGTTGCGTTTCGCGACAATCTCAAACTCAGCCTTGTTCTTGTTCGCTTCCTCGAGCTGATGGACCAGCATGTCTCGGCGATCGCGAGCCTTTTTCTCTTCCTGAACAGCCTCGAAATACTCGCGCTCCTCCTTCTCGGCCTTTGCCTCGAACTTTTCCGTCTTTCCTCCCATTCGATAAGCAAACCGGCGCATTCTGGAATCCCGGTACTTCTCATGATCCTTGAGCTCCACGTTTGTTTTGTGGTTCAGTTCAGCGATCAGCTTGTCAGTCTGTGAGATCTGAGTCTGAACATCATGAACGTATGCCAGGACTTGTTTCAGCGACGTAGGTGCCCAGTCAGTCTCCGCAAGGCCGCGGAGCAGCTCAGCATTCTTCGAGGCCGCAGCCGCCAGACGTTCGTGAGTGGCCATGCTATACAAATCAACTTGGATTCGTGTTGTTGAATCAAAAGTAAGTGGTCCGATATTGATCCTACGATGACAGTTTGTAGTTGAAATGCTCCGCCTACAGACGAAACAGTTGTTATGTAAGTCATCCGGTGATCTCGATCCTCATGACGTCATGCCGCTTCTGGGCGCAAAGAAGCCTGAGGGAAGACACTCACGCACTCAACAAATCATCTCGCGCATTTCAACCACACATCAGGCACATCGGCGCATGGCAGTCCATGCGCGCAGACCCCAGCAGCATGGAGCCAACAGAGCTATCGAGAACCAAATAGGAGCACAATCTCATTGGAATACTGAGAGCCTACGGGTGTTGATATCGGGACAGTACAGCATCAAGATTCACCTCAAGGCTCTTTATCGCGGCCGGTTAACTCCTTACGAGAGTCATGGCCTTCATACGAAGCACACGTAGAGTCATGTTTGTCATTACTTTCGTGGCATGCCATACCTGTCGTGCTCATAATGTCTTTCACAGGTAATGGCGAGGTCAGATTGATTCCAGGTCATCCCATGCTTCATGTTTTCAGTGCTGTGAGGCTAGGATTACGGCTGATTGAGCATTAGGCTATCGCCTCCAGCTCTGTGTATATGATCTACATCTCCTTCCATCCTTTCGTCCGTGTTTCTCTCCATTTGATTTTTCCTGTTCATTCCGTTTACTGTGTTTATACTCATTCTGACTTACTGGTCTCGCCGTCAATGCTTTGCTTGTCGACTTTGTCTCTCAGCTTGCTTTTTCACATCACCGTGGATGCTCATTGAGCTTTTGTCGCTCTCTCGGCTTCCAACCCATCATAGTGCATTTTTCGACCGCTTTCATCTCCGTAATCATAGGTTTAAGTATGCTCGATTCATACATGTCGTTACAGCTGTCTTGCCATCATCTCGAAAATTTATCACTGCAGTACGGCAATGCGGGAGCTCCGTTTTTACGTGCGACAAAAGAAACCGAACACCAGCCGGGCTCCGCGCTCTTATCAGGGATAGCTCATTTCGGGTCCAAGATGAACATCTGAGATGAGGACAACGGGATTAAGAAAACTTGAGTGAGATAGGACTTTGGCTACCTGTGTGCTTAACGAGACACGGCAAAAGCTGGGCGGCATGTTCCAAATAAACATGAAAATCTCAAACGGGCAAAGCCCATCCAAGCGAGATGTAGGGGCTGAAGACTCCGATTGCACCGGATATGGCGATATGCCAGAAGAGCTTCTCGGAGGATGCCCTGTTTTAACAGCGTGGTTTCCCGCACTCGGGAATCCGACGGCCAGGGCCATCATGTTCTTAGTTAGTTGAGTGCCCATGTCGACTTGGCCGCTAACGTTTTTCCTTAACCGACTCTATCTATCGCCACGTCCGTTCTCACCATTACATACAAGTTATACGTGATTCTTGGTCCATGCACAACATGGTCTCCTTTCCTCTCAACCTCAGGGGCGTCAAGCGTGTCGTGTGATTGTAACCTCCACAAACTCCCTGGATGCATGAAACCCGCTTCAACAATATCCTGCAGCAATAGTCCCTCGTCAGCTGTTTTGGGATACGGTGGCCAGTAAGGAAAACGATGGTCCGAGTAGCTCAAGGCGATCCAAAAGCCGCCACAAGGAGTGAGATACGCCAAATGTACGGCAAGCAGATGAAGCGGATGAACTTTTGCCTCAGTTCGGGGAGCTGGAGGCGTCAACGGCGTCTGCCAGAGAGTAGGCTGCAGCGGGTATGGTAGGACGACCGGAACATCGTCGCCGCAAGCTATGGAATCGCAGGTGGCTTTGTCGATAGTGATGTGATATGGCCCCTTAAGCGACAAGATCTGGTCTAAAGAAAGAAGGTTGAGCCTGCTCCATCGCATAGTGCTCAGGGATCGTGTGATATGGCTTTCATTGTGCGGGTGAGCCGGAGCAGAATCTGGAGTCCCGAAAGAGCGGTCGTCTTGAGCAAGCGCGTCTCTCTCCAACCTTTCCCCGATCTCGATGGCCTGCTGCGAGAAATCGGTATTGTGGACTTGTTGAGGATCCTCTACAAGCTGTCTGAGACGCAGCGGAAGACTTGAGGTCCCACAACCGATATGATGGATTTGTACGGGACAAGAAAAGGCTGCAAGAGCTTCAAGAATAGGCGCATCCAAGACTTCTGGCGAAAGAAGCCAGTCAAAAGTCAATTTATTCTTCATGAACCGCTCATCCCAATATTCCACTTTATGAAACGGAGTCCCTGGCATTGGAGGCCATTTGCGCCGTACAGCTTTAACCTCTGACATTCAACCGCAAGGGCAGCGTTGGTTGCACGCCAATGAGCTTTTGAGATTTGAACTCATTTGCGCTCGGCACAGGAGGGAACCTGAAGTCCATTTAAAATACAGACGTAAGAGAACAACCCTTACCTCAAAAAAATAAGAAATGATTGGCCGACTAGAAAAGGGCGGAATGTGTGTTACACCGCTTATTGCAACCTGCAGGAATATGATATTGTGAGAACATCATGCGCTCATGATTCTTCTATGTCTTCCAAGACCACAAAGCTGTGAAGTCGAAGTCGAGGCAAAAGCAGGCATATTTGAGGATGAGTTGACTATTTTTTTCTGTTACGAGCTTAAGGAATAGAGCTTCGGAAACCCTCGGGCGCTCTCTCGACCTCGCCAGTCTATTGCTTGCCAAGTTTGAGACCTGCATATCTGTATGATTCTGCAGCGGTCTCTATCGCTGGGCATCAACTCCAAGGCGTGCAATCGCACCTGTTATTCGACTTCGGACCTGCTGGGTGGCTGGATCTGTTTCGGAGTCATTCGCAGCTCTTGTGGTCTCTTTGCGTCGCCCTCGGAGCTGGGAATGCTGATGAACGTAGGCATCGTTAAAGATGTTCAAGGTTTTCCACTAGACCTTGTAGGTCATGATCGCTCTTTTCCATACAAGGTCTCCGAGGAACAGCCAGCGAAAATGCATCATCAGAGGAAAAGGCTCATATTCCACCGAGACGAGATCAATATCTACGAGATCGGTTCGCTAACCTGTGGAGCATCGGAGAGGAAGTTGTTAATTGCTCCGCCCTAAAAGTCTGTGATGTCTACGAGGTGCGGCACGATCTCCATAAACTTCGCTTCTGGAGTCTTGGACGTCAAAAGTTGGAAGACACGGGCCGGTCGGCGTAACTCTCGCCCGATTGACCCTGAACAACGGCGCCAACGACAAGCCATGATGTTGGTAAGTCTTCGTGGTTGATGAGTAGAACGCACGCGTCCTCGACTATAAGATGAGCGATTCTAATGCCGTGAATTCATGTTGGTAAGTCAGTTGTGAGGTTTCTTTGCCTTCTCGAATGGAATATTGATTTCGTTTCATCACTCTGCCT
>QQTW01004851.1_pt1 | contig 10108 bp, 12 predicted proteins | sample 1904831 | NCBI WGS metagenome assembly QQTW01 (sample SAMN09435610, study PRJNA476489) | Subsurface metagenome, whole genome shotgun sequencing project.
CTCGAGACCTCACCACCGCACCACCCCTACCCTCTCCCCTGGCACGGCCATATCACCATCCTGACCGTCTCCCCCCCGTATCGGCGCCTCGGGTACGCCAAACTCCTCACCACGTCCCTCGAACGAACTTGCAACCAATCCTCCGCCTGGTTCGTCGACCTCTACGTTCGCGCTAGCAATAAGCTCGCCATTGATATGTACAAAAAGATGGGATACAGCGTGTTCCGAAGGGTGGTCATGTATTATAATGATGATCCCAATGGGGTTTCGGGAGACGATGGGGGTGGTGAGGATGCCTTTGACATGAGGAAGCCATTGGATCGGGATAAGGAGAGGAAACATGTTAGGGAGAATGGGGAGGAATACAGAGTCGGTCCTGAAGATGTATTTTGAGCATCGACGTTGAACCCAGATTCAACTCGATCTGCGGTCTTCTCCTCGCAGTTCGCGTAAAGAAAAGGTAGAATACACTTGTTTGAAGGGAAGCTCGGGGCCAGCGATACCACCTGTTCTTACAGCGAAACATCCATCTAATCCTTCTTCCGGAGCTGTGGGGGTACCCACTTACCACCTTTGGGGGCATCACTGTTGCTGGCGGTATTGTTGCCGATGTTGTTGGCAAGCGGCGTTGCCGGCTTGGGAGTTGTGTCAGGAGGTGGCTGCCGAACTTCATTCCCATCCTGAGCACCTCTTGACGAACTTCTCCCGCCGTCTCGGAGGGCTGGAGGAACGTAGCCGCCAGGTCGCCTAGGTGGGGCTTCTTCTGCAGCCGGGGCTGGCGAAGTGCCACGTCCAGCTTCTTTTGCTGCCAACCTTTCGCGCCATGTCCCGCCTCCTTGGCCAGCTAGCTGTAGACGAGCGGGACGCTCGTTTGAATCCGTGCGCTCTGACATTGGTGCTGCACCACGAGTAACTTTCCTATCATAGTAGGTTGTTTGAGGAAACTAGACTACGAACTATATGCAACGATCTTGCCCCCGTCCTCTTCTACGCATTGGAATAGTGAAGGCCATTTCATTAGATATGTCAGATAGAAATTGAGATCGTAGTTCTCGGTGTAGGAGTCTAGGTTGCAGAGATTGAGGGAGAGGAGGTCGGTGGGGCGGACGCGGCGGACTATGGGCATGATTGAAAGAACTTTATATAATCAAGAGTTGGAAGACAAAGAGGGAGTGTCATTGAAACCTGTGATTATCCTGTTGGATTATTCTGTTAACACATTGGATACAGTAATGAGAGAGAAGAATCCCATACTTTCGCTCATATTCCGAAGATTCGCCGTTGTATCTGTGCTCTTGGATCGTCATGGCTTGGCGAGAATCTTGAGATTCCGAACCATGTCAAATCCAAAGTGGTCGCGACCTTTGTTTGCTGCATAAGGTATCCAATCTCGCGGCGCCTTTACATGGATGTGAAGCACTGTTTAATACTGTAGTTGGTTTTTGTGTATTTCTTCTCTGTTTCCAGTGTCATCCTTGTACGCGCCATCGCAGCACTGTGATCCTCCTCCATCCATTCAACAGCAATCTTCCAGAATGCCTTCGATACCTTCCTCGCCAGTAACCCCCTCGCGGACGCGTCAACGTCGCTCCTTCACTGTTGACCTCTCGTCTTCCGCATCCTCGAATCAATATTATGCTGGCAATGGCACTAACTCGTCAAGAAGATCTTCGCGTACCTCACAGACCTCTATCCCATACTTCCCCACAACACCTCGTCACTCTCTTGGCAAAAGAAAATCTGCTTCGTTGAGCATAGCAAGTGACGGGCTGTATTGTGGGCTAAGAGAAGGCGGGGATATGGAAAATTTGGCGGATGAGTTGGCAGACGCCTGGGATGAGAATGGGGATGAGGAGCCGGGGTCCAGTTTTCTGGATGGTCTAAGAGAAGGAAGTGCTGAGCCTTTATCATTGCATGATGAAATATGCGATGGCAACAAAGTCGGCTCCCCTGTATCTCGCTCCGCTCGAAGTCCCATGACTCCTTCGCGCAAGCCGGTTGTGGATGACTCGCTACATTCACCAACATGGTCAGCGGGCAACATCAGAAAGAGAACGTCTAAGCAACTCAGACGAGACGGGTCACGGGACAACGGCGCAGATTACGGACATGATTCTGATCTAGAGGAAGCGGAGGTTATTTCACCCGCGCTGGCCCGACAGATGGTCAACATCGAAGCGTTGGCGAGACAAGCTTTAGACGATGATTCGGTCAGCGAAGCTGGGGGCGTTGTTTCGAGGACTACAGTCGCATTGCAGGATCTGGGGCCGCAATCCAGTATCGAAAACGGAGTAGCTAGAATGACCAGCGCATACACATCTGTTGCCAGTCACCGGACGCAAAAGACCAGAGAGATATATTTACTGGCTCATTCATTACTGTTGGACAGGTACCCGAACCTAGCTGAAGAAGAAATCGATGGTTTGATAGCTGAGTTGGATTTGCTGCTCGAATACCTGCAGTTACCGTCCCGATCCAGTCCGCTGCAATCACTTCACACTCTCATCGCCAGTACTACAGATCTCGCCCATTCGCTGCGCTCGCTGACCGACATAATACAAGAGTCAAAGCAAGCAGCATCGGCAGCCTCACGACGACTGAAGAATGTCAAAGACTTCGTGGAGGAGCTCCAGCAAGAGGAGGAAGCACGAGAAGAAGGTATCCGCTATCTGGAGAAGGGAGACTGGGATCGACGACTACGTGAAAGAGAGGCTCAGTGTTTGTGTGGAGAGGTCGTTGCTGGATTTGAGACAACCGTCGACGCGTGGAGGTATCGCCTGTTTGGGACTTTGTGTACTGAAATGACTCCTGCATGATAATCCCCAACATAAATGAATCTTGTTTAGATGATGATGCTCGGTTGGCGAAGCCATGTTCATCTTATTGGGGTCTAATTCGGCCTCAAGAACAGAGACCATTGTTGGTCACAATGAAGATCGATCTTGTCAACGTGGCTCTGAAACTCTGTTGAGATGTGCACATGTACAACTCCTGTGTATATTGTTACAGATGGCAAATGATGCGGCTTCGTGGCACACGGGGGAGCGGGGGAGCGGATATGGGTGCGGCACTCCGGCATGCTCGTGGCTCGAATGCTAACCAATCAATAGATGCTAAGAATAGGGCAGACAACCTATTTTGCGACACAAGCTACCAGTCAAACAGGCTAATTTACTGCTTCTGAAAGATGTCCATGACTAGCAGCAACTAGTATTTCTCGCAGGTGGTTGGGATCTTCTAACTTCTAACTTCTATCTAGTTAACCTTTGAGACGATGGTTAGTTAGAGAAGTAGTGCCACGTCAAGGCTTTACTACTGGTGTATTTGTGTCCGGAGGTCCTATGGTAAAGCGTTAGTCAGTCACTCAGTCTTTCGCTTGTGTATTTAGTGTCGTCTAATCCATGATCCTTTCCGGGCAGCACTACCGTAGTTTTGTCTCGTCTGCCAATCTATCTGTTTCCTTAAGCGCCAACACTCATCTCATCTCTTCACTTTCGAGGACTCTATTCGCCAGACCTATTCTCCAACCTCCGACCACCATCTGAGCCGCATCTTCTATTCCATTTATGCAGTTAGTCTTCCCTTTAGCTCCCGGCAGGATCAATTCAATTCTACGTCGAAAGTGGCCTGGGGCCTGCTACCACTCTGGCACTCTTCCCTCCCTCCTCCCAGTCCAACACTACTTTTCCAACCCTCTCCAGCTTCCAAACCGAGAAAACGAAGGAATGGATGACCAAGCTGCAGCCGTTTGAAGATCGTGAGCTAATGCAAGAGTTACACGGGGCCAGTGCCGTCCAGATGAGGCAGCTAGCTAAGCCATTATTTTTATACATTACATACACTTTTTGCCCAGCCTCGGGCAAAAAGAGTACTACTTCTTGCCACACAATATGCAGGTTATGTCTCCACTCATCCTGGTAAGCAATCTTCGGTGGGGCTTGCCTACTGCAATGCAGATTGAACTCAGATTGAACTGGGAGCGTCTCTCCAGTGGAGATGAAATAAGAATATCATGCTCTTCCCTTGGACTGATTGCTTCATCTCTTCCATTTCCAAAATACTTCATACGCGCGCGCTCTCTCTATTTCTGTCTTTGAAGCTCTACCATATTCACTCGGCAGCGCTTGTCTCTACCCTCTCTCTATCTCTCTCTCGCCCCCATCTCTGCTTCATCCCGCTCCTGCATATTCTAGACTCCTCGTCGTATACACAATGCATCTCTCTGCGACCATATCCATCCTCGCTACCTCTCTTCTTCTCCTCTCAACCACTACCGCTCTTCCCGCCAAAGACCACAACAAACGTCCTTGCTACAAGAATGAGACGCGGAAAGAACCACCTACAAGCTGTCCGCTTGACCCAGCTCCATCTCTGCCTAAATCAGATCTGCCACCCACCAGCCTGACCCTACAATACATCGTCCTCGGCAAAGGCACTCAAAACTACACCTGTGCCAATGCCAGCTCCATCCCCGTGGCCGCTGGCGCCCTCGCCACCCTCTACGACGTCTCCTGTCAAATTACTGATCAAAAATCCCGTCGCAAATTCGATCAAAAGCTGATCCCGGACTTCCTCAAGAAGTTTCTCAAGCCCATTCAAGATCTCCTTCCACCAAAGGCTTCCGCTGCTAGTGTCGGTGACCATTATTTCCGTGATGGAAGCACGCCATTGTTCGTGCTGAATGATGGCTCTTTCATCGCGGCTGGTAAAGTCGCCGGTTGTGCAGCGCCAAGTTCCGCAACAGGAAACGAAAATGGCGCTGCGGTTGATTGGTTGAAGTTGGCACGGAAGCAAGGGGAAGTGAGTGATGGAATTGAGGAGGTTTACCGCGTGCAAACTGCGGGCGGGAGGGCGCCAGCAGCTTGTTCGAAGGCAGGGCTGATGACGGTGGATTATGTGGCCGAATACTGGATGTATAAATGATGATGTTTTGGCCGTGGCCTGTTTCATGGTTGAAACGGCGTTTTTATTTCCTTTTCTTTCTGGGCAGATGGTATACCCGGCTGTGCCTGCTGGAGGCCCTTGGAGGTTCTACCACCTCTCACCACGCATCTGGGTTCCCATCCAACAACACCACGCCTCTCTAGCTTCTGGGGATGCTTGTGAACGAATCAGAAGAAGCGGAACGTGAAGCTTGCACAGTGCATCAGACGACATGACCAGACAGTCAGTCGAACATAGTGGAAGAGAAGGGTAGAGCAGATACACTGGCGAAAGACGGCCAATTTCGATTCTTTTGTATATATATACACACGACCTTTTTTTTTTGGCACGGACATGGTGGACCATTGTGCATACATTCTACAAGTACAAAGACGAAGAGAGAGAGAGAGATAGATCTACGGATGGCAACGAAGCATTTCATGATTCTTGTCTATGTTCCCAACTGTATGCGTGTGTGTTTGCATACACCACCAACCTCCTCTTTCCTTCCAAGTTCATATGTTATCGTCGCTTCAAGCTACAAACATCTCGATCCTTCCAGCTGCATTGCCGCATCTTACCCCCCGGCCCAATATCGCCAGCATGATGCCGCTCTTCCCCTAACTATCTCACCATCTCAGACCTACTAGTTACATCCCCCTGCCCGATCAAGTGTTGGAGATTTGGAGGGATTTACCATCCAATGACCACAGTACTACTCCGTCCTAAACAGTCTTGATCTGGGATCTGGAACAAGGGGATATAGTTGGTGTATGCTGTGAATATAGCTTCTCCGATGGTTCTGGTTGGAGCCGTTGTTTACTTTTATATCTTTCTGAAGGGTCAGGGCTGTGACTATGCTCCCTCTTGGATAGGGCTTGTTATATCTATCTTTATAGCTGTAAAGTGCGATGGTTCTGGTGTGTGATTGGTCGGTTGGTTGGTGGAGCTTGTTGGTTGGTCAGATACTTGTGGGTGAGGAGAAGGTCTTGACTTTCTATTATTAGTACTACTGCTATTTTGTCCTTCCTTTGCCAAGGGACAGGCGGAAAGAGTTGGAAAACTGATGGTAAGTATGTTATGGTGAAGTTGACTTGGTGGAGGATGATTTCTGGAAAATTGCTACAAATCCGATTTAAAAAAAATGGGTAAATGCAAAGCTTCAGTTGGTTGGATTAGTCGTTCGGACCGTGTTGCGTCTATCAGAAGGGAGTCTCTCACGCAGACATTGGACACAGATTGCCTTGACAATGAGGAATGGCAAGTCTCTGACCAAGTTTCTTTCATCCTCTGTCAACATATCATGGCTAGTTATGTATGAAGGACTACCAAAGAATAAACCGTGTCGGCTCACCCGTCCGGGATTGTTCGCTGTAGAGGCGAGAGCATTAGACCGGCCAACCATCCAATGCGAACTTGCCACCGGTTTCCTGTCCATTACCTTCTCCCAAGTCTCAGCATGTTGCTTTTCACCAGCTTGACCAGCCTAGGGGTGTCTTCTCGAGAATCCATCCATTCTCGTCTCAAGACCATAGTCCCCGAGCATCACATTGAGTAAGGGATCCCATCCCATCGAAACCCATTCGAGAACCCCTGGGATAGCGTCAGATGACAGCTCTTGACATGTCTCGATTTCGCAGCAGCAGGATGTGAAAGACCGAGAAAGCGTCTGTTATCCCTAACTTCTTTAGCGCATCGCTATCTGCCTACATGGCGCCAATGACCGGCACAGTCTGGATCCGCTCGCTAGTCGTGGCAGTTATTCGAATCTCTCCAGCGCCGCCCAGTTTCTGCTACAGTAATCACTGTTGCAATGCTCAACTCGCTCATCCTGCTTTTCAATCATGGGGATGATGCTGGGTAAGCACACCCCACAGCCTATATCTTTCCAGGTTCCTTCGCACAACACCATGTCTGGAGAGAAAGGGGCCTGGAAAGTCTCCACATGAGGGTAACTTATAGCCTGGTGGAAGCCAGATTGGGGATGTGCACACAGATATCGGGAATTGGGTTCATTCATGGGCGCAGTGGGAGTGGAGGGCTAAGTCAAGTAGTTAACTAGTTACTACGTGGTAAGAGGGTTGTGGGGGCTCTGACGGGTTAGATGCCCTACCTACTTACCTGCCTGTGAGAGCTGATAGAAAGAGAGAGAGAGAGAAAGAGAGGGCGTAGTGGTGTTGGGGATATGAGAGAGTGGGAAAGGTGGTTGGTTAGTTGGGGTGAGAGATACGATTACGCCGCTGCCGCCGGCCTATATAATAATGGTGGTGGTTGAGGATATCCCGTTCATGCACAATGCGATGGGTTCACGGATACGAGAAGTCGGATTTCGTTTTCGCTTTTTCTTCTGTGTCTCTCTTCCTCCCTTTCTTCTCGCAGATATTGTTAGAGTTGAAGTGCAGAATCGGGTCAAAGTGCATTTCATTTTCCGTAATGCCGCCCGGCACAAAGTATTCTCCTCTATTTGTAAAAGTCTGACAGCTGCGGGGACTCTTTACAGATATGGATGAGAAGCTGGAGGGTAGGAAATGCTGTCCTGGTGCCAAAATCTATGGTCATCCAAGAACAGATTCGGATTTTCGACTAAACCGACTCCCTCAAACAGATAAAATGTGGAGCACTCCCTTCTACCAAGCATTCACTTCGAAGCTCTCCTACAAGTCACAGTCAGCGATGCAAAAATCAATCACAACGGATGTCCTCAGACCCACCTCTGAAAAATAAGTAGTGACCACTGTCCGATCCGCAAACTTCCTCCCAGCCAACGACCTCAGGGCTTTGCTAGCCGATTCCGCAGTATCGAATTTGACGTAGATCTTGCCAACACCGGCAGACTGTCTGCTCCCACCTGAAGGACGGGGGATCTTGATCTCAAGAACATTACCGTATTTTTGGCATTCTTCTTTGACGTCTTCGCAGATTTCTAAGCCGCTTGTGTCAGTTCTGTAGTCTTTTGGTTAGATTCGGGCCAGGATTGACTTTACCTTCATAATCATCATTGTCAATCAATTCCTCCGCCGTCACCATATTGAGTAATTGCAGAACTCTACCCTCTTCGAGATCTGTCGACGTAGTCCCGGCAAACATGGACATCGCGTTGACGCCCATTTCCAATCCGGACGCTTGAGTATATCCAATACTGGCCAGGTTGACTTTGAGAATCTTATCACCCAGCTCCATACCATTGAGACCTTCAACGGCGATGGCGGTATTGGCAGGATCGACGTATTCACAAAAGGCCAAGCCGCGTGACTCCTCCGTCCCACGGTCTTTCACTAAGACAAATGCTTTCAGTGGTCCGAAAGATGTAAGTAGTTCCGTGACTTGATCTTCGCTCAGATAGAGAGGAATGTTTGAAATGCAAACTTTGTTGGCTGTATCTGGGACCTCAGTTGATATGATGCCTTCCTGGATTTCAGTCTCTTCTGGCGATGGGACAATGTAGTCTTTCGGTCGACGTATCACGAGGCCTTTCGATGCACCATTACTGCTTCCGTTTTGCATGCCGTCGGGAGCTTCCATATGTACGCCATCCAGAGCAAGGACCACTGTTGCATCCGTTGGTGACTTGAATTCTAACAGAGCAAATTCACGGTTCTTGGCGATTTGAGCAGATATGCATGGATCAACGCCTTGGGTGACGTTGAGACCGTTCAACTGTAGATTGAAGAACTCAATGAGAGCCTCCTCCGTCACTGAAGGAGGGAGATTGTAGACGAATAGACGTTTAGATTGACGGGCATTCGATGGTTTGAGGGCGGCATTGCTGGCAGTTCCTGCAGGTTGATCCATAAAAGCTTTCAGCCGACTAGGGTCCATGGGTTGCTGTCTAGGAGCGCCAGGAAGTGGAAACATTCCTAGAAATGTCAGTACAGCGGATATAATAGACTGGAGGCCTGTAGCTGACCTGAAAGCTTTGCTTGCTCCGCAGTCACGTTTTCATAGCCAGGGGGCTTCAGATCCCATTGAGTCAGCCGTCTTTGACGATCTAAAACGCCAATTACATCTGTCAAGTCTGGAGTAGGTTCCTTTTTCTTTGGTGGTGGTGGAGTTGCACTCTTTTTCCGATCACGACCACCTCCTTGAACTGCATCACGCTCTCTCCCTCCTCTTCCACTATGTCTCCTGTCGTCAAAAAGGTCGCGCTCTCTCCGAGGTGGTCTATCGTCCTCCTCTCGTCGACTGTCTCGCTTTGGCCCTCGGTCCCCCCTGTCTCTATCCCATCCTCGCTCGTCTCTCTGATGCCCAGAGTATCTGTCTTCTCTTTCTCTTGCTCGATAGTCGCGACTGGAGGAATAGGTATCTACTTCGTAGTCACGGCGGGAAGATCGATGATGAGGCGAACGTGATCGCCTTCGATCACCTCGGTCTCTATCTCGTCCTGAGCCTCGATCGCGATCATGGCGGCGATCATCTCGGTCACCTCTCGAGCTCTATAAAGCAAAGGTTAGGATCGCTACTGTCTAGTAAACACAAATTCTCACATAGAAATCTCTTGATCGGCCAGGATCTGCAAAGGTAGGGTCAGCATTGTACCAGCGTGCCGGCCATGAAAGACAACTTCACCTCGGGATGAATAGGTATCGCCGTTCATTGTCACTGGGCAGTCAAGGCGGCAATCTACGTATAAGATGTCGCGACTGTATTGTACGGCGAAGGATTCTTCCAGAGAAACTAAGAGGTGAAAGCGAACTGGTAAGACCACTTTGTAAATTGACGCTCCGTACCTGAATCCTCACTTAGCTGAACCTTGAGCTGGAAGTTTTAGGTCACAAGTTTAAAAGTCTTACTAGGACATTTTGGGTAAAAGTGTTGGGTTTCGCGCCTCGACGCGCCTAGATGCTCATGGTTCCAAAATATTTGCTTACAGTATTGTCGACGATCCTTCTACTTGGACGTATTCTTTTATCTGACCTTTTCCAGCATGACTATTGCGAGGATGATCGAATGGAAGAAGCTACCTGTGGCATTGACAGAACTATGTCTTGCAACAACACTGCGATGTGGACAGTCATTCCGGTACATGTTGCCCTCCACTGTACTTGGGCCCTACAGCTTCTAATTCATGAACAGATGGCGTAAATCTGAGGATGATATATGGTCTATAGCCTTGCATGGACGAGTACTATCTCTCCGTCAAGACTCGACCCACCTCTATTACCGATCTATATCCCCCTTGACAATT
>QQTW01004852.1_pt1 | contig 10107 bp, 6 predicted proteins | sample 1904831 | NCBI WGS metagenome assembly QQTW01 (sample SAMN09435610, study PRJNA476489) | Subsurface metagenome, whole genome shotgun sequencing project.
CGTGGGATTTCCGAGCATACGTTCCAAGAGACAAATGGATTGCTCCAAAACCGATGATCACCAAGTTCCTCCCAGGTCATGACGCCCGTTTGAACTCTACGGTGGCGGCTGATGGCGTTGAGTCGCTGAAGGTTGAGATCCACTTCTCCGCAGAGATGGACTGTGACAGCGTCACTGAGTCCATAACGTTTAATTCCACAACAGTCTCCGGCAACAAACCTGCTGTAAACACGGGTAGCATTTCTTGCGACTCCCTAGGTGATTCGGAAGCGCCGGATTACATTGGCGGAATTGCCGGGGCCTGGAAATGGTCAGCGACATTGGATGGGGTCGAAAATGGCATTCATCAACTGACCGTCAGAAACGCTTCTGTGGCGGGTGGTGGTGATGGAACCAATGCCATCGACCATTTTCTGTTTCGCATTGGTCAGACCAAGAACCCCATGGTGTTCCCCTTCCAAGCCAACTACACTACTGACCTACTGCACAAAGATGAGAACGGGGATTTGTATGTTTCGCACAACGCGGCCGGTGCTGACAAGTGGCGATACTCTTTGAACTGGGGTACCACCTTTTCTAACTGGATGCCCTACAGAGGCGGCAATGAGTCCGTTCCGAGCCAGCCTTGGTCCGGCACGAAGTTACAAGCCTGGAAAGGGGACCACGTTCGACTCGAATACTGGAGTCGTCTTGCCGGAAGCAGCGATCATCTTCAGGAAGGTGACTTGGATTCCAACCAAACTCCCCGTCGATTTCCTCATCTGTTTCTCAATGGACCCTACAATCAATATGGTTACGATGCAGGTTTGAAGAACGACCTTCAACTCGAAGACGACCGACGTTGGAAGCATACATTCATGACTGAATGGCCAGCAGTGGCTCAGATCAATGTCTGGGGCGTCAATCCCGATGGTAAGCCGGACCAGTCTTTCGTGCTGGGTGATGCGGATGGAGATCGTATCTTGGACAGACTGCCACCATCAGCACTTTCAGCTGTCACGTTAAATATTACGGAGCATCCTCCAAGCCCGTATTTGGCGTGGCGCATTGAACTCAACGATGGCAATCTTCGGTTTGACCTCTTACCTGTAGGATCGAAGTACCAGCAGATGGCAATGTTCTTTTTGCTGTGGATAATTCCTATCATTACTGGGGCTGTTGGTGTGTGGGCGTTCATGAAATCTTTCTATCAAGTAAAATTCAACCAAATTGGTATTTCGGAGAAAACTACTTTGATCCCGCTGGCTGTGCGCCGAGCATTCAAGAGGAGCCAACGGGTAGATGGCGAGTCGTCGAACCCACTGATGAAACTAGCCAACAAATCTGGCTTCCTGCAGTCAAGCTCGGTATTTGCCAATAAAGGTGCGCATCGACGCATGGTATTGATTGCAACCATGGAGTACGACATTGAAGATTGGGCGATCAAGATCAAGATCGGTGGCCTTGGTGTTATGGCACAGCTGATGGGCAAGAATCTGGGACATCAAGATCTCATCTGGGTGGTTCCCTGCGTTGGAGGAGTCGATTACCCGGAGGACCAACGAGCAGAGCCAATGACGGTTACCATTCTTGGCAACGCCTACGAGGTCAAAGTGCAATATCATGTCCTCCGCAACATCACCTACGTTCTGCTTGATGCTCCAGTCTTCCGGCAACAAACGAAGACCGAGCCTTATCCACCTCGCATGGATGATCTGGACTCTGCTATATACTACTCGGCATGGAACCAATGTATTGGTTTGGCTATTCAACGCTTCCCCATCGATCTGTACCACATCAATGATTATCATGGCTCTGTTGCTCCATTGTACCTCCTGCCACAGACCATTCCCTGTTGTCTTTCACTCCACAACGCCGAATTTCAGGGCTTGTGGCCAATGCGGACGCAGAAGGAACGTGAAGAAGTCTGTGCTGTCTTCAATCTGGACCCTGAAATTGCGACGCGTTATGTCCAATTTGGTGAGGTCTTCAACTTGCTTCATTCGGGCGCCTCCTACCTCAGAGTACATCAACAAGGTTTCGGAGCGGTAGGTGTCTCCAAGAAATACGGTAAACGTTCCTATGCTAGGTACCCAATCTTCTGGGGTCTAAAGAAGGTCGGCAACTTGCCCAACCCTGATCCTTCTGATACTGGCGAATGGAACAAAGAGCTCCCTAAAGAGGACGACATTCGAGTTGATCCCTCATTTGAAGCAGGTCGAGCAGAACTGAAGCGGCAAGCACAGGAGTGGGCTGGCCTGGAGCAGAACCCGAAAGCAGAACTCTTGGTTTTCGTTGGTCGTTGGTCTATGCAAAAGGGTATCGATCTGATTGCCGATGTCTTCCCGTCGGTACTGGAACAGCACCAAGACGTCCAGCTCATCTGTGTTGGCCCAGTCATCGACCTGTACGGGAAATTCGCCGCTCTGAAGCTTGACCGGATGATGAAGCTATATCCCGGCCGTGTCTTTTCAAAGCCCCAATTCACCGCCCTACCGCCCTACATATTCTCTGGTGCTGAGTTCGCGCTAATACCCTCTCGTGATGAGCCGTTTGGTCTCGTCGCTGTCGAGTTTGGGCGGAAAGGGGCTCTTGGTATTGGAGCAAGAGTGGGTGGGTTGGGACAAATGCCAGGCTGGTGGTACACTGTGGAGAGTACAACAACGACTCATCTGCTGCACCAGTTCCACCTGGCTATTGAAGGAGCTCTGAGCTCCAAACTTGATGTTAGAGCAATGATGAGAGCAAGATCTGCGAAACAGCGATTTCCGGTGGCACAATGGGTCGAAGATCTTGAAATTTTGCAATCAACAGCCATTCGGATCAATAACAAGGAAATTCGGAAAGGTCATGGTGAGCGAATGTCATCTTCTGGCTTCAACACGCCTTTCAGATCTATCCAGGATGGTCGAGAAACGCCCACAGGAATGCAAACACCACCAATGTCGCACTCCAGAAGCAACAGCTACGTTGGCTTGAACCGGTTGAGCCAAATCGGCGCACAATCCAGAAATACTATTGTGTATAGCCGAGACCAAAGTCCAGGTGGTTTCGAGGAGAGACCAAAGACCGGCCTCAGCCGTCAGCTCTCTCTCGGTGTTAGATCTGGCCCTGGTCACTTACAAGCACCAGGCAATGAGCGGCGAGGAAGAAGAAGACTGCAGAAATCAACCCCTTCAGCAGTGCCTGAAGACGAAGACGAGAATGCTGTGGGTGTGGCCGTCACAGATTATGACGACGACAGCGACGAAGATATTATACCGAGTTATTATGGGGACGATGAGTACACTTTGACGCCTGAGGAGGCCGAGGCCAGTCGGAGGTTGCATCAGTCTGGTGGAGCACCGCCGCTACCACCGATAAGTCGGGAATTCTTGTCACCAAGGAAATCGAGCCATGGTCCTTCAACAGCCGACAGCCCACATGCATCCTTCTTGCGAGCATCGAATACACCTCCTTCTATGCCTGGCACACCTCGTGCTGACGAGGGACTTCTACCACCTGCAAGACCATTCGCGGGAGACGGAGCCGCCAACCGGCTAAGTAATGCTTCTATGCTGTCTCTCGATTCTGTAGTTGGCGACAAGAGGGACTTTAATCTGCAAAAGGTGGATCCATTCTTCACCGATAGTACTGGGGAGTTTTATGACGCTTTCTCCAAGAGACTGGAAAAACTCAATGGCGACAACTCCGAGTCGCAACTCTGCATTGAGGACTATCTTGTGAAGTCGGAGAAGAAATGGTTTCAACGTTTCAGAGATGCTAGACTGGGTCGTACGCACTCTCCATCCCCGTCGATCTTCCACAAAAAGGGCGGTTCACGTGCGCCTTCACCTGCTGGCTCCATATTTAACGAGGACCTTGATAGTCGAGGATCTGGTTCCGATGGTAAGGAAGGCTTAGGTGATGAATTCTTGCTTGGAAAAGACTACATTCCACCGACGGGTTTGAAGAAATGGATGCAAGTGCGTATCGGAGACTGGCCCATCTACTCGTTCTTCCTCGGCTTCGGCCAGATCATCGCAGCCAATTCCTACCAGATCACCCTCCTGACGGGAGAAGTGGGTCAGACTGCCAGCAAGCTTTACGTGATTGCCTCTATCTATTTGATTACCTCGATCTTGTGGTGGTTCGTGTTCCGTTCATTCAAATCCGTTGTCGCGCTCAGCACGCCATTCTTATTTTATGGCACCGCCTTCCTCTTCATCGGTTGTGCTCACTTCGGCTCTTCCGAGGACACCCGAGCCTGGATTCAGAACATTGGCACAGCCTTTTACGCTACCGCTTCATCATCTGGTTCCATCTTCTTCGCACTCAACTTTGGTGACGAAGGTGGTGCTCCAGTCAAAGCGTGGGTCTTCCGTGCTTGTGTGATTCAGGGAACACAACAAGCATATGTGGTAGCACTCTGGTTCTGGGGCTCTTACCTCACCAAGAAGACCAACGCGGGTATTATCGAAGGAACGCCCATTGCGGACACATGGAAGATGAGTGCTATAACATTTCCGATTGCTATCATGCTTTGGGTTGTGGGCACCTTGATGTGGTTTGGGCTTCCAAATTACTATCGTCAAGCACCGGGCAAAGTCCCATCATTCTACCGGTCCCTTACGCGCCGCAAGATCATCCTTTGGTTCTTCGTCGCTGTCGTCATCCAGAACTTCTTCCTGTCGGCACCTTATGGCCGTAATTGGGCATTCCTGTGGAGCAGCAATCACACTTCCGCATGGCAAATCGCCTTGCTCGTCATCTTGTTCTTTGGTGTCATCTGGGCTCTATTCCTCTGGATCTTCTCCGTACTGTCTAAGGATCACTCCTGGATTCTTCCTGTCTTCGCTATTGGTCTGGGCGCACCTCGATGGGCACAGATCTGGTGGGGCACGTCAAACATTGGACAGTACGTACCATGGGCCGGCGGGTACACTGCGGGAGCACTGGTTTCGAGATCATTGTGGCTATGGCTTGGTGTGTTGGACTCGCTCCAAGGAGTCGGCTTTGGCATGATCTTGCTACAGACGCTAACACGTGTCCACATTGCTTTTACTCTCCTGGCTGCTCAAGTACTGGGATCCGTTGCCACCATATGCGCAAGAGCCTTCGCACCCAACAGAATTGGCCCTGGACCCATCTCGCCCGATATCTCAAGTGGTGTTTCAGCGTTGTGGGAGCCGTGGTTCTTTATCTCCTTGGCTTTCAATTTACTCATCTGCGGTAAGTCTTTAACCATTGAAAGCTGATTTGAATTGTCACTGACTCTTTGGCTAGCTGGCTTCTTCCTCTTTTTCCGCAAGGAACAACTATCTAAGCCATAGATACCGCTGGCAATCACAACTTCCCAGCGAGGCTCTCTCTCGCAACGACTCGAATGTATATTGCACCATTGCACACTCTCACGTTATGAAACAACGAACTCTATCTGTATCCTTACAACATTTGCATACAGATGCGCGCTCCCCGAAGCCAGCGCTAAAGGGGGGAGGGCAACCAGATTTGGCGTCTCAAAGGGGCTTTTTTCTCCTCACTAGACTGGTCGATCTGTGAGGATTAATTTTATTGCAGCGTTTAGCCATGTCCTTCTAATCTTCTATTTCTAATGGGCAACCAGTATCTTATAGAGAGGTGGTTTGTCGATCGACTGATCGATTGTATTTGTGAGAGACAGCGAAAATTAGATATGTGGGTCGGGAGAGATGAATGAGAATGGTTGAGATATTGAGTTCGGTAGAATCTTCTTTTCTCTCCCACTTTCTCCGTGCATAGAACTGTTGTTTCCATTGCCTGGGAAAACATTTTGCAGATCACGTTCCAGCTACAGAAGAGAAGACACCGTTCCATGCAGAAGGCGTATGACCAATGTGCAAGACTGGGCGATTTAACTGGTATCTATCTGCACTATGCTGGACATTTCCTTGATGAGAAGTCGTGAAGATAGAATCATCTGTGTTGGAACTGAATGCCATAGTTATTCTTTTGCTTGGGCTTCTGACGGTAGTAGTATCATAGGCTCAAAGCCTGCTCGCTCTAGGCTTGTGCTCCCCATAACTAAGCCTAGTGCAGACCTACGTGACACAGGCTCGTCACCTCTCGCTGGTGTTCTTTGATGCGATCGATCTCAGAAGAAGGTTAATCTACTGTGCAGCGCGCCAAGTCACGTGATATCAGGATTTCGCCCAACAGCGTACGGCCAATTAGCAGGAAGAAGCCCCCTCCCAACACGGGGAGCCGGTAACGAATAATAACAGCCACCAACTTCTCGCCTGCAAGTACTGCGCTGCTAAGTCCGTTTCACTAAATCATCTCCGTATCCATGTCCTCCTCTCACACCATTCGAGTACTTGGTTGAGATGTAGCTAGCTCTTATCGTGCTAGTATGGTGTCAGTTAGGTTGGGGGCCGAAGAAGTCACAAGAGGGCGCAAGATGGCTAGATCTTACTACGTAGATGATTTGGGCAGCAAGTTGAGGAACAGTAAAGCCAGAAGAATGCCATAGAGGTGGTTGGGATCGCAAGTTGTCCCAGCTGCCTATCCACCTTCCCCTTATTTTCTGGCGTATTGGTAACATCCAATTCATTATTGAATGGCAGAGCAACGGTACTCGGTGCCACCGAGAAGTCTCCGTTGGTGTGATATAAAATTTCGTAAATCCGGGCCGTTTTGGTGCCGACTGTTGGGGCTCGTAGTTGTCAATAGGTAGGAAACATCAGCTAGCGTTGGCGGAGACTTTCCGGCGGTATGAGTAGATATAAGCTCATCCTCTTCACCAATAAAAAGCCTACAGTGTAACCTTAAGCCTTGTAAGGCCACATTAGTGCCGCAATTTAAGTCAATGATAAATTGGATCATCTTACGCTGATAACGTGTAATTTATACTGACGCCAAAGTTGGATGGCTTTGCTACCGGCGGTCTAACAACGAGTACTAACATATGCCCTCCATACTAAATGCTTCAATTACCGTATGTAACAGGATTGTAAGCCCTGCTTAAGTTTGCTCTTAGGATGTCTTTAGATCAGCACTCAATAATCATGTATGTAGGGTAGATCATTCGACAGGAAAAGGTAAGCTCTATTCTCCAAGATAATCATCCTCGAATATCTGGTTGAGGCGTCTGCCTAAGCAAGAGACATGGCGACCTCGATAAAGAAGATCGACAACGCTAACTGAATCATTAAACAACGTATCTGCGCATTCAAGATTCTTCTGTTCCACTCCGCTAACTAGATCATAAACATCATGGAATTTACTGCTATACCAGTCCTTTTTCAAGTCCTTTTCTCGTTGTCTATTGCAGTTGTTCTCATTCTCGGTTCGACATGGGTCATCACGAACTTACACTTCTATGCCCATCTGAGGAGGCTCGCAAAAGGAAAAGACCAAGACCGTCCAACAGAGCCGTTGGCGCTGCCGTATACAGTGCCGTGGATCGGTAACTCCATTGGATTTCTCAGCGAGCAAGCATCGTTTTGGGCAACAATGAAGTAGGTACACGTTCACACTGCTCAAAGATTCCCAACATCTTTCATTTTCACGTATTCCTAGACGTCTTGTATTACCTTTTCTTTGGGTTGCAGTGGCTTATATCAACCTTGTTGCGTTGCATTCAGACGAACTCTTGGTCCCAATCACCAGCTCTGCACGACGCGTATGGGACCCGCAAAATGCTATATCATCACCGGCGGCCAGAACATCCAAGCCTTGTTCAAAATGTCTCGACATCTCTCCTCTGACCAACTGGAACGCCAGATCATGAAGTCTGTCCTTCATCTTTCAGATCATGACATCGATGTCGCACAGCAGCCTGCTCGTGACGATAAAGGGAAAGTCACAGACATGGGGAAGAGGAATCGAGTACATGATATCGAGAAGATCTACGAGAACTTCTTGTTGCCGCCGCATGCGGTAAATTCCCTGACAAGGAAATTCTTAGATTTGTTCAGTGAAACTCTGGACAAGGCGCCTGAGATACCCCCACTTCTGGAATCGAGCAGCAGAGAGGCAGAATGGGGAACGGTCAACTTTTACGACTGGCTTAAGAACCATATGTTCATGGCCTCTACGACTGCGTTCCTCGGCTCCAGAGTGCTGGAGATGAACCCTGATTTCGCCAAGGACTTCTGGGTTTTTGAAGAGAATTTCTTGAATTTGGTGTATGGACTACCACGTTTCCTGGCCAGAAGTGGTAATGAAGCCAGAGATCGGCTTGTGGATAGTGCTACCCAATGGCTGGAGGACGCCCAAAGTCATGGTGATGTCGAGAACACCGAAGATTGGGATCCATATTTCGGATCTAGGTTCGTCAGAGAAAGAGAAAAAATGGACCAGAAGATGGGACTGGGCACTAAGTCAAGAGCCAGTATCAAGGTAGGACTGGTATTTGGGTAAGCAAGTCTCCAATACATGTACCTCTCCAAAGAACGCCAAGCTCTACAGCCTCATACTAAACCCGTCTCACCTTTTTCTTCCCTGCAGAATATCATCCAACGCCATCCCCGCCACCGGCTGGATGCTCCTGCATCTGCTCACCTCCAAAACCGACCTCCTCCCACGAGTCCTCTCGGAAGTCCAATCCTGTCTGCTTCCCAACGACCACACCACCACCACCCCCAGCACCCCTTCGATCTCCATCCCCGACCTCCTCACCCCAACCCGCACCCCACTCCTCCACTCCCTCTACACCGAAACCCTCCGCCACTACGTCGCCCTCAATCTATCCCGCGACGTCAAATCCGCCTGCACCATCGACGGGCACCTCCTGCTGCCCGGAAACATGGTCATGGCGCCCAGCTGGATGATGCACCGCAACAACGAGCTCTGGACCGACCCGCCCGCCGACGTCTTCTACCCGGAGCGATTCCTGAGCACGGACGAGAAGAGCGGAGAGGTGACGTTCAGCACGGCCAAGACTGGCGGCGGACGCTACTTCCCCTACGGAGGCGGAGCGCATATCTGTCCCGGACGCGTGTTTGCCAAGCAGGAGATCTTGGCCGCGGTCGCGCGCGTGCTGCTTGGATTTGAGTTTGAGTTTGTTGATTGGGTCGAGACGGGCTCGGAGCGCGTGGTGAGGAAGGAGGGGGTGGATGGGAGCGGGTTTCCGGGGCATAAGAAGGGATATGTTGGGTTGGGGGTTATGGTTATGGAGTGGGATGCTAGGGTTAGGGTGAGGAGGAGGGGGGTTGGAGGGGCTTCGGTGGGATGATGACTCGAGTCAAATTTTGGGAGAGAGTCGGTCTTAGAGGGGACCGCTTTGGAATCTGGGGAATAACTATATCCATATTGCTGCTTATGTCTGGTTGGGAGATTGAATATCCTGCCCCAATTGCATACCTAACGCAGGAAGAGGAGAGAATTGGGAGAGAAAAAGAACTTTAGAGTGGTAGGATATATAGAGGAAGAAGGGAACCCTTTTTCTAAATCATTATATGCAGGATCAATATCTTAGATTGTTGTATACGGACTACCCCCTCCCATCATCTATCCTATCTAGTCTCTTTCTACCAAACTCGTCTATCTACTTTCGGAGTGGGGCGGTCATGGAAGCCTCTGGGAAAGAGAGAGAGGAGGGAAGATTTATGATGGATTGCGTCGTTATCTTATTGCGAAGCAAGATCTGGTCTGTATACCGAATAGGGTTCAGAGTAGCAGGCTGTCTACAGAGAAGTTATGTGACGCAGGGAGTAGAATGACGGAGAGGCATTATATATGTACGGCTGGGAGATAAGACCGTATACCAGGTGGATGGATTGAGAAAATTCTGACATCACCGATCATAGGCCTATCTTTCCTTATCCATGCAGACCTCTCTCAACTGTACAGGGCTTGCAGCTGCGGCACGGCCAACTCAAGCAGCTCTCAACAAACGACTCTCATCCCGGTCCACCCGTTGATGATGTTCACTTTGTCACCTCGCACCCTCTCCCTCCTTGCCGGCATCACCCTTTGTTCAAGACCATAACGTCTAGAAATGAACCGTAGTCTCCAGACAGGTAATCGGGTCTCCATCCTTGCTGACAACATCCGCAAGCACGGTATACGAGCCCGGGGGCACCTCTTTCGGGATCTTGACCTCGTGCGTCATGCTCATCTTGCCCTTCTTGAGTGGGCAGTTGAGGCCGACGGCTTTGATCTGCG
>QQTW01004853.1_pt1 | contig 10105 bp, 10 predicted proteins | sample 1904831 | NCBI WGS metagenome assembly QQTW01 (sample SAMN09435610, study PRJNA476489) | Subsurface metagenome, whole genome shotgun sequencing project.
CCCCCCCCTCCGTTGCGCCCTCCACGGAGCCTCACACCACGACTGGCCCGTTACGGCTCGCAGGCCGCTCGCAACCGATCCGCAGCCGGCCGGCCGCGACCTACTGCCGACGTCGAGAAGGCGTGCACACGGCCGTGCATCGGGGGTACGCCGAGGGCGCAACCAGAGCAGCGAGCAGGTCCGGACCAGCCCCGCGAGGCAGCCTCGGGGCGCCCGTGGGCTCGCCCCCGCTCGGGGGTGGCGGGGCCAGATCCGGCCGCAGGCGGGACGTAAAGTAACAACATCATTTCCTGCCAACCCTACGGGCTTCCCAGCTCGCGCCCGTCCCTCCGGGCGGGGCTCGCCCAGCCCTGAACCCTGACGCCGACCTGAGGGGGAAGAGTGGCGGGAAATAGAGTTGTATACTTTCCACCTTCCCCGCTGACGCTTCCCGGTCCCCCTGGCCCCGCACGGGCCGCGGCCGACGCGCTCGAGCGCCTGGTCGGCGGCTCCCCGTGGCTCTCTGGCAAGGCAGGGACGCTCGCCGCTGGGCAGCCCCCCTGCGACGCTCAGGAGCCTCGCAGGGGGCCAGAACAGCGTGGGAGCGCCCAGGGACCTCAAGGGGGCCGGGTTCGCGCGCTGGTGCAGCCTAGGCCACGTCGTCGCCGTCGCGCTCGGCGATGCGCCCTCGCGCCACCTGCATCCCAGCTACCGGGCTACCGGCCCAGCAGACGCCCCAGAAAGCTTCTGGCACCCTTGGGCGGCGTGACCCCCACCGGGGGCTCGCTGGGCCGCTCCTGGGCCCGCCGCGGGGCCACCGTGGCCGATAGCGCCTGGTTGCGCGCCTCCGCCTCCTCCAGGCGCCGACGCGGCTCATCGATTGCGGCCGGCACCTCCGGGGCGGGCTGCGGCGCCGCTTGGGCCACCGGCGCCGACAAGGCCAGCACCCGCTCCTCGGAGCGGTCCAGGCGCTTGCGCAGGTCGGTTACGGTTGCCCCCAACGTCTCACGCTCCTGAGCCCATCCTGTCCGCTCCCTCTCGACCGCCTCCAGCTTGGCCCGCAGCACCGCCAACTCGACCACCATTCCCTCATCGCGGAGCTCGTCATGGCTCGTCATGGTTCGTCGTTGCGCTGGTTCAGGGCTCGTCATAGGGAACACCCGGGCCAGCTCGGAGGCATCTATATGGATCGCCCCAGTCTCGTTGCGGTGCGCAGACAACTTCCCGCTTTTTGTGGCACGATTGAGCGTGGACCTAGACAGCCCGGTCATAGAAACCGCCTGGGCCAGGGTAAGCCTCGTCATTGATCAGCCCCCTCGTCATGCGTCGTCATGGCTCGCCATCGAAGCAAAGCATGGCTCATCATGACGAAGCAACGAGCGTGAGCGAGCGCTGCTGCGGTGACGTGGCGAAACCGTCAGCCTAATCGTCCTACTTCGTCGTCAGCAGGGGGGCCGAGGGTCTTCCTCATCGCGATCATAGTTCTCGCGGCCCTGCCGCGGCGCGTTCACTCGCTTCTAAGAGCCTTAGCTTGGAGTTCTGTCTGCCCCGCGGACTTGCGCTCTTGCCCAAGGCGGGCCCGCGCCTCGACGGCGCGCCCGAGCTCGCCCAGCACCCGTGCCAGCCGATCGTCCTCAACCTCAGCCAAGGGCAGCTCGGACAGGGGCAGGCCGGCTTTGTGCTCGGCGAGGGTGGCGGCGCGCTGCTCCCGTTCTGCGGCCACATCGTCGGGCAGCGGCGGCGCGGACAGGAGGTGCCCCAGGAGCCGTGCTGCCCGCGCAGGCAGGCTGAGCCGGTAGGCGTTGCTCACCTGCCGGACCTGCGGGCCCGGTCCCTCGACCAGCTCGATCGCCTCGTGCCGGCGCAGCCAGTCCAGGAACCCGTGCTCGCGCAGCGCCCTCAGCGCCCGGTGCACGGCGTCCTTGGACCGGCGCAGCTTGGCCATGAGGTAGGCGTAGGAGGGATCCAGCCGCCCGCTCCTGTAGCTCACCAGGTTGGCCAGGAGCTCCAGCACCTCAAGCGCCACGTGCCCGAGTGGGCCATTGCGCCGGCCCTTCTGGCGCCCGGCCAGCTCGTACCTGCGCGCGGCCAGCACCACGCGCCGCACCTCCTGGCGGTCCGTCCGGCGCCAGAACGCGCCCTCGCACGTACCCGCGAGCCGCGAGCCGCGGCGCACCGGGTGGCGGCCCGCCCTGGGGATGGGCCCACCTAGGACTGCCCCGATCGTCGTGAACATCTGTCGTCCCTCTCAGGCTGTGGGGAGCCGTCAGGGGCGGGGCCAGCACGGAGGAGCCGTGGCCGGCGCACCAGGATGTGCACAGGCAAAGCTCTCCCGCGGCAAGAAACGCTCTTGCGAAAAGCCGGCGAGACGTGGAAAGCTGAGGGTGCAAGCATCAGACTTTCCGGCGTCTCGCCGGTATCGAGGCCCGCCCCTGGCGGGTCTTGGTGTTTCTGGGCCTAGGCCCTCCCCTGGTTGCTCGTGCGCCGCTCTTGGTCCGAGTCCGGGCGGCGTTCCCGCCATGGTGGCGGATGCGTGGCGCGCCGACAACGGCTTTCGCCCCTAGAGGAACCCAGCTCATCACGCGGAGGGCCGGTCAAGGCGTCCCGCAGGCGCGTGCGCGCCGAGGACACGCCTTGACGGGACCGCAGCGGCCCACGCTCAAGCCCGTCCCTTCCGGTGCCTGGCACCGGAAGGGACTGCCCAAGCGGCGAGCGTCCTGTTTATCCCACAGCCTCGCCCAAGCGCCGCGCGTGACAAGCGCCAAGTGGGCGGGGAGCGAGCAGGCCGACCTAGGCCTGGGCCGGGCCGATGTGAGGATGGCGCGCCGAGCCGATGTGAAGGTGGCAGGATATGTCTGGCGTATACTTTACATCGGCTCGGGTCCGAGGAGCGCCTGGCTTAGCTGGAGAGGAAGGGCGCTCGCCGCTGGGCAGCCCCCTGCCATGGAGCATGGCAGGGGACAGCACGGCAGCGTGGGACGCGTGCGGCGGCCTCAAGCCTTGTCCTCTGCCCGGCCACGGCCGGGCCTGCGGGAAGGCTTGACCCCGCCTCCACGCCGGCGCGCAGCATGGGCGCGTGCCCCTTGCCGCAGCCCCCCGAGGCCCGCCCATGCCTATCAGCTCCTACCAGGACCTCATCACCATGGAACCCGGCCGTCGGGGTGGCCGGCCCACCATCCGGGGCCTACGCATCACCGTGGGCGACGTGCTGGGCTGGCTCGCCGCGGGCATGACGCCGGCAGAGATCGTCGCGGACTTCCCCGAGCTGACCGAGGCCGACGTGCGCGCCGCCCTGGCCTATGCCGCCGACCGCGAGCGGCGCACCCTCACCGCGGCCGAGTGACGATCAGGACCATGAGGCGTGCGCATGTCAGGTGCGCAGAGCGTTCCTGCACGGCTCTTTGCCCTTGCGCCTTTCGGCAGGACGGCTTGACCCTGCGCTCGTGTCGGCGCGTTGCGGCGGGAGAAGGCCTGAGGAAGTGGGCAGGGCTCGATAGGACCTTGCGCGTATCTCAGTCGAGATACACTCTGCACCATCAGGAGGACCGCCCATGCCCGCCCAGACCTCGATGATCCACGTCCGCGTGGACGACCGCCTCAAGGACCAAGCCACCCAGGCCCTCGCCGGCGTCGGCCTGACCCTCTCGGACGCCGTGCGCATCCTCCTCACGCGCGTGGCCGCCGAGGGCGGGCTGCCCGCCGGCCTCGCCGCCGATCCCGACGCCTACGACGCTTGGTTCCGCGCCAAGGTGCGCGGAGCCCTGGACGATCCTGCCCCCTCCCTCCCCCATGCCGAGGTCATGGCCGAGATGCACGAGTTGATCGCAGCCAAGCGGTCGAGCAAGCGGGGTGGCTGACCCGGAGTGGCGGCCCGCCGCCCGCGCGGACCTGCGGGCCATCATAGACTACATCTCGGACGACAACCCCGCCGCGGCTCTGGCTCTCCAGGAGGAGATCGAGAGCAAGGTCGCCCGGCTGCCCCAGAACCCCCGCCTGCACCGGCCGGGCCGCGTCGCGGACACGCGCGAGATGGTGGTGCGCCCCAACTACCTCGTGGTCTACGTCGAGACGCCCGAGGCGGTGACGATCCTGCGCGTCCTGCACGCGGCTCAGCAGTGGCCGTGAGACGCCCGGCGGGCGGCTGTGTTTCGCGCGTAACTTACGCACAGGCTAAGCCCCTGACGGACTTGGCCGGGCTGACCTTCGCATAAATCACGAATAACGCACACCACCTTGGGTGAGCAGCGTGCCTGGGTTGCTTGGGTCATGTGGACGCGACAGCACGAGGCTTTAGGACCCAAGCCCCCGCGTGCTTAGGCCGCGTTCTGGATTTGCGATCTGAGCACCTGAGATCGACCTATGTCACGGCGAGCCGCGGCCGCGTCACGCCACCGACGCTGCGACGGTGAGCGCGACGCAAACAGCGATGCACAGGAGGCTCACGCGGTCGGTCGCCGCAAAAACCACAGGGTCGTCGTGCATCTCGCCCCGGTGGGCAAGCCTGCTCACGCGGCTGAGCCAGAACAGCAGCACGAGGCAGATGCCCCAGAGAAGCTGAGGCGCGGAGTAGAGCGCGAGCACGTCGGGCGAGTTCACGTAGAGAGCCAGCACGAGGACCGAAACGTAGCCCGCCGAGGTGGCCATGCTTGAGACGAACTGGAGGTCCGCCACCCGGTAGCCCCGCCCGGGCGGGTTTGCGCCACCCGCCGCTGCCTGCCCCACGAGTTCAGCCTGACGCTTCACCGCCGCGAGCGAGAAGAAGAGAAAGATCGAAAAGCCGAGGAGCCATGGCGAGAGCGCGATGCCGGTCGCGAGGCCGCCTGCCACGATCCGCAGCGTGTAGAGCCCCGCCAGCGTCACGATGTCGAGGATCGGCACGCGCTTGAGGCGCAGCGAGTAGGCCGTGGTGGCGAGCCAGTAGCACGCAAGCGCCAGAGTGAAGGCCGGTCCGAGCGGCAGCGCCACAACAAGGCCGAGCCCGGCCAGGAGCGGGGCCATGACGGTGCCGTGCGCGATGGGCACCGCCCCGGAGGCAAAGGGGCGTTGGCGCTTTCTCGGGTGGGCCCGGTCCGACTGCAGGTCGAGAAGGTCGTTGAGGACGTACACGCTTGAGGCCACGAGGCAGAAGGCTGCAAACGCTGTCAGGCTGTCGAGGAGGAGAGCCGGGGAGGACCGATGCGAGGCCGCCAGGGGCAGCAGCACAAGGAGGTTCTTGAGCCACTGGTGCGGCCGCAACGCGCGAAGGTGGTCGGCAAAGGAGCCATCGCGCGGGCCCAAATGCTCCACCTCGCGGCCCGAGCCCGCGAGGCGCGCGCGCACGGTCCGCGACGCCCGCACCGTCACGGCGCGGTGCGCTTTCTCCCAGACCGGCAGGTCGATGTGCGCGTCGCCAACGTAGTCGAACCGGAACAAGCCAAAGCGGCGCTCGAGGAACGAGGCCTTGCGCGCGCCCTTGAGGTTCGAGACGGCGTCCGAGCCATGCACCTCGTCAAAGAGGCCGAGGTGGCCCGCCACGCGATCCGCCAGGCTTTGGTGGGACGCGGTCACGAGCGCCGTGCGCCCTCCCTCGCGGCGCCACTCGCGGACGTAGTCGAGCACTTCGTCGTTGTAGGGCAGGGAGCCGACCTCGAGCGGCCCAACCTCGCTCATGCGCTGCTTGAGCGCGGCGCGGCCCCTGAGCAGGCTGCGCAACGCCGTCACCGGCGTCATCCAGTTGCGCCCAAGCGCGGACCAGAACGTCTCAAACAGCAGGTCGGTGCGGATAAGGGTGCCGTCCAGGTCAACTACAAGGGTTCTACCTGTCATGGCACCGCTCCGCTTCTGCCCAGCAGCTGTCGTCGACCCGCGCCACTCTCCACCTGCATGGCCGAAGATCGTGGTCCGAGTTGGGCGCGGTTGAGCCGAACCGCTGACACCTGTGCGGCGCGAGCTCCTAAGGAAGGGCCGCGGTCCCGGGCGCGACCGTGGCCGCAGGCCGAGCCGGGCTCGTGGGCTGACGCCGGCCACCTCTCAGTGTTTGCGGCGCCCTCTCCGGACGTCCGGCCTGCCACATCGCGCCGAGTAGCAGGGAGGCCACCAGGACCACGGCGACGAAGGCGAGTCCGTACGGCTGCCCGTTCTCGACCAAGTAGGCTGTGACGAAGCCTCCGTTGTCCGCCTGCGCCGTGACCATAAGCGGGTAGAGCCCACCGATGATCACCAACACGAGAAGCGGCAGGAACAGGAGGCGGGACGAGAGCGACGGGGTGGTCCGCAGGGCCAGCGCCAGCGCGATCCCAAGGATCGGCAGGTCGTAGTCGTAGCTGTAGGGGCTGATCAGCTGCGTAGCCACCAGCGCAGCGGCCAGGGCTCGCCCGGAGCGAGCTTCGCGCCGTGTGATGGCCCACACCGCGGCGAGGACGCTCAAAGCCACGGCGAGGTGGGCTCCGAGGGCGACATCGGGCGGCACCCCGAGCGTCCACAGCCCCGCGTAGACGGTGATCATTCGCTGCAGGGGGTAGAGGCCGGCCGCGAGGAAGGACTTGGACTCGCTCACACCGTGAAAGAAGGCCCTCCAGATGTCAGGCCCAAGCAGCAGGGTGGACAGGAGCGCAACCCCGGCCGCCGTCGCGACGGCGACGCCGAGGTCGGCCCAGCGCCGCGACACGAGCAGATAGAACCCGACCCCGAGCGCCAGGTGGGGCTTGATGATCATGAGCCCGAGCGGCACCCCAGCAAGCCGCGACCCTCTCACCGAAAGCAGCGCGAAGGAGCCGAGCAGCGCGCCGGTCAGGAACCCGTTCTGGCCTCCGAAGCTCGTCACGAAGAGGACCGGAAGCAAACACACGACCACCGCGGCGAAGTGCTCGCGCGCGACCGCCCGGAGCACGAGGAGGTAGATCCCGAGCGTACCAAGGGTGAACAGGAGGTAGGCCAGCCAGGCCGGAAGCAGCGCCAAGGTGGCGACCACAAGGTCAAAGGGAGGTGGGTAGGTCCAGGGCATGAACGAGACCCCGCCGATCAACTCCCTTTGGTACTCGAGCAGCGCTTGCATCCGGTAGGCTTCGGCCAGGTCACCTTGCCAGTACAGACGGCCCACAAGGTGAAAGATGTCGAAGTCCACGAGGAGGACCGGCTCGGTGCCAACGTACTTGGTCCGGAACCATGCGGCCACGTAGGCCACTTGGATCACGATAAGCGCGATCAGGGGCCACACGGCCCACGGCTTTAGTCGAAGTGCGGGGGTCGCCATCGTGGGTGCGTGTTGCATGCTCAGATAAGGTTCGAGTTTGGGGATCTCGGCCGTTCCCGAGCGCTGTGGCGCGCATCGGAACGGGACGAAGAACAAGCTGGACTGGCTTAAGAGAGGCCACAGTAGGGAAGGATGCCCGGAGCCTAGTCCGCCTGCCCTTTCAGAAGCCTTACTCAAGCCCCGCTTGGGTTGCCTTGGATCTTGCTTGGGAACGAGCGCCTAGGGTCAGGACCTACAAACCCTCTTGCGGAGCGGCGGCTTAGCTCGCTCATGTGGCCCGAGCTTGGAGGGTGGCATGGGCGATCAGTTCTGGCTGTGTGGAGGAGCAGGTCGAGCGGCTGCGGCCGCACGTTCCGAAGGTGCGTGGCAGACCCAGGTCCGACGACCGCACGGTGCTCAGCGGCATCATCCACGTGAAGAGGAACGGCCTGCGCTGGCGGGATGCCTCGACCAGCTGCGGGCCGCACAAGACCCTCCACAACCGCTTCGTGCGGTGGTCGCGGCTGGGCGTCTTTGCCAGGATGTTCCGTGACTTGGCTCGACCTGGAGCCGAGGGCGACACGATCGTGATGGTGTAGCACCCACCTGAAGGCTCGCCGCACCGCACCGCACCGCGGCGAGCCTTCAGGTGGGGGCCCAGGCCGCGCGCGATCGGCCGCGACCCCAGGGCGGGCTGAGCTCGAAGCTGCACATGGTCGGCGATGGTTGAGGCCGGCCGCTGACCTTTTTGCTGTCGCCCGGGCAGATGAGCGACGCGCGCGGCGCGCTGGTGCTCCTGGCCGAGCTGCCGGCCACCAAGCGCATCCGGGGCGACCGGGGCTATCGAGCCATGGGCCGCCACTGGTCCGAGGACCATGGCGAGGGCCGACTGGCTGCGCGACGAGCTGAAGGCGCGCGGCCTGCGCATCTGCATCCCAGCTCGGCGAGGCCATTGCCGACCAGCAAGCCATAACAAGCGCCTCCACAAGAAGCGCTGCCGCATCGAGAACGCCTTTGCCCGCCTCAAGGACTGGCGTGGCATCGCCACCCGGCTCACACCCGATGCGGCGACCTGTTCCTGTCGGCCATCTGCCTGGCTGCGACCGTTCTCCTCTGGCTGCCGAAGTGAGTCCTGAGCCTAGGAGACGGCAGCAAGCTAAGGATACCCGCTGCCGCATGTTCCCCGCCGTGGATGCCTGGTGCGTCTGCTGCAAAGCCAATGAAGGGTGGTCTGACCCACTCACAGCAACTGCGCCTGTGTGTTATTCATGATTTTTGAGCAACTTGGACTCAGGCCAGGTCGTACTTCTCGAAGTCAGCCTTGTAGGCCGCGATGATGTCGCGTCCCAAGGTCTCGTAGTTGTCCCCCATGGAGTGCTGGTAGCAGATTACCTCGAAGGGCGGATCAAGGCCGATGCCCCAAAACTCGTCCGCCGACGACATCCCAAAGAAGACGTGGCCCGAGAAGCGGGGCGCACCGTCTGCGACGTTCGGCCCCTCGTTCCACCAGAACCGGGTCGTGCTGAGCAACGAGCCGACGGAGTCCTCCTCCAGCAACGAGAGCAGGTACTTTGCGTTGCCTCGGGGTTCGCGAAACCCGTCACTCTCAAGGTACAGGGCCCGCAACTGATCAGGCAGCGTGACGCCGAGCTCACGCTCGACCTGAGCGATGTCAGCAGGAGTTGCCGGCGCGGAGAACCGTCCCATTGAAAACTCCGATCTGAGTGGCATCCGGCATCCCCACGGTTACGCTCCGGCTAGCATAATTTGTGAGTTTCGCGTCGATCAGCGGGACCAAGCCCGTCAGGAGCTTGGGCCGTGCGGAAGTCAGGCGCGCAACTCCCGAGGCACGCGCCCGGCGCGGGAGGCGGGGTCAAGCCTTCCCGCAAGCCGCCTCAGCGGCTGAGGACAAGGCTTGAGGCCGCCGGAGCGCCCACGCTCCCCCGGCGTCCCCTGCCATGCCACATGGCAGGGGACTGCCCAGCGGCGAGCGTTCTTCCTTGGTCCGGCTCCAGCGTCGCGCGGCGAGGTCCTGGCGAAGAGCCGTGAGGTTGCGTGGTTTTTGGTGGCTTCAGAGCGCTTCCAGGGCGGCCCTTGGAGCGGCGTGACGGGCCCGAACTGCCCCTCCCCCCTCTGACACCCTCCACGGGCTGCTCTGGGTCCTCTACGGCCCCATGCCCGTGCCGGGCTCCCCCTCGGCTTTGAGCGCTGCGGCCACGGCCCCGTCGAGCTGGCCGCGCCGGCCGCGCGCCATCTGGCTCACCTGGCCCACGACCTCCGCCACCAGCTCCACGGCGGCGCGCACCTCGGCGTGCGACTGCGCCGTGTAGGGGATGGGCTGCCCCCTCAGCCGGGCCTCGTTGCAGGCCCGTGAGAGCTGGTTGAGGGTGAGGCCCACCCGGTTGACCTCCGCGCCCAAGCGCCTGAGCCGCTCGGCGCTCTCCGGGTCGGGCGCCAGAAGCGTGCCGGCCGCGTCCATGAACCGCTTGAGGGCCTCGGTCTTGGTGAGCCCGTGCTGGGCTATGGCGGCCTCGAAGGCCTGGAGCCTTCGGCGGGACACGCGCACCCCCACCACAAGCGTGCCGGCGTCCTGGACGGCCGGGGCATCGCGAAAGGTGCGCACGGTGGCGTGCACCGTTTGCCGGCTCACGCCGAAGCGGGCGGCGAGTTCCTGGGGCGAGACGCCCCGGGCGTGCTCGCGGGCGATCTCGACGCGCTGGTGCTTGGTCAGGCGGGGGTGACGGGGGGGTGCTGTGGGGGGTGCTGTGGGGGGTGCCATGGTGTAAAGTTAACAACGCTATTTCCCGCCACTCAACCACCCCCCTCCGTTGCGCCCTCCACGGAGCCTCACACCACGACTGGCCCGTTACGGCTCGCAGGCCGCTCGCAACCGATCCGCAGCCGGCCGGCCGCGAC
>QQTW01004854.1_pt1 | contig 10105 bp, 12 predicted proteins | sample 1904831 | NCBI WGS metagenome assembly QQTW01 (sample SAMN09435610, study PRJNA476489) | Subsurface metagenome, whole genome shotgun sequencing project.
ATTTATTGTCTCCCCGCTTGCCAGAAATTTCTGATAACTACTGGCTAACTCCCCGCACCTGGCGTTTGAAAACTTTGCAGAAACCTGAGCGTCAGCAGGAGTCTCTGTTTTTGCATCGTCTAATGCTTTCGGCGTTACATCTACATCCGTAGGTTCAGCTTCTACTTCAGCACTTTGAGGCTCTGCTGCGGTAACGGGTGTTGGTGCTGGTGTGACTACAGATGCAGCAGGCACAACATCTCCAGGCGCAAACATATCGATCACAGTTTTGAGACTGTGGCGTTTTTCTTGGATAGATACAAGTTGAGCGTTTAACTCAACTTCTTGCGCTGCTAGGTCAGCCTCAACTTCTAGTAATTTGGCAACTGTAGGATGGGATGAAGGGGAAGAATTGGGGGAGTTTTGCACCATCAGAAATAACTCGAAAGGATACCCATTATTATGCACTTAGTGTTCACAGCTAGAGAAATATCGTTAAGCCGGAGTAGTTCTGAATGTTTTCGGCAAAGTTTTCAAACGCCAGGTGCGGGGAGTTAGCCAGTAGTTATCAGAAATTTCTGGCAAGCGGGGAGACAATAAATAAGCACCCAAAAGATAGTCTATGATATTTTCATCGGCACTAATACCAGAAAAAGCTTTGATTTGGTCAAAAGCAAGCAAAAAAGTCTCCTCACGTTTGCGGTTAATTGCCCCATACTCAAGTTGAAAGGAAGCAGGCATAGGAGAGGACGTGGCATAATAATTCCACAGCAAGCAGCATTCGTGCAAAGATAAGTCGGCAGATTGCAGCAGTAGAGCAGCGCGGTAATACAGCCCAGAACGGCGGAGCATATATGGGTGGACGGGAATTGATAAACCAGCTACAACGCCTGCTTTTTGAACGATGTGGTGCAGAGAGCGATCGCTTAATCTTTGTTGCCTTTCGCTCTCTAAAACCCAATCAGTTTTGCTTTGTTGTTCTAATTGTTGCAAAATGTCAATTTCCGCAGAACACAAAGGTTGCTGGTTGACTACAATTTGGGGTTGGAGGCGGAGGGACTTGGAACGATTACGGACAACCAGCAGAGTGTTGGCGGTAAAATTAAGGTCGCACCAGCGTAGCCAGCAAATTTCCGATGGTTGCAGGGCTTGGCAAAAGAGCAGCATAATTAGAGCTTGGTTGCGAATCGGAGCGCGGGAATGGATGCTTGCAGCAATCAGGGCATCGACTTCATGGAGGTAGAGGAACTGGCGATCGCGGCGGGAAGAATTGGGAAGCTTGAGAGGAGGAGGCTTAGGCATGGAGTAATCAATTTTTCCCCCAACTAAACTGCATTAAACCAAGAAAGGATTTCGCTTTCCCTGATGAGAATCGTTTGTTACTGCTGTCAAGTCGGCTGGAAAAACGTTTTGAATCTCACACTCTGCTACTATTTGAGGTCCTTCAGTTAGCAAAAGTTTCACGCCAGGATATAGCTTATTTTCAACTAACTCTGGGGCAAAAAAGCCAATTTCAGCTTCATCTAAATTTAAACGTTGTGGCTCGTCTTCTCCCTGCTTTGATTGTAGAAAGCCTGACAAGTCTGGGGATAACTGTCTGCTTACTTCTTGCACTAAAGGAAAGCGGACAATTACACTAAAAAGCTCATCTTCTTGCTCGGCAAACCTGCCAGTCGCAGCATAAATAGGACCAGATGGTAGAACCAAACGCCCTCCGTGAGCCGAATCTAGCCAATGTATTCTCGCTGTTGCCCTTAGTTGATTTACCACAAGTTATTAGAGAGCGATTGTTGCTAATTCTATGATGCCATTATTTGTAGAATTGAGCAGATCGAGTAAGTCTCCTTCACTTGCCCACCGAGCAGGACCAATGTTATCTAGATTAGCAACTCTAAACATTTGTGCTGTAACTGATTCGGGAACATCAACCCTAATAACGTAAAAAGTTGTTCCGCTCCACTGATAAAAACGTCTTCCCCACTGCGCTGCATCAAAAGCCGTTTCAGCGAACCACTTACCCGCCATCGATTTTGAAGTAGTACGAAATTTTCTGCAAAAAAATATATCCAGGCGTTCGTCGGTTGCAACTGCTCGATAGAGGTGGATTTTTTTACTCCTGATAATTATCCAAAGCAGGATTATCATACTTCAAGCAGGGCAATTTTGAGCGCACTGCCAATAGCCCCAGAAGTCTTTTGCTTGGTAATATTATGTACTAGCTATACTAGGCAGTAAACCTCTGGCAAGAAGTCTAATTAATTACTAATCCAAAAATCCCCCGCATCCCGATAAAACTCCCCCGTACTCTCCCACTGATATGGCGTAGGGGAATGCAGCAGCCCCAACCAAATCTCTACCAATGGCATACCTAGCGCTTGTTGTAGTTGCCATAGAGAAACTTTTTTACTACCCTGCTGCCCAATCCAGTAAGCGATCGCCTGACACCAAGCAAAGATATCTTCATCATGAGCAAAGCCCAAAGCAAGTTGTTTTTGTTGTTCGTCGGATAGAGGTAGTTCACTAATAGAGTTTTCTGCTTCTAATTGCTCGACCATTGCCAGCACCGCAGACTTATCGACCATACTGACTATAGAATCTTGCGCCTTGGGAGTAACTGATTTAGTTCGGCGAAGGCGGGGCAGTGCTGACGTAATCAAGTCACTCAAATCTACAGCCATCGTCTGGCGCACAATGTCATTAAAGAAATCGCTCTTGACATGGGGATCGCGGTAAGCATTTTCCCAGTTATCAATCAGCACTTCTGCGCGTAACAGTTGCAGTTGCGCTAGTTGCAAAATTGCTTCCCCCGCCGCTTGCATTTGCATCGCTTCGGGTAACTGAGCGATTTCCTGTTCCGCCTGGTCTAGTATTGCTTCTAGATTAATAGATTCAGGAGCGAGGCGACTCCGTTGTAATTGCGACCAGAGTGGCAGTTCAAGCTGCTGATAAATCATTAATTGTGGGTTTGATATAAATTTAGATGCGCCGCGTGGAAGGAACAAGGACGCACGGGACATTGGGAAATTGAGTGTTGCTCGTTACGTGCAAACCTTTCAAACCCAGATCGCTTGCCGTTACCGTAAGACAAGTACAGTGCATTAAATAGCTGGAGCGCATACTCTTTAACAAGTCGTGGCGGCAGACCAAAAGTATGCTGAGGCCCAGTCATAGCAACGGGAGCGCTGCCAATCCAAAGTTCGGCGCAAATAGCGTGAATTACAACTTCATCATCAGGTTCGCGGGGCTGGTCTAGATAAGTGTGCAAAACAACGTAAGGAAATTCTGGTAGGGGTACGACGATTTCATCAATTGCCGACTTCCTAATCTGAGATCGCCCTCTGCCTTTACGGTAGTAGGAGCGCCGACTATGGCAAATATCATCTTGCCAACAAGAATCGCCGATTTCGCCGTGAAGCTTTCGAGCTTCAGTGGCGGTCAATAGACTGCAAGCCCAACACTTTTCGTTTGTTGTTCTGCCCATAGATTAGTTTTCCATAGTTACAGTGCGATCGCACTGTATTAGTGCGTTTACGACTCATACATTAGGAGCGCGATCGCACGGGGGTATTAATATTATGAGTTTAGATGTAGCAAAGCGGTAGAAGTGGGGGATAATAATCTGATATTATTCTGAGTCCGATAAGTGAAGTTATCTCTACCTAAAAACCATGACCCAAATCCCCGACCGCCCTATCCTAGCCATTACTATCGTTCCCTTTGATGGCGGACGGGAGAAGATAGGGCAAATTACTTCTTCAAAAACGCCGTCAGACCTTCGCCACTGGCAAATTGAGGAGTTTTTGCGGCAAACGGGCAAAGCCGATAATACACAGCGCGCTTATAAAAGACAACTAAAGAATTTTAGCTCCTGGTGCAATAAGTCATGGCTACGGCGCAGTAACGGGTATCCGGTGAACCAACCCCTACCTACGGATGCAATTGGGCTAGAACGTGTAGAAGAACCGCAAGACCTGCATATCGAAAAAGAAGACTTGGCTGAAGTTTGGCACGCGCTGTCTACGGCGGGAGCAACTCGGATACGCGATCGCGCAATCGTTACTTTACTTAGTCACGGACTAAGGGCTTCAGAATTATCAGTGCTTAACGTCAATAGCTGGAATGGCAAAAGGCTGACGGTTCACCGCTCTAAAGGGCAGAATGTAAGTGAAATTCCCCTCAGCAAGGAAGCAAAGCAACACCTAGAAGCTTATTTCCAGTGGCGGCAGCAGGAAGGCGGAGCGTTCACACCGATGCCTGAGAGTCCGATGTTTCTGTGCCAAGACCCCAAGCATAAAGGAGAGCGATTAGGTTATAAGGGGCTTTACAGAATGGTAAAGAAGTTGGGTGCGATCGCCCAAGTAGACGACATTAGACCACACCGCTTTCGGCATGAATTTGGTACGAGCATCACCCGTAAAGGAGTAGACCCAATGTATGGCAAGGAGTTAATGGGGATTAAAAGCGATAGAGTTTACGGGCGCTATACTCAAGGAGCGCTGAAACAAGCTGCAGCTAAGGCTTATTTGCAGGCGATCGGAGAGGAGGAGGATTAGTATTAATACTGTCGTAAGACAGCAAGTTTTATAATGAGGGGGTCAAGCTGAGATATGTGCAGGATAGGACACGTTGTAAAGTTAAGTAACGCAAATTCCTGGAACATTTAATCTATCGTTGTTTCTAAGCTAAACCTCAATATCCCCTGTAGATGAAAACTTGTCCAAAAAGGCTTATTTATGAGCAAGGAGCGAGGGTTAAATACGGTGAAGAGTTGATTTTACCGTATTCTAGTTGAATTACTCCTTTACCATTTTCGGACAAGTGGGAAAACTAGAAAAGAAACTATTGTAATAATTCTTCGTGTTATGTCCCATTTTACATGTATCTCGGCTTCCCCCGACTTTCAGTTTAGGTTCTGGGTTGCGCTCAAGTTATGCTTAAAAAGCAGTGAAAGCTCTTGACTGCGAGTAACATATAAGTTACTATCATATTTAGTATGAAAGTCCAAGAATATGTTAAAGAAAATGGTTCAAATCCTTATCAGAAATGGTTCGATAGCCTGGATGCCTTAGCTGCCGCTAAGGTGACGGTTGCTAAGTCTCGTCTAGAGCTAGGTAACACATCAAGCGTTAAATGGTTTGATGGAATCGGTGAATATATAATTGATTGGGGACCAGGGTATAGAATTTATCTAGCTCAGGATGGTAGGCAACTCATTGTTTTATTTGGGGGTGGAACTAAAAAAGGTCAGCAATCTGATATTGATCGGGCTAGAGAACTGTACCAAGAGTATAGAAAGCGAAAGAAAGAGGCTAGTAAAGAACCAGCAAAAGAAGAAACTGGAAAAAAGAAGAAAAAAAAGAGGTAATAAACTTATGACACTAACCAGAGATTTTAAAGAAACAGTTAATGCACGAGTCCAACGAGATCCTGCATTTGCAACAGCCCTACTTGATGAAGCTGTCAACCTCTTTCTCGATGGTGAGCCAGAAACTGCAAGACTTATATTAAGAGATCTTGTAAATGCAACTGTAGGTTTTGAAGAACTTGCAATTAAAACATCTAAGCCAAGCAAAAGCCTTCACCGGATGTTATCTGCAAAAGGTAATCCTACGATGGATAATATAGCTACTATTCTTAAAATCCTTCGTAAAGCACTTCATGTAGATATCAAAGTTCAGACTGTTTCTTGTTTTTAAAATTTGCTTATGTATAGAGATTTAAGTTTGTCAGTCAAGTAGTGCTTAAGCAGTGAAGATAGTTGCGCTATCAGTACATCCAAGCTATTTACATTCAATTGTCAGAGCGTTACGCACCCAACAACGCCAATAAAATGATGGCGGCACTAAGTCGAGTGCTGGAGCGAGCGTGGAAGTTGGGGCAAATGTCGGCGGAAAATTACCATAGAGCGATCGCCATTGAGCGCAAAACTGGGCAAAGGTTATTGACTGGCAGGGCTTTGAGCGTCGGAGAAGTACAAGCTTTGTTTCATGTTTGCGCCCAGGACAAGTCTGTTAAGGGTAGCCGCGATGGCGCACTAATCTCGGTATTGTACAGCGCGGGTCTGCGGCGTTCAGAAGTAGTAGCGGTGGACTTGGCTGATTGGATGGAACAGGATAATTGTTTGATAGTGTGATCGGGCAAGGGGGATAAAGATAGGACGACTTATCTGGATGATGGGGCGACGGCGGCGCTGATGGATTGGTTAATCTGGCGGGGAGAAGAACCAGGAGCGCTGTTTTATCCGACGCGTAAGGAGGCAAACCTTACATCCTTCTCACCCCATGACTTTCGGCGTACATTTATTAGTAACTTGCTAGACCGGGGGGCAGACATTAGCACGGTGCAAAAATTGGCAGGTCATGCGAGTCCTGTAACTACCGCACGATATGACAGGCGGGGAGAAGCGGCTAAACGCAAGGCGGCGAATCTGCTGCATACGCCTTATGCGGCATCGCGCGTTGCAAATATCAAGGATGAGGAGTAATAGCGAGAATAGTAGTTACTTCTCTTATAAAGTAGCGACAATCATTGGAACAGAAAATCGGAATAAGCCTGGAATCCATACTAGGTAAGCGTTTTAATTTTAAACCTTCAAGTGTTTAAAGCTAAGTTTTTAGATGATTGACTATGTATATACATGACAGGGCTATGTATGTACATAGCAAAAATGGACTAAAGGGCTTCTCTATTACCATTTTTGGTTCTGTTACTTGTCGTCACCCTATTTATGCTATTCCTTACATAGATTTTGAGATTTACTGAATATAGGTCAGAGTATTGTTTTTTAAAAAACTATTTCAGCAAAGTATTTTTTGTAACATAACTTAGAGAATAGCGCACGCACAAAAGGCTGATATTGGACTGGTAATGCTGCCGCTTTAATGGGGATTAAGACTTGATTAGAGGTAGACAGAATAATTCTTTTTATGTGGACTATTCCAGCTTACTATTTTTTGCAATACAACCAATGGAAGCTCCAAGTACTGCCGATTCCACCCAAAACAAAAACTAGCCCTATTCCAATCCACGTGTTGACTCTATCCATGGGGGTAAGACCTCCTTTGATCATGTTGATTTCAGGATCATCTGGATGATAGAAAACCTGTATTGTTCTCCCAACGCAAGCGTAAGGCTTTTTACTACCACAAACATCCCTGGTATTAAATTTGATCGGGGTTCCTTGCTTCGTTTTAAACTGGACTGTAGACAAATAGTATGTGTTTGCCATACAGGTTGAAAGTCCTGTACAACTAGTGTATATTTTAGCTTCTGTCTTGCTAATCATTCCAACCTCTGAAATTGCTTTATACTCAAAGCTAGCCGCAGTTCGATAATTAGAGGAACCGTAGGTTAACATTGCTAATCCTGACAAGATGCACAGGCCGTGAAGTCCGTACCAGCTAAGAGGTGAGGAGAGAGCGTTGTCCCCAATTTTAGATTTAGTGCGTTGGATTGTTTTTGGTGAGCTTATCCCTCGGTGCTGAGGTTTGTCACAGACAGAACGAAGTTTGCGATTAGTTAGTTCTAGTTCGGTATAGGCTTCCTGGGCACTGTTAAATCGGCGCTCTACTGAAGGCTCAGTGAGTTTCTCAAGCCATTCGATCAAAAGAAGGTTCGCTCTGGTTTGAGTGCGAAATTGAAGTCTTAAGTTATGTTGAGGTAAGTTGACGGGAGAAACTCCAGTCAAAAGATGAACTAATGTTCCTCCTAACGCATACAGATCAGAAGCTGCGATCGCTCGCCCCCAAAATTGCTCTAACGGGGCATAGCCGACCGTTCCCACAACTGTAAACGAGAGTTCTAATGTCGCAGCTTGATTTTGTACAGCACCAAAATCAACCAACCACACCTGTTGAGCCTGATCCAAAATTAAGTTGCTCGGCTTAATATCCCGATGCAGCACAGGCGGAGATAAGCCGTGCAAGTAGATAAGGATTTGCAAGACCTGTTTCGCTATTTGGTAAACCTCTAGTTCCGTGAATCGTTTACCTTGTTCTAATAATTTCTGGAGTGAGTCTCCGGAAATGTAATCTTGAACCAAGCCCCACAAGCAGAATGTGGAGTCGGTCTGCTGCTTGATTTGGAAAGAATCTCTGTATCGTGGAATTTTGGAATTAGTTAAGTGCTGTAGCACCTTTGCTTCTCGTTCAAACAACTTGAGATCCTGCCATTGCATTTCAGTCAAGACTAGGAGTTTCACAACGACTAGACTTTGTAAATTAGTAGTTAAATCAGTTGCCAACCAAGTGCGTCGTCCGAGGGATGTTCGCCCCAGGGGTTCTATAAGTTTATAACGATCTTGCAGAATGTTTCCTGACTTAAACATGACTTTATACTATGCCTCAAAATATAGTGTTAGTTATGTGAGCGGAAAACGGTTTTCCAGGCTCTCACCGTGTCTTTTTCAATCTCCATGTATATTTATTGTGGAATAAGCCTTCCACTCCAACCAAATCCGCATATTTTCGTTTGGAGCGCTGGACAGTGCTACTACGAGTTCAGCAGAAACAGATTTACTTTCGTAGATATAAGCTAGCCTACGATCGCAAATAACATCTTTCTGAAAATCAAATCAGTGCGGATTTTTTGATAAACTGGCTCTTGGCTGGTATAGCTTTCTAATTGCTATCGTTATTTCGATACCCAGCGACTAACTCAGCGAGTTTGATAGATAGTGAGGATTTGTCGCCTCTTGGTATAAGTTACGTAAATGCTTTGAATTGACCAACTGCTCACAAAAGTGAAATCATTTTTATAACGCTTGTCATACACAATCACACCTTCAAAAGGGTCTTTCACAACTTGTAACCAGCCAACATTAGAGTCCTCTGTAATCGGTACTGGCTGTAGAGCAAACCTAGGAGTAGCGAAAGTGATCAAAGGCAAAAATAGACTGAATCCCAACCTTATTAACGGTTTCTTTGTGAAAAAACTCCGTTTCAGGAAATCTTAAGAATGAACCCTATTTCCTTTAAATTCCTATCAACTACCCTCGTTCTCCCACTCAGACGTTTACGTTTCTTCGCTTATTGTCTTCAAATAGGGGTAACATCAATACTGAAATCCAGGATTCGTTGGGCAGAGCGCTTTTCTATGTGCTTCGCAAGCAACGATGGATGGGAATTGACCTACGGTTTTCACGTTCTGTGAGTGTGAAATAGCGAAACCCGTGATCGTCCGTCGCCACGAACGCCCCAAGAGTTGAAAGAGCAATTCGTAGCAGATATAAATGCACATTACCTCTTTTGTAGTTTAATAAATGGTAGGTACTATTGAAACCCAATATCAAAGCCGATAGCTTACTTGATCCGTTGTAAACAACATTCTCAAGGTACTAAAATCTTTCGTCAGTTTGCTAGTGAGCCGTATGAGGGGTTATGTATTTTGGCGGTTGTCAAGGAATTTCTTTGATGAAAAAGTTCTCTTAATATAGCGTCAAAAAGCTACTACTAATTAGTAACGCCTGAGTGAATTTTTCAACTCAAGTTTCATTTGGCATCGGCTAATTGATACTTGGTATAGTTCCATTTTGTTGACATTAAGCGTAGTCATTGCAGCTTGAACGTAGTAATTCATTGCTACTTCTGGGTTTTCTTGCATCTCGTACATAATAGCGTACTCATTGTAAATCACTTCTTTGGGGATGGTTATGATAGTGAAAGCAGTGTCCAAATGCGCTTTGAGTGCATCAAAACGTCCACAACTTGACAGTAAGCGAGCATAATGGGTATAAGATGGACTATACTCAGGCTCATATTTCATTGCCTTTTTATAATATTCCTCGGCACGAGTGTAATCTCTGTAATAGACTTCATAAACATAGCCGAGATGATTGTATGCCTTGCCGAACTGTGGATTACATTGCACAATCTTTAATAACAATTCAACTGACTCTTGGGTTCGTTTTTGTTGAATTAATGTGTCAGCTTTAGCTAGCATTGTTTCGCATTCGAGGTAGCTGCGATCAAATTCGATACCTTTTGTACAACTGTTCGCACTGCTAAAATGAGTTGCATCCATTTGGGACTCTCCTTAAAAATTAAGTGTTGCTTGATTAAAAAATCGAATTGCCAGTTAGAGATTGTTTGTAAATGATTATGAAGTAGTTGAATGAAACTTTGCAAAA
>QQTW01004855.1_pt1 | contig 10104 bp, 12 predicted proteins | sample 1904831 | NCBI WGS metagenome assembly QQTW01 (sample SAMN09435610, study PRJNA476489) | Subsurface metagenome, whole genome shotgun sequencing project.
CACCACGCCGTTGGCCCCCCGTGAACCGTAAATAGCCGTGGCCGAGGCATCCTTGAGCACTTCTATGCTCTCGATGTCGTTGGGGTTCAGCGTTTCGATATTGCCCGTCGGGTAGCCATCGACCACAAACAGCGGGGCCGTCCCCGCCGAAATACTGCCGATGCCCCGAATCAAAATTTGGGGAGCCGCGCCCGGTTCACCTGATACGGGTTTCACCTGAACGCCCGCCACCCGGCCCAGCAACGCCTGGTCGATGCGAGTAAGGGCCAGGTCTTTCACCTCCTGGGTGTTAATCGACGACACCGCCCCGGTGAGGTCTTTGCGCTGCACGGCACCGTAGCCCACCACGACCACTTCGGTCAGTGACTTACTATCTACTGCCAGCACGACGTTAACCACGGCGCGGTTACCAACCACTTCTTCCTGGGTCAGGTAGCCAATAAATGAGAAGATCAGCGTAGTCCCGTCCGTTGCCGATCCCCCCAACGGGATCGGGCAGGTTCAGCACGTAATTACCGGACCCGTCGGTGGTGGTTCCCCGGTTGGTGCCCTTCAGCGAAACGTTGACGCCCGGCAGTCCCTCATTCCCGTCGGCGGTTGTTACCCGGCCGCTGATTCGGCGGTCCTGGGGCTGGCTGATGGGCTGAACGGTGCGGAGAATGGGTGACCAAGCCTCCGATTCAGTGCGCCCGAACGATTCGGGGAGTACGGGCGCGGCCTGAAAACCCAGGCGCGGGTCGGGTTTCGTGGTCAGTATCACGTAGGCATCCTTCCTGATACGACGGTACTGGAGTTTGGTCGGTTTGAGCAGAATGTTGAGGGTAGTTTCCAGGCTGGTGTTGGTCGTCAGCAAACTGGCCCGGACAAAAAGGCCGTCGAGTAATTTCTCTTCAAACAGAATATCCACGCTGTGTTGCTTTTTGAGTTGCATGAGCGCATCACGCAGGTTCAGGCTGCCCGCGTTGTAGGCGGGGTCTGTCTGGGAAATGAGTTGAGGACGGGCAGGTTGATTGCGGGCAATCAACTGGGCGTATAGGGGTGGCGTACCCGATAGACATCCCACCAGAAGCAGGAAGCTAAGTAGAAGGTTTCTCATTGGTTTACAGGTTTTAAGGATGGTTTGTGATTAATTTATACCGGTTTCGTCCGCTTGATACCACGCGGGCATCGAGCATCTGAGCCACTACGTCGAGGAGTTCAGCGGCCGTCTCCGCTTTGAACGTGCCGCCCAATTTGCGGCTGGCTAAGGTTGTATCAGGAATCTCGACCGTCACTCCAAACTGCTCGGCAATGCGGTAGGTAACCTCGGCCAGTGGCGTATTCTCGAACGTGAACCGGTGGTCTTTCCAGGCGGTGTGTAGGAATGTCGACTGCCGGTGCCGGAGCGTGAAATGGCCCGGTGCCGAGAAGGTAGCCACATCGCCAGGTCTAATAGTCAGTGGTTTAGCGAGAGCGTTCCGGTCAGATTTCAACTGAACGCTCCCTGTGTTGAGTACCACTTTGCTGCCCCGCAACCGGCTGTACACGACAAATTCGGTTCCCAGCACCCGCACGTTCAGGCCGTCGGGCGTATGTACGACAAAGGGCTGATGGCCCGGGAGGTGTTGCACCGAAAACTCAGCTTCACCCGTTAGCCATACCTCGCGCGTGCCGATACCGAAGTTCCAGCGCGGTACCCGTAGACGGGTATTAGCGTTCAGCACCACCCGGCTGCCATCGGGTAGGGTCAGTGCGCTGACCTCGCCAAATGTCGTCTGGTGCTGTTTGTATTGCAGGGCATCTCGCAGAAGCCAGCCGCTGCCCACCAGCAGGGTCAGCACGACCGAAGCGGCCAGTAACCACGGTCTCCAGGTCAGGCGGGGCATCGCTATAATTACCGGCTCAGTATGGGGTTGGCTCCGTTCGAGGGATCGCTCATAGCCCCGGTCTATGTCGGGTGAAAACTGCGGATTAGCGCGTTCCCATTCTTCCAGCCAATGGAAGTACTGCTCCACGTTGGCCGGTTGGTTCAGCCACTCAGCGATTAGCGTTTGCTGCAACGGTGTGACCCGCCCTTCAAACGACTTAATGATGATTTGTTTCGATAGTTCCGGCATCATACGTTGCGTTCTATTCCATTAGCCATGAGTTCAAAACAGGACTTTACCCCTTGCGCGATGAGCCAGTTGCTCCCTAAAAAACACAGCGAAAGTAGGCCATCCTGCCGCAAGCCCTGCCGCAAGAGGTTGATTACCCTCGTAATATGCCCTTCTACGGTTTTGACCGATAGGTTTAGCTCATCGGCGATCTGCCCGTTTTTCTTACCCTCGAACCGGCTCATCACAAACACTTTCTGGCTGTGGGGCGATGCCGACCGGATGATCTCATTAATTTTAAGGTGCAGTTCGTTGAATTGCAGCACCTGCAATGGCGTTGGCAGCGTCGCGTCTGACTCAGTGTCAGGCAGGGTGTCGGTGGGTGTTTCGCGGCTAAACTCCTGACGAAGGTGTGCGAAGGCCCGGTGCCGCACCATGGTGAACAGATAGGCCCTGTAGGAAATGGTTATCGACTGATCCAGTCGCTTTTGCCAGAACTGCGCGAACACGTCAACGACCACATCCTCGGCTACCTGCCGGTCATAAATGAAGCGGGCGGCATGGCTGCACAGAGAGGCATAGTAGCGTTTGAAGAGCAATTCGTATCCTTTCACGGGATTTTGCTCAAACGCCCGGCGAATGAGCAGTTCCGAGTCGGCCATTACGGGCGATTCCGCTGCCGACTCAGTATCGGGAAGCCGGTGCAGCGGTCGTTGGTTGTCGGGATGTTGAGAATCAGGTAAAGCAATTGCCATACGCGAGCTTTGTGCTTAGACACAATCGTTTCCTGGTAGAGTGCTAAAGGGGGTAAATACCCTTGCGTTTTTCTGTTATTTTTTTGACTTATTTGCGAATGCCTGGCTTACCTGAACCCTTTCAAATAAGGAGAGTATCATTAGAACGATATAGTGGAGCATTCTACTTCATTCCCCAATCTGTGAGGACACCTGGGGTGGTCCTGTTTAGCCGGACAGTCAATTATGCAAATTTTGATTCAAATTTAAGTAATACTTCTGCTCAAATTGCTCGGGGCTGATGTTGCCCAGCGACGAATGCCCGCACCGGCGGACCGGCCGTTTTCGATTATAATAGCTCTCGATGTACTCAAATGACTCAGTACGAGCATCTTCCAGCGATCTAAACACACCATTCTCGAATAGTTCTGCCCGCTCGGGCGGCCCCGTTCAATCGTGACCAACAGGATTCCATAAATGCCGGTCCGCCGGTGCGGTTGTCGTAGGGGTCGTCAGGCCGACTCATACTTTGTCTAAATTTGAAATCTGCCAGTGTTTGGCGGAATGATTTACCGATATACTGCCCGCCACGATCCGAATGAATGATGCTACCCATGACGAGTTGATTAGACCCCATAGCCTTCCGTAAAGCACTGTGCACCAGTTCTTCTCCCATGTTATCTGCTACTGACCAGCCTTTAATCTTACCGGTACGCCGGAGCGGGCTGAATAAGTCCATCCAGGCCGCCAGATAACCCCACTCGCTGCCAGCCAGCGGAATATAGGTAATATCGCCTACCAGCACACGGCCCGGAAGGGTCGGAAAGTCCGTCTCCAGGAGCAAGTTCGGACTAAATGGACCGTTATGGCGACTGTCGGTGGTTCGAGGAATAAAGCTACGCGACGGTCGGCCGCTGCCGCTGAATGGCATGAAGGTGGGCTTCTTGCATCAGCCGCCTAAGCTGATGACGACCTACTTCGTAACCTTGCTCTTTTAGCTCAGTCAGCAACCGACCGCACGGGCGGCCCCGGACTTCCGTACCGCCGACGATGGTCAGCAAAACTGGTCAGCATCGCCATCCGCAATTTTCCTTTCCCCTCTGTTAACCGATGGCTTTGTCCCGCCTGGTAGGCATAGTAGGCACTACGGCTGATATTGAGCATTTTACAGAGCCTCTCTACCGGAAAATCAGCGGCTAACTCGGTGTCAACCCGTAGGATAGCGTCAAGTCATCCGACTGAAAATGCTCAACGGGGCCGCCCGGCGGGCTTTTTTTAAGATATCGCGCGGCTTCGGCCGTCCGATCTTGTTCAGTTCGACGCAGTTGCTCCCGCAATTGGTCGTAGTCCTGCTGGGTAATTTCGTTTTGCCGCCCACTTTGTTTACTATACCCTTTCCAACGGTAAAGCAGGTTCTCCGAGATACCCAACGAGCGGGCCACATCTGGCACACTCCGGGTGCCAGTGGTTACCAGACGGACAGCCTCATTTTTGAATTCTTCACGGTCCGCCGTTGCGGTCGTACTTTCGGCGCGGTGCCTTTGGGGTTTGTGACTTACGCATGGTACAGCTAAGTTAAGCACTTAGACTGTCCGGCAAACCTGGACCATCTCATATATTGGATACACGAGTAATATTAATGCTAGTACTTTTTTAACCCAACAGGCCATAGTATAGCTGAGTATTTTACTAGTGTTTCTTAAAAGCTATATAGTCGGGTATAGTTTATGCAACTTGACCCGGGCATCTTTAGTTGTGAACTGCCAATTGGCTTTGGCTTGTTTGGCATTCCGTTTGGTTTGCCAAGCATTGATTTCGCTTATCAATAACTCTTTGGTGGCGATGTGTCGATTGAGGCAATCTCGCTGTAGAATGGACAACTCAATTTCAGCCATGTCTAACCATGATCCATGCTTGGGAGTGTACACAAACTCCACTCGATCCAGATAGCTTTTGGCTTTTTCAGCCCCGAAGACGCTGTAGAAAGCACTGGGTTTGTGAGCACTCAAATTGTCGCCAACCAACGTCATTTTCAAGCAGTTTGCGTAGGGGCCATCTAACAAATTCGCAATCACGCTCACCCAAGTAGTGGCCTTGTGGTCATCTTTAACGTCCACAAAACGCCGACCCGCTAAGGGTTCAAAAGCCATATAAAGCTCACCTACACCCCGCCGAATATAGTCTGAATCTTCGATAAGCGTCCCATCAGTTGCCCGGTAATGAACAATTTCAATGAGTTGTTTGGGCGATTCATCCAAGCAAACCACCGGAAACTGCTCATTATAAGGCCGCTCATAAACAACCAAGACTTGTTCCATGTGATAGACAAATTCCGCACTTTGCTTAGGCGGAATAATCCACCCTTTAACCCGCCAAGGCTTCAACTCATTTTTTTTAGGGCTGTTGCCACGCTGGTATGCGAGAGACTCTCCACCACCTGTAATTCAACAAGTCGGTCGGCAATGGCTTGTAATTTCCAACGGCTTTCGCCTGCCGGTGGCTCGCTACAGACAATGGCGATCAGATGCGCTTCCACCTCACCAGTGAGCTTTTTGTCCGAGCGGGGCTGACGTTGTTTAGGCGTAAAGATGGCCATGCCCCGTTCGCAGAAGTCTTTCCGAATCCGCTCGACACTGCGTACCGAGAGGTGGTAGGTGGCAGCAATATCGGTTTCACTTTGCCGCTCGATGGTCTCGTCACTGGCCAACAGGACGTGTGCTTTTTGGATGACTTTGACTGTTGCTCTACCTTTCTGAACTTTGGCAACCAACTCCGTTCGCTCTTCAGGCAGAAGTTTGATTCGGTACTTTATCATAGTCAGGGGCGTTTTTTCAAAAAGCAAAACCACCTGCCATACTACCTTTTAAGAGACACTAGTTTCTAACCAACATCTATCAAAGATATTGCTCAGCATAACGAGTTCTTTGCAGTGTCTGTGACACATAGAGTGATTGAGACTGATACCCGTACGCGGGCGCGGGCCCAAATCCCGTAGGTTTTCTTCAAGCATAAAGCATGGCAGCGGCCTGCACGGGCGGCCCCGGACTTTCCCAACTCTGTCAGCTACCCCAAAAAGCAAAAAAACTAAAAGGAGCGAGGGGTAATCAACTATATTTTTAGTTGCATATCTTTGTCGAGCAAATCAGCTCTGCTGAAGAGCAACGGCAGCGGCCGACCGTCAGTTAGGGATAGGCTGATGTACGTACTATGTGTACCTTCGTTCGTTGGTCGGATTGACAGCTTGAGTCTCTGATCGATGCCGCCCCGATCTTGATAACGGTCCGCCGTAGCGGCTCTAAATCAGATCAGGGCTTTTTTATAATTCATCATCTACTATGGAAATTCAGACTACTTATTCCGTCTTCGTTGCTGATGACGATGAAGATGACCGATTCTTAATGAAAGTAGCCTTTGATCGCTATTGTCCAGAAGCCAAGATTGAGTTCGCTGTTGACGGGCTAAATTTGATGGAAGCCCTTAGTGAGTCTCGTGCCCGACCTTGCTTGATTATTCTGGATTTGAACATGCCTCGTCTTAATGGTATCGAATCGCTACAAATTTTACGAGCCAATCCTGTTTACATTCATACACCGATCATCGTGTTTTCTACCTCGGATAATGAACATGATAAGTTCAAAGCTCACCAGAAGGGGGCTGATGAATATATTGTCAAACCAGTTAATATGAGTGCTTTGGCAGACGTAGTTAACAAATTAAAAGAGGACTGGGACTTAGCAGAGTGTAATTAAAACAGGTACTCCCTACCGTTATGATGTAGTGTTGATAGGTTTTTTCAGACGTAAAGCACGGCAGCGGCCTGCACGGGCGGCCCCGGACCGTTCCTAACTGTACGAGAAAGCTTCAATCATGCAACAAAGAAGCAGAATAAAATTATTAATTTGCCAAGTAGCATCCTTAGCTAAAATACAAGGCCAATTGGCTGATTCGTTCATAGTCTTGTTCTACTCAACCACCTACACAGCAATGCCCCTAAGATCTAACCAAAACTGTGAAATTATTCTGCTCGATGATGACGAGGACGATTACTTTTTCCTAAAAAACGCCTTTAAAGCCTATTCTAACCAGATAACGCTTCATCACTTAACCGACCCCGCAACGTTGCTTGCTTCTCTGCAAAGCGCCAAGACCCTACCCAGTCTGATTCTATTAGATATGCATATAAAAGGGGAAGACGGATTTGGTATTTTGGGTGGTCTAAAACAAGATACTCATCTACGAGATGTGCCGGTAGTTGTCTGGTCGGGATCGCTATCTGACCAACAGGTAAATCAATGTTATCAAGCTGGAGCCAGTTCAGTGGTGATCAAGTCGGATAACCAAGTAGATCTGGAAAGGGTCATTCAACAGCTGTGTGACTACTGGCTCAACGCCGTTCAGTTACCTTTTTACCCTAAACAGTCAGATTGCTAAGCCCCAAGCCAGAGTATATAAGAGTACTGGTTGAAATTTTGATTGCCAACCAATGAATACTGTGTTGAAAACAGACGCTTTCTTAGGAATGTACTACTTCTGGTATTGAGGTTTTTGGGGTTGATCCAGCGTTACTTATTGTTTTAATACAAATAGCTGTTTAACTCTTCTCGTCCAGCAAAACGCTCTTTTAAATGGCCGTTTTCAGCCTTACTCTCCCTCATACATATATAAGAGTGAATAGTTGCTATCACGAATTTTGTTTCTAGAAATCACCCATTGGTGTTTTTGGGTGGAGTGACAGTTTTTGTTCTCCTTCCAAACAGGGTTGCTGTTATTTGAAAAGGGGAGTGATAAAAAAGAAAATGGCACAGTTTTGGGTTTTACATATCATTGTTGCCCGTTAATGATATGCAAAATGCCCGTGGAACATTACTTTGCACTATGCAAACCTTTGTCGCCTACTATCGGGTCTCTACCAAAAAGCAGGGACAGTCCGGACTCGGACTCGATGCCCAGCGTAGCAGTGTGCTCGGCTTCGTGCAAAACCCCACCCTAATTGTGGGGGAATTCATGGATGTCGAGTCGGGCAAACAGGATCGGCGTCCCGAACTGCTCAAGGCCATTGCATACGCCAAACAGCATAACGCTCGGTTGGTGATTGCCAAGCTCGACCGCCTCAGCCGCAACATGACCTTTGTGTCTTCCTTGATGGATTCTCGCGTTAGCTTCGTCTGCGCCGACATGCCCGACGCCAATGAATTTACCATTCACATCTTTGCCGCCCTGGCCCAGCAAGAACGAAAGATGATCAGCGAACGCACCAGGAGGGCACTCGATGAGAAACTCCTCCGCATTGGCCAGTGGCGCCGAAGTGGTCGGGTGTTTCAGGATCCACTGGTTTCGGCTAAAGCCGCCGCCGCTAATCGAGAGCGTGCGGCCAGTAATGAAAATAATCGCAAAGCGACGGCCCTGATTAAGGCCTTGATGGGGGCTAACCTCAGTTATGTGGCCATGGCTAACCAGCTCAACGAGGCGGGTTTTAAGACAGCCCGGGGTTGTGCGTTCCAGGCCACCCAGGTCCGGCGGCTGCTCCAGCGGCAGGCACTTTTGGGCTAGAGACAACCAAATTGAGTCCACCTCACAAGCCAGGCTGACATCCTGGTAAATGCCCAGAAATGGGCGTGTCTATCTATACGAAGAGAGCAGTAGAATTGTCCATGGTTAAACCTACCCCCAACTTCGCCCGTCGAAGGCTACTGTTTGTTATCGTACTTACGACACTAGTGGCAGCGGCTGGTTTTGTCTGGGGATAACGCTACGGCTACCGTCAGGGCAGAAACAATGTGATGAAGCAGATAGAACAGCGATTAAATGCGGCTCCACCATCACCGGGCGTTTAAGTCAGAACCGACAAGTGGGTTAGCTACGCGATTTTGGCCGCCTTACCCATCTGCCGTCACCTCAATCACCCCTTTTTATAACTCTTTGTCAACGGTTGGTTGGCCCCACTTTTCTGATGCAATTCTTGATACTGTCGCATTTAGTTTGGATATGTCGCATTTAGTATGGCGAATCACATGAATCACATCAATCGCGCCGTTTGTCCATCTTTTCGACCACTGATCCATTTGTTATAAACGTTTTTAATAAAGTACCTTGCATTACATAGTACCTTATTGTACATTTGATCAGTCAATTGCGAAAGAGCGAATCAGTGAAACCGAATTGTCGGTACAAAACGATTTTGCTGCGGGGTACAGCGTATCCTGGATTCACTCATTCGCTCATCTACTCTTTCACCATTACAAGTATGAATATAGAAAACGCTCAGGTGCAGATGCGAAAGGGCATTCTGGAGTTCTGCATACTGCACATCATATCGCGGGGCGAGATTTACGCGTCCGATATGCTCGATGAACTCACCTCCGCCCGCATCATGGTGGTGGAAGGAACCCTTTACCCGCTGTTGACGCGGCTCAAAAACGCGGGTCTGCTCGATTACAAATGGGTGGAGTCGACATCGGGGCCACCGCGCAAGTACTACATCCTGACCGACCTCGGCCGGAACTCGCTCGAATCCCTGACCGAAACCTGGCAGGAGTTAGCCGAGTCGGTCAACCAGATTATCGGCCGGACGGAGCAGCATCGCAAACCCGCCAATGGCACGAGCGCTCCCATGACCATGCCCGACCAAACGAATCCCTCATCCAACGCTTAACCTATCTTCTTTTCTATCTAAGACCATGAAAAAGACAATCAGCATCAACATCAGTGGGGTCATCTTCCACATTGAAGAAGACGGCTACGATAAACTGAAAAATTACCTGACAACCGTTCAGCAGTATTTCTCGACCTACGAAGACAGCCAGGAGATCGTAACGGACATTGAAAACCGCATTGCCGAAAAACTCCTCGCCAAACTCAAAGCCGCCGACCGGCAGGCCGTATCGCTCGAAGACGTCAACGAACTCACGGCCGCCATGGGCACCGTTGCCGATTTTGAGGCCGTGGAGGAAGAAGAAGTGCTCGTCACCAGCGGAGGGCGCAACTCGGCATCGGGAGCCGGTAATGCCCGGTCGGGTAGCGGGCAAACGGGTTCCACGACCGGAACGTACGGATCAGCCCAAACCGGCGGCACCGGGACGTATGCCGGTCCGCGTAAACTTGTGCGCGATTTGCGCCGGAAGACCCTCGGGGGCGTGGCGGCTGGTCTGGCGCACTATTTCAACATGGACGTGGTCTGGGTTCGCCTGATTTTCGTCGCCTTAGTAGTGGGTTTGCCCGCCCTGATGGGTGCTTCCAACAATGAAAATAGTGGTGAATTCTTTGGCGGACTAAGCGGCTTCACGGTCATCATTTAC
>QQTW01004856.1_pt1 | contig 10102 bp, 10 predicted proteins | sample 1904831 | NCBI WGS metagenome assembly QQTW01 (sample SAMN09435610, study PRJNA476489) | Subsurface metagenome, whole genome shotgun sequencing project.
TATATGTTTCACCGAACACACTTCAGTCTGCTGGTTCATAAGCATTTACAAACAGCCTCTAAGCAGAAAGGGTTCGCTAAGTTCAACGTTGCAAGTAACGTGGAAGCGTAAATATTGGGGGTGGGATCCAGAGGAGGGCTGGTTTATCCTGAGCAATTTAGCAGATTTAGAGTCAGCCATCTTGGCTTACAGAAAAAGATTTGGGATTGAAGAAATGTTTCGAGATTTTAAGAGTGGTGGCTATAATCTGGAAGGAACTAATGTCAAAGGTGAACGGTTAATTGAGTTAATCTTACTGAAAGACAATTGCCTACACGACTGCCACGATGCAGGGAAGAAAGATGAAGCAGATGGGAATCCAAAAATATATCGGTCGTGTGGAAGAAACAGGGCGAACACAGCGACGTCACAGCAGTTTTTATATTGGCTTATATGCTCAAACTTGGGTTAATTTTTTGGATGGATGTGCGGATATAATGCTAGACTTAATGAAACTTAATCGCAATAACTGCAAGTATTATCAAAAGGGTTTGAGGGCTATGGAGCTTATCCTGTTTGCGTTATAGCCTCTTTCGTCGCCCCGTCAGGTAAAAATATATACTAGCATATAAGAAGTGTACTTTAGTAATTCTGTCGCTACTAGTAGAGCCATGTTAGATTTAGATAACCTTGGAATAGTAGTCTACCCCGAACGTTCAGGATATGTCTTTTTGGCTAAATCCACCGATTCAGCTAATTTCAGAATTGGCCTGACAAAAGATTTGACGAGGCGGAAAAAGGAATTACGGGCGCATAATGAGTCAAATTTGCATATAGTTAAGTACTTTTACACTCCAAATCCACTGGTTGATAAAAAGAAGCTTCACCAACTATTTTTAAAATACCATAAACACAACGATTGGTATGAAGTTGATGACTTCAATACATTTGTAAAGAACGAATTGAAGTTTTTTTACTCACACACCTGGAAACTGGCAAGAAAGGGAGCTATAAAAACTTTAGAAGAATTGGGCGTAGAGAATACCCCAGGTTTTCAGGAAGCTCTATCACTGTTTATAAACCCTATGAGGAAAACAGGTACAGCTATCCAACTGAAGAAGTTAGACTACTCCCTTAATAAGATTAAGGAGTTAATTTTGAAGAAAGGAGAACCGCAAAGAGTCGCCATGTCGTTTCTCTCTTTCCCCGAAATCTGGGATGCGTCATATGCCAGTGGGGATTGGGAAAGAGTTTGGGCAAATGATCGTCTTATTGTGAGCATGCAAAGGCTCTGCGAATCATGCGAAAGTCTAGCAAAAACTTTAGAAAGATAGAAAACCTAGTTGGAAGGAGTCAGGTTATGCAGCGACTCCAAAAACTTGGTTGATGAAGAAAACCCGTTGTTTGACGGCTCCTTTCTCCACATCAGCTATTTCAACTGGATTTGACAGCATAGTCGGTTCGGAACTACGGCAGCACAGAGAGCTGGTTTAGGTTCAAAACCTTGGACCTGACACGGCTTTGCTATCTATCCCACACCTTACTAACGCACTACCGATTTGACATAATAGGCATATAAGAAAGCAGATTTAGTCTATGCCCTCACTGAATCCCCCTCTGACTAAGGACGATTTCATCAACTCTCGCTGGCAGGATGTAGTGAACAGTAGTGAGAGAAAGGATTGTCTCACCTACGATAGCGCCTTTTGGAAAAAGGCACAGGAGGCAAAAGAAGCGGGGAACATTAGAGAACAGGCTGTTTTTGAGATTCTGGCAGTCGTAACTAGCGCTGCAATCAAGCCAGAATCAACTGAGGAGTTTTTTGCTGAAGTTTTCCAGAACCTCACAGACAACCATCTGGACTTTCTTGCTGAGATTGCTTCTGACATATCAGATCCTGAACTTCAGGCACGAATTGCAGACATTCTTTGGGTCAAAAGGCGCGACTATCGGATGGCTCAATTAGCCGTTACTGCTTACTTACAATCTGCTAAAGAACTAGAAAACCCTGAGAAATGGAGTTTTTGTTTCCACAGAATTGAACGGGCACTTCGGTTAGCACGCAGAATCAGGTATCAAAACGAAGTAGTTGTTGCACATATAGAGGCAGTCCTCGATCGCTACAACGGAGAAGATCCACTGTGGCTGTCAGCAGAGCTCATGGAACTTTTACAAGAGTACCGACTTGGCGATCCAACAAAATATGCTGCTCTTGCTGAAAAAGCTGCCACCTTAGCAGAATCAGCTTATGTTTGGCGTAAAGCACGAACCTGTTGGGACATCAAGGCAAGATGGCATCTCCTTGAAAAGGATAGAGAAAAGGAACTTACTGCTTCGATGCTTGCCGCCGAGACCTATGTCAAGGAAGCTGAGGATGCTCTCAAGAGAACGCCTCCGAACCATTTAATTGCGTCACATTTTATGCAGAAAGCTGTTGAGGCATTCAGAACTATTCGAGGTACTAAAGAAGAAACTGCAAATGCAAAAGCCAGATCTGAAGAAGTTCACAAACTGCTCCTTCAATATCAAGAGGAGACTCGAAAGGAGCTAATTGCTATTTTTCATAAGGTTGATATCAGTGAAATGGTAGAGCAAGCCAGGACACATGTTAGAGGAAAAGATTTCCAAGATGCCCTCTTTAAATTAGCTTTATTGGGCGCTCCGCCTAACGTTTCTCACCTGCGAGAACAGGTGCAGAAGCAAGATCGGGAGTTTGGATTATCTGATTGTTTTCCTATAGTGATGATGAATGAAATGGGTAAGGTTATAGCTCGTCAACCTGGCTCAGTTGTCTCCGATAATTCCAACGATGCGGAGGCGGCAACTCGTTTTGAGATGAATATAAATGCAGTTCATTATCAAAACCTCCAAGCCCAAGCCTTAATTGAGCCTGCTAGATATCAGATTACTCTAGAACACTCTATACGACTTAATGACTTACTTCCAATCGTGTCAAATAGCCCTTTCGTCCCACCAGAACGAGAGTATCTGTTTGCGAAAGGACTTTACGCGGGACTAACCGGAGACTTCTTCACATCCACTCATATCCTCATTCCCCAAATTGAGAATTCTGTGCGTTATCTACTTAGGAGACGAGATGTATTACCCTCTGGATCCGACGATAGGGGCATTCAGAATGAACACAATTTGAACACCACCCTTTATTGTCCAGAGATAACCTCTATTTTTGATGAAGACACGCTGTTTGACCTCAAAAACCTGCTGGTTGAGCATTCCGGCAGCAATCTGAGAAACCGCATGGCTCATGGTCTAATTAATGATAGTGAATTCTCAAGTCCTCTCACGTCTTATCTGTGGTGGCTCACATTAAGGCTTTGTTGTTTACCAATCTTAATCCACCAACAAAGGATTGAGCAGTCTGATCCCTGGGTCAAATTTGCTGGCATGTTCAAGGACGATCCGCTCTTTGATGAATTCGTAGAGGATATGGCTGCCTATCGGCGTGAACTAGATGCCGAAGTCGCTGCCCATGAGCTCACTTCAGAGCAGAGCCAGTCTGCTTGAGCCGATATATCCAAACAGACAAAATCCTCGGACCTTTGCGACGACAGCCGTGCGATAGTTGAATATGAAAATCGGTTGTGATCGCTGCTCTGCACCTTGCATTACCCGCGATCGCTCACACTATTAGCCAATGTTTTTGGAAGGGGCTCAAGCTCCCCAATTCGATAATTTCGCCTTCGTTGCAAGCGCTGCAATTGGGCAACCCGCGAACCCGCTCCCGGATGAGTAGCCTTAAACGCCAAATTCACACTCTTTTGCTGACTCAGCCGCGCAAAAAAATCAGTTGCCCCAGCCACATGCCCGTAAGTTTGCTGCAACAGCGCCAAGCCAAACTCATCCGCCTGATATTCCTGTGACTGGGAATATTGTGCCTTACTCCTCGCCGTGATGCCGGAAGCAACTGATTGTATCCAACCGGCATCTCCAATAAAAGATGCGATCGCCACTTGCAACAGCAACTCTCGCCCCAAACTGCGTAAATGGTCGCGATTAGCAAAATGACCCAAAAAATTTCTTCAGCAATCCTGGGATTAAACCACCCGAAAACTGAGTTCGCATCGATAACTGAGCATCCATACTAGTCATGGCACCCGCTTCGGCAGTGATGCGATCGCCTGGATTCAGGGTGACAAAGATAGCGGCAAAGGCTGGTTTATAGCGAATTTCGTATTTCACTGGCAAATTTCCTGCTGCTAGGTGATGCAAAAATTATCTATGGGGCTGGTAGCTGTGAGGTTGCGATGTAGCTCTACTTTAAGGATGCCCAACTAAGCCAGCAAATCTAGCAAGCGAGTATATCAATCGCGATCAGTGGGTAAGTCCTGCACACCTTTGGATTGCCACTAAATGCACAGGGGCTAGAAATCGTTAATAAAGCCAGAAGAAAGAAAGGCTGGACAAAAACAATGACCGTTACTTGGTGTCAGGCTGCCCTGACTACGCAAGCAACCTTGAAACGGTTTTGGCGCGGACAACCGATTCAGCAAGAGACTTTTGTGAAGATTTGTGAGGCTGTAGGGCTAATTAAAAAATCTTTTCCATCCGCCGAAAATCTCGTTCCACTTCAGACCAGAGGGAGCGGTTGTGGGGGTCTGTCTTCAGGGCTTTTTTTAGATAAATTCTTGCCTTGTCCAGCTGTTTCTCGTCCAATAGCTGGCGTCCCCAGCGTTGATAGGCGATCGCTTGCCATTGGCGCACTTCCGGATCTTGGGGCAAACGTTGGGCTAAGCCTTCTACAAGTGCGATCGCTCTGGAGAACCGTTGATATTTCAATAACTGCTGCAAATGCTGATAGGAACTCCACTTCAGCTGCTGTTCAGTTTCCGACAGCTGAGGTGGTTTTGGAGTCGGCTTTTCCTTACGTGTTACCTTCGTTGCCCCCTGTTGAGGCCGTGCAACCGTGTTCTGACTTTTAACTGGTTCAGGGCTTGACTCCTCCTGGGCGGGCTGCACCACGCTCACGAGGAGCTTGTATGCCTCCGTTAAGGCAATAAACTTATCCGACGCTCGTTGGTCCGCTGGGTTACTATCGGGATGATATTGCCGTGCTAAGCGTCGGTAAGACTCTTTAATTTCAGCAAAAGAGGCGGACGCACTCAACTCTAATAATCGGTAGCAATCTGCAAGATTCATAATTCGATTTTAGATTTTGGATTTTGGATTAAATCTAAAATCTAAAATCCAAAATCCAAAATTCTAGGGACGTTCCTCAATTACACGGTCAATCAGACCATACTCCTTGGATTCCTCTGCCGACAGGAAAAAGTCACGATCCATGTCTTTTTCAATCTTTGCCAGAGGTTGCCCCGTCCGCTCAGCATAAATATTATTCAGCTGGTGACGAATCCGCAGAATTTCCCTAGCCTCAATCTCAATATCTGTCGCTTGCCCGCGCGCACCACCAGAAGGCTGGTGAATCATAATCCGCGAGTGGGGCAGCGCTAGCCGTTTGCCTTTTGTCCCAGCTGCCAGGAGGAATGACCCCATCGAGGCCGCTAGACCGACACAAATCGTTACCACATCTGATTTGATGTGCTGCATGGTGTCATAAATCGCCATGCCAGACGTGACCATACCACCGGGAGAATTGATGTACAGATAAATGTCCTTACCTGGATCTTCCGAATCCAGATACAGCATCACGGCGATGATTTGGTTAGCTATTTCATCATCAACATCTTTGCCCAGGAAAATAATGCGTTCCCGGTAGAGGCGATTATAGATATCAATCCACTGAGTATACTGTTCCCCTGGCATGCGGTAGGGAACTTTAGGAACGCCAATAGGCATAATGCAGCACTCCGTTTTTGAATCGTTTAAGTAGATTGTGTTGAGATAATAGATTTTAGATTGATTCTAAAATCTGAAATTTACATGACTCCTGCGGGCAGTGGGGGATTGGCGAGGTCTTCCTTCTCCAGAACCCGGTCAATCAGGCCATACTCTTTGGCTTGCTGGGGAGTTATGTAAAGCAGCCGATCCATATCCTTGGCTATTCTTTCCGTAGGTTGACCGGTGTTGTGGGACAGGATGTCAATCATCGTCGCCTTATTAGCCAGAACTTCCTTAGCACGAATTTGAATATCTGTTGCTTGACCTTGGGCGTAGCTCTTGGGCTGGTTCAGGATAATCGTGGCGTTGGGCAGACTGGCGCGGCAACCTTTGGTGCCAGCTGAGAGAAGCATCGCCGCCATTCCCATCGCCGAGCCCAGACAGATTGTGTGGATAGGGGGCTTGATGTAGTTCATCGTGTCACAAATGGCAAAGGCCTCGGTTTCAAAACCAATCGGTTCGCCGTTGTAACTAGAAGTGCCGGTAGAGTTGATGTAGATTTTAATCGGTTTATCTGGGTCTTCGTACTGCAAATACAGCAGTTCAGCGATGATTAGTTCGGTGACAGCTGGCACCAGTGGCATACCCAGATAGACAATCCGCTCCTTTAGCAACAGGGAGGGTAAGTCTGGCGGTGGTGTCCGGTAGAAGTTATCGCCATAATATGGAGCTTGAACAGCCTTGATGGGTGAGTCCATAGCAACTGATTGCCTGAAATAATGCCGTTATCTGTAATTCATCCTAGCGTGATGCTAAACGTCGCAGTGGTTCGGATTACTCGCTAATCTTAGTGCTCCTCAGGTACGGAGCTCGGCTCGTAGGATATTCTGAGTAGTAAGTGCCGTCTTTAATAACCTTTGCTGTAACCCCGTGTTTTAGTGAACTCATTAATAACTTCGTCTCGCCCCGATAGGAACTTTGTGCCATGAAGGTCTTGTTGCAGCCTGCCCTGAATGATGCCAACCTAGACTCGAATCAACCGAACAGCCAGCGTCAGGTGGCAATTTCGATTTCTGCGCTCACTCAAGAAATTGACCGAAGTGTGCCGCTAAATTTATGCCTGATTCTTGACCATAGTGGCTCGATGAAGGGGCAACCACTAGAAACTGTCAAAACAGCGGCGAACCGCCTTGTTGACAGACTTTCTCCAGGAGATCGCCTCTCGGTTGTAGTCTTCGATCACCGCGCAATGGTCTTAGTCCCAAACCAAGTTATCGACAATCCAGACCAGATTAAACAGCAAATTAACCGGCTTTCTGCCGAGGGTGGCACAGCGATTGATAAAGGGCTGCAATTGGGAATTGAGGAACTAGCAAAGGGCAAAAAAGAAACGATCTCCCAGGCGTTTCTCTTAACCGATGGCGAAAACGAACACGGCGACAACAACCGCTGCCTTAAATTTGCTGAACTGGCGACTGACTACAACCTGACGCTGAACACGCTGGGATTTGGCGATTACTGGAACCAAGATATTTTGGAACAACTTGCCGATGCCGGTGGAGGCAGCCTGTCTTATATTCAACAGCCAGAGCAGGCAGTAGAGGAATTTGGTCGCCTGTTCAACCGCATCCAAGCAGTAGGATTGACCAATGCCTACCTGCTATTTTCTCTGATGCCAAAGGTGCGGCTGGCAGAACTCAAACCGATTGCCCAAGTGGCTCCAGACACGATTGATCTGCCGGTGCAACAAGAAGCTGATGGACGGTTCGCAGTGCGCCTGGGAGACTTGATGAAGGAAGTCAAGCGGGTTGTCTTGGCGAACCTTTACGTGGGTCAGTTGCCAGAAGGAAGACAAGCAATCGCAACTCTGCAAGTCCGCTACGATGACCCAGATATTAACCAGACCGGATTACTTTCAGAAACTATCCCAGTTGAGGCAAATGTCTTGCGGCAGTTCCAACCCGCTCCCAATCCTCCGGTTCAGCCACACATCCTGGCGTTGGCGAAGTACCGCCAAACTCAGCTGGCAGAGGCAAAGTTGCAACAAGGCGATCGCACTGGGGCGGCGACGATGCTGCAAACGGCTGCGAAAACCGCGCTGCAAATGGGAGACAAAGGAGCCGCAACCGTTTTGCAAACAAGTGCTACCCGCCTCCAATCCGGGGAAGACCTAACGGATGCAGAGCGCAAGAAAACGCGGATTGTTTCTAAAACTGTGTTGCGGGAGTAGGGTGGGCATTGCCCACCTTGGTGTGTTTGTGTTTTCAAGCAAAGGTAGAAGCCTGCGGTCTAGCGAAAATCATCCGCCCAGCTGAAGTTTGCAGAGCACTTGTTACCACCACCCGGACTTCGCCGCCAACATAATTACTGCCTTCCTCAACCACAACCATCGTGCCATCCGCTAGGTAGCCGATGCCCTGGCTAGGTTCTTTGCCTCCCTTAAGAATTTTTAGGTCAATACTGTCACCGGGCAGATAGCTAGGACGAACTGCGTGAACCAGATCGTTAATATTCAACACAGGCACTTTCTGCACGCTGGCAACTTTAGACAAGTTGTAGTCATTAGTCAACAGGGTGCCATCAATTTCTTGGGCGAACCGCACTAACTTGGCATCTACCGTGGGAATGTCTTCGTAGTCAGTTGGGTTGATCAGGATGCGATCTGAGTAAGCTTCCTTGATCCGATTGAGAATCTCCAGTCCTCGCCGTCCCCGCACGCGCTTTTGATCTTTGGAGGCATCAGCTACTTGCTGCAACTCCTGCAACACAAACTGAGGCACCAGAATTTGCCCCTCTAGAAACCCAGTACCCAGCAGATCCTCAATTCGACCATCTATAATGCAACTAGTGTCTAAAACCTTCGTGGTAGCAGGCTTGAGCGTACCTTCTGCCACTAACATGGCTTCCACTGTGTTAGGATTGAACAGCCGCAAGAAAGAGCGACCGTGAGTATCTGCTAGACTAATGCCAGAAAAGGCAAATATGATACTTCCCAAAACCGCGATGAGTGGCTTAATAAAAGTAAAATCATCTGGAATTGGCAGCAAGAAAAGCGGTGCGAGCATTAAGTTGGCTATCAATAGCCCAATCACCAAGCCAATCGCACGAGTTAGGAGAACTTCGACTGGCATTTCCCGGACTCTAGCGTCAATGCGACGATAGGTGATCTGGAAACTGAGCCCAACCACACCTCCAATTAAGGCAGAGAAAACGGCAATTATCCAGCGCAAAGCGTCCAGATTCGTGACTTGCTCCTGCACACCCAAGGGCAGCAATTCAATGCTGTAGAAGCCGATTCCCGCCCCTGCTATGATAAATGAGAGAATAATAATTGCATCAAGCATTGGTTTAATCCACTTGCATTTGGTTGTGATTCAATTCGTAGAATTCAACAACCGATTTTGTGTTCGACTCAACCGTAAGGTTTAAGCTAACTCTATTATATATTTATCATTATTAGGCGTTGATTTATGGCTAGTGTTGGCACGAAACTAAATCACAAATAAATTTCAGGGATTTAGTTATTTTTTTAACAAAAATAGCTGCAAGCCAAGAGGGACGCACTTGGTATGCTTCTAGCCTCACTGAATCAGTGTATAAAGATACGAAATGTCCTCCGTGTTCACGTCCTGAAATCAAATCCAAACTGAAATTTGTCACCCCACCGCGAATCATTTCAACTGCTGCCCAGATATCAGCGACGGTGTGCGATCGCCCACAAACTTGCAACAATTCAGGCTGAAATGCTTGAACGCCCAAGCTCACACGATTCACCCCAGCTGCACGGTAGCCCTGAACTTGATTTAGGTCGAACGTGCCTGGATCCATTTCAATTGAAATTTCGGCACCCGCTGATATCCCAAACCGCCGGTCGAGCGTTTCTAGAATATGAGTTAGTTGCCATACTGATAGCAGTGAAGGAGTGCCGCCTCCAAAGAAAACTGTTTTTAGCGGTTTTCCCAACGCTGGGGTGATGGCAATTTCCTCACACAACACCTCAACGTACTGGGAGATAGTGCCAGAGTTTTCGCCCCGCAAGCCATCGCCCACGACAGAAACTGGAAAATCACAGTAGTAGCACCGTCGTCTGCAAAAGGGTATATGCACATAGGCGGAACTGGGAATGTTTAAATGTGTTGCTTCCTGAACTGGGTTTAAGTGCGCTAACATCGTCGGATTTGCTGCCAAAATCAAAACAGTGATAAAAAGTTGGAAATAATTAATTACTCCCTATAACTTTAAAAATTTAATATTTTTTTTTTTACTTTTCACGACGTGAACACGGAGGACATTTCGTATCTTTATACACTGATTCAGTGAGGCTAGA
>QQTW01004857.1_pt1 | contig 10101 bp, 9 predicted proteins | sample 1904831 | NCBI WGS metagenome assembly QQTW01 (sample SAMN09435610, study PRJNA476489) | Subsurface metagenome, whole genome shotgun sequencing project.
GTAGCGCAAGGGAAATTCATATTGTGCAGTCCAAAATACAGGTATGCCAGCAAATTCTACTTTTTGCCCTGCCATATTAGCCGCCGCAATTTCTCCATGCTGCGCTGCTATACGCCAATGCTCAACGCGAATCGGTTGGTGTGTACGCCAGGGGAAACGGGCAATATCTCCCGCGGCATACACCCCTTCTGCCGCACTCAAGTAGTTGTCTACAACAACGCTGCGATCTTTTTCGTGTAACTTTACGCCTTGGAGGTAATCAGTTATTGGTTGTACGCCAATGCCAACAACTACAAAATCGGCTTCTATGCGATCGCCATTATCTAAAATTACCGCTTCTACTTTGCCGTTACCTTCTAGTCTAGTAACTTTGGTATCTAGTTTAAAAGTAACGCCTTGTTCTTCATGGATGGTTTGAAATAACTGCCCTATTTCTTTGCCCAGTATTTTCTCAAAAGGTAAGGCGCTAGGCGAAACTACTGTTACTTGCAAGCCTTTTTGAGTTAATCCGGCGGCGGTTTCCATACCAATAAAGCTAGAACCAATGATAACGACGCGAGAGGCAAGTTTTGCCGCAGCTAAAATTTGCTCGATATCTTGAAAACTCCGCAGCGTAAAAACGTTTTCTAAGTTTGCTCCTTCAACATCTAGGTTTCTTGGTTTACCACCTGTTGCTAGGAGTAAAGAGTCATAATTTAGCGTCGAATTATCAGCAAATGCGATCGCGCGATTAGCGGTATCTACCTTGACTACCTGTTTATTTAACAAGACTTCTATATGATTGTCTCGATAAAATTCTGCTGTTCTCAACGGCATTTCTGCTTGAGACACCTTGCAAGTTAAGTAGTCTTTACTCAACCACGTGCGATCGTAGGGCAATTTATCTTCTTGCGTCACCATAATTATCCGCCCTTGAAAGCCTACATTCCTAAGCTTCTCTACCGCCGCACTCCCGGCTGCACCCGCCCCTAATACGACAAAAGTACGGCTGTCAGCATCGGGTTTAAATTCTGCCATTGCTGCGATTCGCTGTGCTGGGGCGGATTCGGGTACGCTGACAATCAGGCGATCGCCCTCAATTCTCATATCATAACGAGTAAGCGAATCTAATCCTGGTGGTGCTTGGCGATCGCCTGTAACGAGGTTAAAACAAGCATTATGCCAAGGACAAATTATAGATTCACCATAGATAACGCCTTCTGCTAGTGGCGCTTTATAGTGGGTGCAGTGCGCTCCTACGGCATAGAATTTGTCGTTTATTTTTGCTAGTAAAACTTCTGTCTCACCAACGGAAACTTGTTTAGTTTCCCCGTTTTGTAAGTCGTTGATGTTGGCGACAACTGCCTCAATATTACTCATAGTTGTTTGATTAATTTGTAGCGTTGGTTGGTAGCCAAGCGTTCGATTCCCCCTAGCCCCCCTTTTTAAGGGGGATTTAGGGAAATCTCTTAGTTCGACTTATGACAGTTTTTGTTTGTAAAACAGCTTTTATGCGATCGTTACGTCTGGAGATAAATACACATCTTGAATGGCGTTAAATAGCTTCACGCCTTCATCAAAAGGACGCTGAAATGTTTTTCGCCCAGAAATCAAGCCCGTACCGCCAGCGCGTTTGTTAATTACTGCTGTACGAATTGCCTCAGCAAAGTCATTTTTACCCGAAGCCCCGCCAGAATTAATTAGTCCAGCACGTCCAGAATAGCAATTTAGCACTTGGTAGCGCGTCAAATCGATGGGGTGATCGCTGGTCAAGTCAGTATAAATGCGCTCGTTGGTTTTGCCATAACTTTTACCTGTAGACTTCTCTACGGCTTCATAACCGCGATCGTATTCAGGTAACTTTTGTTTGATAATGTCAGCTTCAATCGTTACGCCTAAATGATTTGCTTGTCCAGTAAGATCGGCTGCGAGGTGATAGTCTTTGTCTTGCTTGAAGGCATTATTGCGGAGATAACACCATAAAATTGTTGCCATTCCTAGTTCGTGGGCGCGGGTGAATGCTTTGCTTACTTCTTGAATTTGCCGCGTTGAGTTTTCCGAACCAAAGTAAATTGTTGCACCTACAGCTACAGCCCCTAAGTTCCAAGCTTGTTCTACTGATGCGAACATGACTTGATCGAATTGATTGGGAAATGTAAGTAGTTCGTTGTGGTTAATCTTGGCAATAAAAGGAATTTTGTGGGCATATTTGCGCGAAACGCTGCCTAAAACACCTAAAGTTGTTGCCACTGCATTGCAACCAGATGCGATCGCCAACTTTACTATATTTTCCGGGTCAAAGTACATCGGATTGGGTGCAAAAGAAGCCCCCGCCGAGTGTTCGATACCTTGATCTACAGGCAATATTGATAAATAACCAGTGTTTCCCAAGCGTCCGAATGAATACAGTTGTTGTAAGCTACGTAATACTTGGGGAGAGCGATCGCTTATAGCAAATATCCGATCTATAAAATCTGCCCCTGGTAGATGCAATAAATCCTTAGAAACTTTGGCTTTATGGGTAAGCAAGTCTTCAGCTTCCTTACCTAACACCGATTCGATTGATTGAGGGGCGGATAATGTTGCAGTCATAGCAATTATGCCTCAAATACTTAAGTTGTTAGTTGTTCTTGCGGTGGAAAGCCGTGTTGTTCTCTCCCTGGTGCGCCATCGTACTTTTTGGAGGTTTTGTACAGTTCAAAGCGTCCATCGGCGGCGAAGGTTGCAAATTTATCGCGCAATGCTTGCAATTGTTCGGTATTCATCGGTTTAAATCCCCGCGCTATAGCCAAATTTTGCCGCAGCACTTGTAATGAATCTATGCCGCTAACTGTTGAAGTTACAGGCAAACTCATCGCGTAGCGCAAAGCTTCTTGAGGCGTAATTACACCTTTTTTCACGGGTTCGCCACCGCCGCCCATACTTTTCATCCCAATTACAGCAATTCCCCGCTTATTTAATTCTGGCAAAACTTGCTGCTCGAAGCTGCGAAAGTTAGCATCAAAACAGTTAAGCGGTAGTTGACAGGCATCAAAAGGGAAATTGTAAGAAAGCATTTTGAGATGAATCGCTGGATCTTTATGTCCTGTAAATCCAACATAACGAACTTTTCCTTCTTTTTTGGCTTGTTCTAATGCTTCAACTACTCCACCTTTAGCAAAATGCAATGCAGGATCGTTATCATAAATAACTTCGTGGACTTGCCACAGGTCGATATAATCTGTTTTTAAGCGCCGCAAAGATTGTTCTAGTTGCTGCATGGCTACTTTGGCACTGCGCCCGTGAGTGCAAACTTTAGTCATCAAAAAAGCTTTGTCTCGTCTACCTTGCAACGCTACACCCGCATATTGTTCGCTTTTACCGTCGTTGTATTCCCAGGCGTTATCTATAAACGTTATTCCCGCATCCATTGCTTCGTGGACGAGACGGGTTGCTTCAACTTGAGTTTTCAACATTCCCAGGTGATAACCACCCAAAGCTAGGGCAGATACTTCAATGTTAGCGCGTCCAAATTTGCGTTTTGGTACTATACCAGAGGCTGTGGGCGGAGGAGTTTGAGCGATCGCTTCCTCACCATCAGAACTTTGTACTATTAAGTCAGTTAATGCTACTCCAGCGCCAATCATCCCTACTCTTTTCAAAAACTCGCGCCGTTTCCAATCAAATAGAGGATTTTTATTTTCCGTCATTACCTACGCCTATCAATAATTTTATGTTTAACAATTATGCTTTTTGTTACCTTAAAAACACCTATCTACAGACAGGTTGAATTATCTATTCTTATTAATCTTTGTATGTTTTATTTGATTATTACTAACAATTATGCTCTCTAATTACACGGCTGCATTTGTAACTTTGGCAACTAATAACTTAAATAAACTCGTATTGTTTTATACAAAACTTTGGCAACAGAAACCGCAGATTTATCGAGAAAATGTGTATGCTGAGTTTCAAATCTCTGGGTTACGCTTGGGTATTTTTCAGCCGCAGCAAAGCAATGAATCTGAGTTTGCTAATAGCCGCAATAGCAGGATGAGTCTGTGTTTAGAAGTGAAGGATTTGGAAATTGCGATCGCGCATTTGACTAATATCGGCTATCCACCGCCAGGGGAAATTGTTACAGCTTCTCACGGTAAAGAAATTTATGCTTACGATCCTGATGGCAATCGATTGATTTTACATCAATCGCAGATGCGATCGCTTTAAGTCACATCAAATACTTATATTCTCAATGCGCTACCAGTGATAGATAATATCTCCAAGTTTCTCATTGAACAATATTCAAGTGATTTTGCCGCTTAGTTATTAGGTGAATCAGTTAATCTAACTACCATCAATCCCACCAAATTAAATGTAAAACCAATTAGAGCCGATTCAGTTATGTTACTGCGATCGAGAACAGTTATTCTCCACACAGAATTTCAAACCGTTGGCGATGAAACCATGCCTTTTCCGATGGCGGATTATTACCTGCGCTTAAAACGCAAGTTTCCCGCACAGACTATTCAACAAGTCATCATTTACTTAAAAAAGACAAACTCAAACTTAGTGCGACAAGAACGATATGTAACTCCGGTAATGACGCACCAGTTTCGCGTAATTCGCTTATGGGAAGAACCCGTAGAGGTGTTTTTGAGTACGCCAGGATTGTTACCATACGCCGTATTGAGTCGCGCATCGGATAAAGTAACGTGCGATCGCGCATTTAACTAATATTGGCTATCTACCACCTGGAGAGATTATTGCAGCTTCTCACGATAAAGAAATTTACGATGTGCGACGATCTTGGTGGTAATGGATTAATTTTACGTCATTCTTAGTTTCCGAAAATGAAAAGAAAAGAGGTTGAGGAAAGAACTATTTTTGTAGGTTTAGCTGGTAGTCATGCTTATGGATTGAATCATCCTAAATCAGATTATGACTATCGCGGGATATTTATTGCCCCGAAAGAATACTATTTAGGATTTAGTTCTATAGAACAAAAAGATAGCGGTTGGAATGAAGAAGGGATATTTCCTTTCATAGATGGTAACGAAGATACAGTTATCTATGAATTAAAAAAAGTAGTTCAATTACTAGCTGCGGCAAATCCTAATGTATTAGAACTACTGTGGTTAAATAATTATCCTTTTCTTACAGAAGTAGGGGAATACTTAATCGAGTATCGACAATTATTTCTCAGCAAAAAGGTTAAGCATACTTATTCTGGCTATGCTTTTGCTCAAATAAAAAAATAGAAACTCATCGCAAATGGTTGTTACAACCTCCACAAAGTAAACCTTTGCCTGCGGATTTTAGTATAGAAGAAAATCCATTAACAAAAGACGAACTAAATGCTTTTTTAGAATACTTGTACAACTTAGTTAGAGAACGAATTGAATTTTTAGAAGAAGCTGAGCAGTTATATCAATTACTTACAGCAGATATTGATTTTAAGGGGATGTTGAAACAGCATACTTTACCAGATGAAACTTTAGCTTATACTCAAAAACTAACTAATAGTCGCTCTGATTTTATTCGCCTTTTACAAAAAAGCCAGAAATATCAAGGAGCAATGCGAGAATGGAAAGCTTATTTATCGTGGCAGCAGAATAGAAACCCGGCTAGGGCAGAAATGGAAAAACAATTGGGTTTCGATTTAAAACATGGAATGCACTGTATTAGATTGCTACGTTGTGGCTTAGAGATATTGCGCGAAGGAAAGGTAATTGTCAATCGTCAAGTAGCCGGAGATGTAGACGAATTAAAAGCTATTTTGCAAGGCGCATATACTTACGAGCAAGTAATGAAAATGGCAGAAGATTTAATTGCTCAAATGGACGAAACTATGCAACAATCAACCCTACCTCATAGCCCAAATTTGCAAAAGATTGATAAGCTTTGCATAGAATTAGTAGAAATGCAAGGATGGTAGATGATTGTATAAAGAACCTGTTTAATTTATAAACATTTAACCGTAGGGGCGCAATTAATGAAAAAAATTATATAGATAATTTTTATCTTAAAAATAACTTGTATGCCAGACTATTGTTTTCATCCCAATACTGATAGCCCAGATTGTCTAAAAATGCTTGCCACTGTTGCATTTCATCGGGGGGAACTTGCACGCCGACAACAATTCGCCCGTAGTCTGCGCCGTTGTTGCGGTAGTGAAATAAGCTAATATTCCAATCGGGACTCATTGAACCAACAAATTTCATGAGTGCGCCGGGACGTTCGGGGAACTCAAAGCGGTAAAGTAGTTCGTTATTGGCTAAATGCGATCGCCCTCCTACCATATGCCGCAAATGCAACTTTGTTAATTCGTCATCGGTAAGATCGATAGTTTTAAACCCGTGCGCCTCAAAGTTTTCTACCATCAAAGCAGCATCAGCGCGGTTTTGAATCTGTGCGCCAACAAAAATATGTGCTTCTTTTTCATCTGCAATTCGATAACTAAATTCTGTCAAATTACGCCTACCCAAACCTTCGCAAAACTTCCGCAGACTTCCCCGCGCTTCAGGAATCGCCACCGCAAATATAGCCTCTCGACGCTCGCCTAATTCTGCTCTTTCAGCTACAAACCGGAGTCTGTCAAAATTCATGTTTGCACCGCAAGCAACAGCGATTAAAGTTTGGTTTTCAATTTGCTCTCTTTCAACGTAAACTTTAGCTGCTGCGATCGCCAATGCCCCCGCAGGTTCTAAAATTGACCTGGTATCCTCAAATACGTCTTTAATTGCCGCGCAAGTAGCATCAGTATTAACTAAAATAATCTCGTCAACATATTGCTGGCATAATCTAAAAGTTTCTTCGCCTACTTCCCGCACCGCAACCCCATCAGCAAATAAGCCTACTTGAGACAATCGCACCCGTTTACCTGCTTTAAGCGATTGATTCATCGCATCAGAATCTACAGGTTCAACGCCAATAATTTTAATTTCAGGACGCAACCTTTTTACATACGCCGCAATCCCAGAAATTAAACCACCACCGCCAATTGCGACAAAAATTGCATGAATGGGTTGTTGGTATTGGCGCAAAATTTCCATCCCAATCGTACCTTGTCCGGCAATCACATCAGGATCGTCAAAAGGATGAATAAAAGTTAAGCCTTTTTCTGCTTCTAACTGACGCGCATAAGCATAGGCATCGTCATAGGTATCGCCATGCAATACCACTTCACCACCCCGCGCTTTAACAGCATTTACTTTGACTTGGGGCGTAGTTACAGGCATAACAATAATTGCCTTAGTCTGTAGCTGACGGGCAGCTAAAGCGACTCCCTGGGCGTGGTTTCCAGCAGAAGCGGCAATTACCCCTTTAGCTAGTTTCTCTGGAGACAATCCCACCATTTTGTTGTAAGCACCCCGCAGCTTGAACGAGAAGACAGATTGCATATCTTCCCGCTTAAGCAAAAGCTGATTACTTAACCGCGTTGATAAGTTTGGGGCGTATTCTAGGGGCGTTTCCTGGGCAACATCATAAACGCGGGCGGTGAGAATTTGTACCAGGTAGTCGCAAAGCATGGGGTTAGTAAATGCAGAGTAGGAGATAATTCTACTTTATTGATAGGTGCGATCGCATTGCACTTTACTAATTTGAAAGAGCATTCATTTTCTACACGCTATCAGCTTACAGGCGATTGACCGTAAAAAGGTATCGCATCTATCCAGTTAGGACAATTACCTTTAAGCCATTGCACGCCAGCGATTTCTAAAACACTCGCCACTGTTGCCCCTAAACCATCTTCCGCTTTAATGAGTTGATAAGGTGTCTGCCAAGTTTCTAGAGTTTTTTTCCAAGCTTCCACCGTCATTAAACTATCGGGTAATAAAGCTGTTGCACTACTATAAATAGCTGCATAGACAAGGTTTGTTTGCGCGGGAATTTGGACAGCGATCGCATTAGTACCTTTTTCTGCCCGTGCGATCGCTTCCAAGCTAGATATAGCAAATAAAGGTATATCTAACTGTTGGGCAATTGTCCGCGCTGTAACTACCCCAATTCGAGTGCTAGTAAAGCTCCCAGGCCCTTTCGCTACAGCAATAAAACTTAAATCTGCCCAAGTTTGCGGCTTGATATATTCTGCTAAATGGTAGTGTAAATGAGTAGAAAGACCCCGCCCTAAATCCCACACTTTAGAGCGCGAGTCACTAGAGAAGTTACTTAAAGCTAGACCAAGTTCGGAACTGGTAGTATGAATTGCTAAACCGTATTTCACGTTGGTACTAATTCGCCTGGTCGTAATTTCGCCCATTTACCCGTTTCTTGCTTAAAGCTCAAGCAACCAACTACATCCCATTCCATTTGAATTTCCTCGTCTGTAGTGCGAATATTCACATTAATCGAGGGTTCATTTGGTTCAAAATCGGGCGATTCTGTCAAATGTGGCTGTTGATGCTGATGTTCTACCGCATTATAGGTAATGCAGCGATCTACATAATGGCAATTTATACAAATACACATAATCCAACTCCAGAGGATTTTTCTGTTAATCTGTTTCAAGCCCTTACTGGGATTTTAACTGAACCAAAACCCCGCACGATCGCGATCTTAACATTTTGCTTTGGGAGTGTTAGGCATCAATATATTGCATTTACGCCCTATGTCTTCCGCATTGTCTCCCGAATCTTGGTGTTTTGACTTATCGTGGATACCCCAAAATGCTTATTTGGTAGGTGGTGCGATACGAGATGCTTTGCTTAAAAGAGAATCAGACTATCTAGACTTAGATTTTGTTTTGCTAGACGCGGTAAATATAGCCCGAAAAATGGCGAGTCATTACAAAGCTGGGTTTGTGTTGCTTGACAGAAGCCGCCAAATTGCTAGAGTTGTATTTAAGCAAGCTACTGTAGACTTTGCCCAGCAACAAGGAGAGACATTAGAAGAAGACTTAAAACGGCGCGATTTTACGGTAAATGCGATCGCCTATAATCCTTATACCCAAGAAATCATCGATCCTTTGCTTGGTTATCAAGACTTACAGAACCGCGTAATGCGGATGGTGTCAAAAGCCAACTTACAAGACGATCCCTTACGACTATTACGAGCATACCGCCAAGCGGCTCAATTAGGCTTTGCGATCGCACCCGAAACTAAAGCAGCTATTCGCACTCTTGCGCCACTACTAACTAACATTGCACCTGAAAGAGTGCGAGTAGAACTAAACTATCTTTTAAATAGTCCCTCTGGTACTCCTTGGTTAAAAACTGCTTGGGAAGATGGATTAATTAGTATTTGGTTTCCTCACACTACCCAAAAAAGCTATGAAACTTTAGCATTGGTAGATTCCGCCGCTTTTTCTCTCCCCCAACTTCCTTTATTTCAAGCTTTAAGCGATACAGTCAAAACTACTTGGTTGGGAATTGCCAAACTAGCTTGTTTAGTTAGCAATAATCCCGAACTAGCAGAAATTGAACTACAGCAACTAACTTACAGCCGTGCAGAGATTCGCGCCGTCACAACAGCACTTAAACTATTACCACAATTGCAAGCTACCAACGATCTCAGCTTGAAAGAGCAATATTTGTTGTTTCGTCAGGCGGGGGTAGTTTTTCCGGTCTTAGCGGTTCTCGCAATGGCAAAAGGGACGCAAAAAGATACTTTACTCCCCCTAATTAATCGCTATCTTACCCCCAACGATCCAGTTGCTCATCTGATGTTACTGGTTAATGGTAAAGACTTAATGCAAGCGCTGAAAATACCACCCAGTCCGGTTGTGGGGGAATTGTTGAATGAAATTGCGATCGCCCAAATTGAGGGTAAAATCTCCACACCCGCCCAGGCTATACATTTAGCTGCAACTAGGCTCAAAACTTTTAGTTAAAGTATAAACATACCTAATAAACTCGCAATAACTGAAAACATTTTCTGTTAACAACAATGACAATAGAGCTTAATATTACTTCTCCTACAAACTTAAAATTGACAGATATGGAGCGACAAAAAATGGCACGACAATATTATTTTTACCAAAACCACTACCAACTTTTGAGCTATCGCGTTGTTTATCAGTTTCACTTAATTTTTTTAATCGTGACTTAGCCCAATCACCCGTAGGAATCATCACAGCATCTTGATACATATTAAACTTTTTTTGTTTATTAAACTGCAAACAACGTTCCCAAGAATCACGAAATC
>QQTW01004858.1_pt1 | contig 10101 bp, 8 predicted proteins | sample 1904831 | NCBI WGS metagenome assembly QQTW01 (sample SAMN09435610, study PRJNA476489) | Subsurface metagenome, whole genome shotgun sequencing project.
CTTTCAACAATTGCAAAAAGCCAAGCCACTAGTTATTCTGCTTAACGTACACAATAATTTCCGTGATTCACGGCGTGACCCCTACGAAGTGGAGAGATTTCTCAACAACCCGGATAAGCTGTTCGCTATGGACGGCTCCAGTGGTCTTGGAGGGCACATCGAGCGCATCCGCCGCTACGCCAACCAGTATTATAGTAACGACTCCTTGGACATTGTTCCCGTCATGCTTCTTGCGGCACAGCTTTCCCGCGAACCAGAACACGAACAGCGTAAAGACAAGCTTTTCAAGGCAAGCCGAATGCAGGCTTTTCTTGACTCAATCCGCGAGTCTTTAGTTAAGCATGGGACTATCCGGCGGTCGCAAACTCTGCTCGGTTCTACAGTGGGCGCAGTTGATAATCCTTACAAATGGATTACACAACAAGCCCAAGTCTATCAGCAGTTGACAGATAAGCTAAAAAATAAGCGTGAGACTATCCATAAGCAAATTAAGGCAGCAGCGAAAGATAATCGTGAATTTATACAGCAACAACTTGAGGCTATCTTTCAAGCTGCTCTAAATACTATCCCATCCTTTGTAGAAGAACATTGGAACTCTAACGAACTCGGTTTGAAGCAAGGCTGGGAGCAAAAACTCAAAGATATCAACTTTGATGAACGCCTAAAAAACGCCTATCAAGAAACTAGCCATAAATTCACTAAAGAAGTTCAGGAAGCAATTGAAGAAGTTGGGAATGAATTAGAACTGGTTGCTCAAGTATACGGTGGCAATTTCAGTTTTACTGAGCAGAATTCAACCAAGTTGGCTATAGGAATTGCATCTGGCGTTATTGGCGGGATTGTTGGACTTTTCAAATCCAAAGACAAAAACTGCCGCGAGGCTGTTCAAAACATCTCAAGCTCATTAGCTATTCAACTCAATAATCATAAGCAAACCACTCTCCAGCATGCTAACGATAACTTGGGCAAGTATTCTAATTCTGTAGCCATGAGCGTCAACACCTACTTTGAGGAGTTGATTGCAGGACTAGAGGTTATAGCAGTACAGCTTGAAGCTGCCAAAACTAAGTTATCTGCGACGACTAATTATCTTAATCGTGCTTATGGCAAGCGAATTATTGACTGGTGTCTTGAACAGTACGAACCCCTAACTGAGGAAAAAACAAACAGAACCATTGCTAAACTCAAACGGGAGTTCGGACACAGCATGAGTATTCAAACCAAATCAAGCCTTCAGCTACGCAAATCCCCAGACGAACTCAAACGAGTTCTGCAAGAGGAGGTTTCCATTCAACCCATCAAATATTGAAGCTTGTCACACACTCAATTTCAACTGGAGTGTAGCTGAGATTAGACAATACACCTTAAGAGGTATGCAAATTGAGAGATTTAGCCAACTTCATCGACCGAACTGGATGCCCAGACTCGACGGCCTGCTCAACAATATCAGCGGCTCGCATTACTCCGCCTGATTGGCAGATCGATTGCTTGAGCCTCAAGGCATGATGTGAGTAAGAATCCTCCGTTAGCACCCGTTGAATCGTGGCTCGCAACGTAGGGATGCTCAAGCGACTTAAAGGAATCACTTCCCCCGTACCTGTCCACCTGATTCGTGCTCCGATTCCTGGCTGTTCATACGTGATTGGGATGGCAACCAGAGGTACCCCGTTGCTGAGCGAATCGAGCACAGTGTTGAGCCCTGCGTGGGTGATGGTTAATCTAGCTTTTGCGAGCAGTTCGAGCTGAGGGGCATATTCTACAACCAGTGGGGAACCGGGCAGTCCTTCAACCGCTTCTGCATTCATCCCACCACCATGAGAGAGAACCAATTGAACATCTAGTTGAGCGCAGGCTGCGGCGATGCAGTAAAAAATCTCCTGCTTGGTGTTCTGCACAGTCCCCAGTGAAGCATAAATCAGCGGTTGCCCAGTCAACCGTTCAAAGGGAAAGGGAACCGATAGCGGATCAGAGTTGCGCAATGGTCCAGTGTAATGGAAGCACTTGGGCAAAGCTGTACAGGGAAAATCAAAATCGGCAGGCTGTTGGCTGATTTGGGCAAGTCGAGAACAGGAGACACTGAAGCTGTTGTAAACCGGCAACTTCCACTCTTTGCGATACTCATTGAGGACTTGCTGGATCGGTTGGCTATTGCGGTCCAATAGGTAATATGCAACCTGATTGCGAATACGCGCCCACCAGGCATTCTGGTAGCCCCAAGGAGTAAAGAACGGGGGAAGTTGTGTTTCTCGGTTGATAGCCAGGGCACAGCACACAGTAATGAAAGGGATACCGAGGAATTGGGCTACCGTGTCACCGGCGGGTTCAGTCTGATCTACCAGCAGTGCTTCAATTCCCGCCGCTTTAATGGCACCGGGGGCATCTTGGCAGATCACAGCAGTCACATGTTGGCAAAGGTCGACTGAATAACGTAGCGCTTCTAGACCGCTCAATTTCCCAAGCTGTGCAAACACCTGGGCAAGTTCGCCAGGTCGATAAGCGGACTGCCCAATAGGCCAAAAGTTTAGCTTTTGTGAGCGCACTAATGGTTCAAAATCAGGTATTTGCACGAAGGTGATGCGATGACCACGCCGTTGCAGCTCTCGTCCCAAAGCTGCCATCGGATTAAGATGACCAGGGAAAGGTGGGCAAATTACACCAAAGTGAGTCATGAGTTGGCTCAGATAAAGTTTCAAGTATGAAGCTGTCAAATTAAGGCTGTTACAAGCGCGCCACGCATAGCGCGCTTGTTCTGAGCCTCATAAAAGCGAAGGTAATATTAGCTGCTGTCTTGGGAATTCTGCTGGCTTTTAGGCAACTCTTTTGCCAAGCGCCGCTTTTAGCGTTGTAGCCATCAACTTTTTGGAATCTCTGCTGAGGGTTTTGGTTTTAGGCCAACGCTATACATTCAGGAGATCTGCAAGAAGTAAGCATCAAAAGCGACCACTAGGTTAACTTTTGATGCTACTAGCTAAAAGGTAAAAATGATTTGGCTGGAAGCTGATAAACAAAAGTCAACAATAGGATCGGAAAATAAGAAAAAAATAGTTTTTTTGACAAACTCGTATTAAAACTCCCAGGACAAAGTTATGTTGTTTGCGTGTTAATAAACACAATAACTGCTCCTACTTCACCTTTACTTCTAACTAAAGAATGGTATTGTGTTAAGTTAGTTCGTTATTCTAACTACTAAAATTTTGCTTATAAGAATTAAGATGCTCGATTTAAGCTAGGACAACGCAATCGTTCGGCACCTTAAAATTAAAACTATATTCTGCTGCAGGAAGTTGCACATTAAATTACGTAACGATTTATAGCAAAATTAGAAGCATTCAACTAGCAAATCATTCTGTGATTGTGCAACACCGGCTCAGGAGGATGGAAACTGCTCGATGTAGGCGGTGGCTTGCAAAGTTAACTTGCCTGCCGCCACATCAAGCTGCTGAATTCGCAGTGACATTCCCTTTGACTCAAAGCTACGCAGGCTTAAAACTTCGCTTACCCGTGCAACCAAAGCTGCTGTTAATTCTGGTGGGATTTCCTTCCCCTCTACATAATGCACATCTTGGAGGACAATTCCTTGCCCATCAGTCCCGATACGAGGTGTGGCTGTGAAGGCAACTGGCCTCGCTTCTCCAGTTTTACCCATAATTAACTCGAAGTTAAATGCTATATTGCCGTTTGCTAGCAGACGACACTTTACTTGCTGGATATGAATTGTTACCCGTTTATCCTCAACCTCGCTCTGCATCTGGTGCAGTTTTTCATGGAAAGATTCGGAGTTAAAGGCACGGGTGAGATTATCCTCGTTGATGACAATGCGAGCTGTTCCTTCGGAAGGCTGAGTCAGTTTTATTTTGCCGAGAAGGGCACTGAGAGGCTTGACAATGATCCGATTCATCTGTAGGTTTAGTTCTGACAAGCCCAGGTCTTGCTGCATTACTAAACCGTTGAGACTGATAGCGATGGAGTCAACTTCTCCATGTGCAAGCTTGCTTAGATCAGTCTTAAGCTGAACTTCTATTCGTTCCACTTCCTCCAGTTGGCTTGCAAGCGCCATCTCTGCTATCTTGTTAAGCGCCTGTTCTCTCAATCCGGCTTTTTCTTGCGTCACGCTACTTCTCCTAGTACGCCATCACTGCTCAATCTAGGCAATTTGCTTGAGAAAGTGGATCTGCCTGATGGCACAAGCAATGCTAGTACTACAGTTGTAGATAGCGAAATAAACCGCTACATTGCCTATCAATTGGTTGTATAACCTTTGATTGGACAAATTTGCCCTTAATTCTAATCAAGTACACTGGTGCAAGATTTGAGATAAATATATACCTTTCCATTTGAGTTACGAGCCGCGATATTGGATGCGGTAGATACGGTTATTGGCTTCCTCAGTCAATAGCAAACTGCCGTCCGGCAAGACGAGTAAGCCAACTGGTCTGCCCCAGGTAGTCGGCTCATCTGGGTTGAGCAGGAAACCGGTGAGAAAGTCTTCGTAGTAGCCTTGCGGACGATTATTGGCGTCGAAGGGAACAAACACAATTTTGTAGCCGGTGGCGCGATCGCGATTCCAAGAGCCACGAAAGGCGACAAAGGCACCGTTGCGATATTTTTCTGGAAACGTCTTGCGATCGTAAAACTGGAGTCCCAAGGCAGCTGAATGAGCCTGAAAGAGGACGTCGGGCGTCTGGGTACTGGCTGCTTTGTCAGGGCGTTTACTCTTGCCGTTTTGCACCTGACGTGGATCGAGATTATTCGGTGTTAGGTAAGCATAAGGCCAGCCGTAGAATTGCCCTTGTTGCACACGCGTAAAATAGTCTGGCACCAGATCGTCGCCGAGCCCGTCTCGTTCATTCACCGCCGCGTACAGTTCACCAGTTATGGGATGAAAGTCAAGCCCGATTGGGTTACGCAGTCCAGAGGCGAAGGTCTGCTGATTGGAACCATCCAGGTTCATCACCTGCACAGAAGCACGGGGTAGCGGCTCTTCATCCACGTTTGATTGTGAACCAACCGAGACGTACAACTTTTGCCCATCCGGTGAGACAACGACATTGCGCGTCCAGTGTTGGTTGTAGCCGCCACCGGGAAGGTCGGCGATTTTTTGACCAGTGCCGATGATTTGCTTTTGACCTTGGGTGTACGGAAACTTTAGGACGGCATCTGTATTGCCAAGGAAGAAGGAACCATTGGCAAAGGTCATGCCAAAAGGTATATTCAGCCCATTTTCAGACTCAGCAAAGGTTTCGCGGACATCCGCCACCCCATCACCGTTGGTGTCACGCAGTAGCCGAATGCGGTTTTGCCTGGTTTCTGTTACCAGCACGTCGCCTGTCGGAGTAAGGGCTAGCCAGCGTGGGGCATCCAGACCTTCGGCAAAAACGTTGACACTGAAGCCAGCTGGCACACGCAGCGTTGGGTTTTGCGGGATGGGTATGACGTTAGGAGACTTGGAGGCGCTTTGACTAGCGAAGGGTTGTGGCAAACCGGCTAGGGTGATGCGAATGGGTGCGGGTGACAGGGGTTCAGTTCGCACCACATTTTTGGGCTGTCCCGGATTTGCCGCTAATTCTGGCGACGCGGGTGCGTCTTTGTACGAGTCTGGCGCAGACGCTTGCGGTTGCGGTGCATTCTTATCAACAATCAAGGCACGAGTCAGGTCACAGGCAGCTACCGTGGTCAGCAGCAGCAGTAGCAGAAACAAACGCGAGGGGTTCATGGCAGTGAAAAAGTTGGAAGAGCTATTATATCAATTCACCTTACTTAGTAATTCGTAATTCGTAATTCGTAATTGAAGAACTATTTATATTCTCACTTGCCACACTTGTCTCCGCCTACATCCCTAATGCGCGAATTACGAACTACGAATTACGAATTATTCGGGGCTTGTACCCTCTTTAATTACGAATTACGAATTACGAATTATTTGGTCAAACGGCAATTTGCAAACAAAATATTAAATGATAAGATAATCAGCAGTTTATAAAGCTATATTTTTAAATAAAAAATTTAAATTCATTTGAACAAAAAAATACTTAAGGAGTCTGTTTTTCAAAAAAAAGTTAATTAACTGACAGAAGTTAAATAGGTATTTACCAATTTGTTAAGCTAAATAAAATATAATTTAACTAAAATAAGCTCAAAAAAATCATAAATGATTAAGTAAAAAAACGAAATTATCTAGGAGAATAACGTGTCAACGCCGCCCGCCCTACAGCTGCTCCCTTGCCCCCAAGCTAAATCAGTGCGGGAGAACGGGAACCAATACTACCTTGATGAATCGGGCTCGCGCCTTGCCAGCGTCACCACAATCCTCAATGCTACCAAACCCCAAGAGGATCGAGATAGGCTTGCCTCCTGGCGGCAGCGCGTTGGCGCAACTGAGGCTAACCGCATTTCCGGAACCGCCAGCCGACGCGGAACGCAAACTCACAAGCAGATTCAGCGCTACCTTCTGGGTAAAGACACCCCTTGTCCTGATGCCAGCCGCCCCTACTGGGAGAGCATAGAACCAGTTCTGCAAGACATCGACGTTGTCAGGCTGATTGAAAGCCCTGTTTTCCACTACGACTTGAGCTATGCCGGTAGGGTGGATTGCGTTGCCAATTATAAGGGCGTTCCCTGCGTCTGCGAGTGGAAGACGGCAGATAAACCCAAAGGTTCGGTTGAGCGCCTGTATGAGTATCCACTGCAACTAAGTGCATACCTTGGAGCAGCCAATCAGTATTATCAAGATTACGGTGTTAAGCTAGACCATGCCCTACTGGTGGTAGCAATTCCCGGAATGCCTGCTGAGGTGTTCTGGTTTGAGCCAGCAGCAATGACAGATTACTGGCAGCAGTGGGAACAACGAGTTGCTGAGTATTGGAGACGCCCCGTGCGATCGCGTCAGTAGAAAGGTGAATCACCACCCCTGCAAAAGGTGTTGTCTTCGATTGGTAGCATCCAAGACTAAGGCGAGATTTATGAAGGACTGCTAGAGAAAAACGCCCCCTGCACCAAGAGTGGAGGGGGGCAATATTTCACGCCTCGCACCCTGCTCTGGGCAATGGTAGAATGCATCCGTCCCGAACCAATGACGACCATTGCCCTTGCAAAGTGTCCAGACGGCGCACAAAGCTGGTAAAACACCAGTGGTTTATACCAGTCGGAGCTTACCAAATCTAAGCATATTCTACATTCTATTTGGCAATTTGTGAGAAAATAATGATTAACTTAATATTAATTTGCGTTTCAGGTTTCAGAACGCTAGTACTCTAGTATGAGTAGTTAGTCGGTTCGCTCACTTCTCAAACCAGTCTTACATGACTTCTGATTCTGCCCTCCCCGATCTGTTGTCAACCGGTTTATTGACTTCTGAGGTGAATGATAATCTACAAGTCCACTTTAAGAGTGAGGAAGGGCAACTGTTATTAATCTTGCCAGCAGAAGCGGAGACGCTTGCCTCTGCAACCAGCTGGTATGATTTGTGGCAACAGCTCAAGCAGCGCCTCAATGGTAGCGATCGCTTTTGGCAAGCCAATACAACAGTGCATCTAATCGCAGCGGATCGGTTATTAGATGTAAGACAATTGCAGGCGATCGCAGATGCCCTAAGCGAAGTGCAGTTGCAACTGCACCGTATTTACACTAGCCGCCGCCAAACAGCTGTTGCTGCCGCCACAGCTGGCTATTGTGTTGAACAACAAACGCTTATTTCTGGGCTCAATCAAACGTCAACATCTCCCCCTCCGCCCCTAGAAGAACCTCTCTATCTCCAAATGGCTGTTCGTTCAGGAGCAGAGATTCGCCATTCTGGCACGGTTGTGATTTTAGGAGACCTCAATCCGGGTGGTATAGTTGTGGCAAATGGCGATATTATGATTTGGGGACGTTTACGTGGAATTGCTCATGCTGGTGCAAGTGGCAATTCTCAATGTATGATCATGGCTCTACAGATGGATCCTACTCAGCTTCGGATCGCCAAGTACGTAGCAAGGGCACCAAAAACCCAGCCAACTCATTTTTCTCCTGAGGTTGCTTACGTCAACCTTGAAGGAATTCGCATCACCAAAGCAGCTGATTTTTATAAGTCCCAGTTTTTATCAAAGTCATGAGTCGTATTATTGTCACCACCTCCGGTAAAGGAGGCGTCGGTAAAACTACCGTTACGGCAAATATAGGCATGGCCTTAGCCCGCTTGGGGCGTCAAGTTGTGTTAGTAGATGCGGATTTTGGCCTCAGAAATTTGGATCTGCTGCTCGGGTTGGAAAACCGGGTAATCTACACTGCTGTCGAAGTTTTCACTGGGGAGTGTCGGTTAGAACAAGCATTGGTGAAAGATAAGCGGGAACCCAACCTGGTACTCCTACCAGCAGCCCAAAATCGCACCAAGGAGTCGGTGAGTCCAGAGCAGATGGAACAGCTGGTTAGCGCCTTGACAAAAGTGTACAACTATGTCATAATTGACTCTCCTGCGGGAATCGAGACGGGCTTCAAAAACGCGATCACTGCTGCCAAAGAAGCTTTAATCGTTGCTACGCCGGAAATTGCGGCGGTGCGTGATGCTGATCGGGTGGTAGGTTTGCTGGAAGCGCAAGGTATTAAGCGTATTCACCTAATTGTTAACCGGCTTAGACCTGCAATGGTGGAGGTTAATAACATGATGTCGGTGCAGGACGTTCAGGAACTTCTAGCGATTCCGCTAATTGGGGTGATTCCTGAAGATGAACGCGTTATCATCTCTAGCAATCGTGGTGAACCCTTGGTATTAGCAGAAAATCCCCCTTTAGCTGGAATAGCGTTTGACAACATTGCTCGCAGATTGGAAGGGGAGACAGTTGAGTTTCTTAACCTGGAACCTGCCAACGGTAGCATCTTCTCCCGCATCCGCAGCTGGCTATTCGGTTGAGCAACAAATTGTTGTGCTCCAAGATTATCATGAACTTAAACTGAACTGCATAGCTGCTATGATTAGCGACTTTCTAGAACGACTTTTTCCGCGCACTGAAGCTGACACCAGTCGTGCGGAAGTTAAACGCCGCCTGCAATTGGTGATTTCTCATGATCGATCCGACTTAAGTCCTCAGATGGTTGCGAAAATGCGGCAGGAAATTCTGGAAGTCGTTTCTCGTTATGTGGAACTTGAGCCGGAGCGGATGGAGTTTTTCCTAGAAAACAGCCAACGGGCAACAGCGTTGATTGCCAATTTGCCAATCCGCAGGATCAAAGAAGTTGATTAAGTTTTTCGTTTGCCCCTTTTCGGTGAGAGATTTCTCACTTCCTCTTGCAGTTCGGAAACTTGCTTGTTCAGAGCCTGATTTATTTGGTGTAGGCGCTTGACTTCCTGAGCCAGTTCGCCCTTGTCCCTTTGAGTTTCAGCCAGTTGGTGTAAAAGATGCTGGATTTGCTCTAATAGCGCCTGTGGCGTTGCACTGAGTACCGGTTGTGAGTCTTTGGGTGGAAGAGGGGGCGTAGGAGCCACCTTGTCGGCATCCTGCATTCGAGGTTTTTGCTCATTCTTGAGGCGTTCTTTCTGGTTTTGCCGCTGCTGTTTGCGATTTATTGCTGGCTCTATTAATGATGCGATCGCTGCCATCTCCGCTTCTGAGAATTCAATTTCCTTAAAAGGCAAGCTTCTTGATTTGGCAGACTGCTTAGCCCTCTCTAAACTCTTCGATTTCCTACCCTTGGCTGGCTTGAATTGCTTAATATCCCAGCCCTGTTCGCTTTCTTCAACAGTGATAATCCACCAAAGTTCGCCAAGTTGTGCTAAAGAAACTACTTGCATAATGCCTCCGTGTTTAGGGGTGTACTTCTTGGGCACCCCAGAACTATTAACCCGCCTAGCTACCAGGGTGAAGAATCAACTCTCCATTGAGCAATTTATAAAGTTTATCTGTCCCATCGTCGAAAGACAGATACTCCTCAAAGGACTAGCTCCTCACGCCCTTCAACCAGGCAAACACATCATCAACGGTGAGAGTTAACTCCAGATTAGGCAACACAGGGAGTACATCATTGCCCATCAATTCTGTGGGAAGTTGCTCTCGGCGAAACACCAAAATCACCCGCTCTTCTGGATCAACTAACCAGCCCAACTGGGAACCATGCTTTAGACAGTGCAGA
>QQTW01004859.1_pt1 | contig 10101 bp, 5 predicted proteins | sample 1904831 | NCBI WGS metagenome assembly QQTW01 (sample SAMN09435610, study PRJNA476489) | Subsurface metagenome, whole genome shotgun sequencing project.
CAGCATCCAGCCGTCCAGCAGCGGCTTTGGCTGGTTCAGTACCAAACACCAGCTTTCCTTTGTAGTAGACCGTAATGTGCCCGTTGGTGTCGAGGGGCGCGGCTGCTTTGTAGGAATAGTCGTTGGTCTCGCTGAAAGCCGACCAGTCCGATTTGGCAAGGCGATACTGAATAGCACCGGTGCTGCTGGCCGGGTACAGGGTACCGACGGTGGGTTTTACGGTTAGCTGAAAGTACGTATCTGCTTGGCTCAGAGCCACAGTCCGAGTTTGGCGTAGTCGATCCAGTGGTTCAGGTTCTGAGTGCCTTCGGCCGTGAACCAGTACCGAACCGACAGATCACCGTACCCCACCGGCACGTTGCCTTCGTTGGCTACCAGCAACTGTGTGCTGATGCTGTTGCCGGTCGTGTTGGTGTTTCTGTTTTGGGCGTATACGGCCAGTTTCACAACCGGGTCAGTTACGTCCGGCTCTATCCCCCAAACCAGTTGAGGCACCCCGCCCGCTACGGTCCGGTACAACGTGATACGCTCATTCAACGCGTATTGAGCCGCGCTACGATGGGAATAATCGTCCGTCTCCGTCAAATCAGCCCAGTCGCTGTTGGCGAACCGCGATTGAATCACGCCTGAATTACCACCAGCAGCTAAACTCCCCGCCGACGCGTCGAAGCTATATTCGACGTAGCCGGTGGCCCCGGCGCGGGGATTGTCCAGGGCTACGTACTTCATCTTCAGTTTACCGTTACCCAACTGAGCGTAGTCAATCCAGGTGTTGATACCGGCGTAGTTTTCGGCGGTGAGCCAGTACCGCACGGTTAGTTCGCTGTAGGGCACGGCGGCTGGCCCGTCGTTGTGCAGGGTCAGGTTTGGCTTGATGTGGTTATTGGCGACCTTGTTGTCCCCGTCCTGGTAGGCGACTTTCAGCGTTACGGCCGGTCGCCAGTTAGGTAGTTCATCGCGGGTGATGACGTCAGGATCGGTAAAAACCTTTTGCAGTAACTCGATTGGCTGTTTTTTGATCCAGTCGTTGCCCGTCCAGACGGCGAACCACGACCACCAGGTCGCAAACCCGCGAATCTTGTCGGGGTTCGGCAGGTTACCGCTTTCCGAGAGGGTCACCAATTTTTTGCCGTTAAACTGCGCCTGTGCATTCGCCCAGTTCCCGCTCATGTTGGCCGTTGGGTCCGCGTAAATATCCTCGCCGACCACATCGACGTACTGATCGCCGGGGTACCAGTCGGGGTTGATCGTATCCGTACCCGTATACACCCAAATCAGGTTGTGGAGCTGGTGGTAGTTGGTCATCCGATTGTGAAGCAATTGCCAGAGTTCCTTGAACGGCCCCGATCCTTTGGCTCCCCACCAGAACCAGCCACCAGCAGCTTCGTGCAGTGGCCGCCAGAGCACGGGGATGTCGGCCGCCTGGAATTTTTTGAGTTGGAGGGCCAGTGCGTCGATGTCGCGCAGCAGCAGTTGATACCGTTCGCCATTCTTGTCGGCGAGCGCGGCTGCCAGATCGAAGGTCGTAGCTTCGGTGTAGAATCCCCGCCACCACAACTTGTCGGGGGCCTGGTTGATTAGGTCGGTGGGGGCGTTCCAGTGCCACATCAGGCTGATGATGCCCCGGCCCTCGCCTTTTTTGGCCCAGTCGATAATCGCTTCGCTGGTCCGCGTTGGTCTGACGCCGAACTGAACGCGGCTGGGTGAATAGTCCATCAGATCGAAACAGCCGATGGCGGGTTCTTTGCCAGTCTTTTCCAGTACGTACTCCACGTCGTCCTGCTGACCCGAAATCACTTTGCTGCCATACTGATCGACTAAGTAGGAAAACAAGCCTTTCGTGGACATCGTAGCCCGCGCGTCGGTCAGTAGTTTGGGTGGTTTGGCGGGCAGCGGAGCCGTCGTTGGCGTCAACTGAATGTAGTCGATGTCGAAGTAGCCCCAGCCCCGGTAAATTGTGATGGTGTTCAGTCCCGCCGTCAGCAGAAACGTCCCGACCCCCGACGTTCCGAATCCGGTCAGTGTCTGTTTCAGCGTACCGCTGCCCCGCTCGTCATTCACCCGGAAATCAACGCCTTTGTCGCCGAAGGGGGACGCGTAACCAAGCGATAGTTCATACAATCCCGCCGTCGCGTCGACCGTGAGCACCACCTGATCCGTCGCGTTGTCGAAGCTGGTTACGTAGCCCACTCCCGAAAAACCGGCCGTCGCACTGGCAACATCCACGCCGGTCAGGTCGCCCGCTTCGGCCTCCGCCCGGCCGTTGACTAAGGGCACTACCGTGGGCGGTTTGACCGTTGCCGGGGTCAGCACGATGTAGTCGATGCCGTAATACCCCCAGTTTTTGTTGATCGTGATCGTGTTCTGACCGTCGAGCAGTTGAAACTGACCAATCGCAACGGCGCTGAAATTCGTGCTGGTTCCTTTTAGCTCCTGTTCGCTGGTGGCCCCGTTGACCGTCAGCCGGGTCTTTTTGTCGCCGAAGGGCGAGTAGTAGCCAATCGTCAGTTGGTAGGCTCCGGCGGTAGCCGGAAACGTGAAGACCAGGTTGTCGCCCCCGTTGCTGTCGTCGTCGAAGCCCCAGGCGTAGCCCGTTCCCGAGAAGCCCGGCTGTTCCTGAACAATCTGCACCCCGTTGAGCGTAACGCCCTGCGTCGCTTCGGCTTCGATGCGGATGGGGTCGGCCCCCAGCGCAGTCATCATACTAATTAGGAACAGGACTCCCGAGAGAGTTAATGCCCGACCACCGCAACGAATCCGTTGCCCAAACCTGGTCAATAGAGTTGGTTCCATACGCGTAAAAGAGATAAAGGTTGAGTGTTGAACAGTTTAAGGATAGGGTGGTGTGGAAACGGGTATAGTTCTGCGGATTCGTCAGGTTTGCGACAAACGCTCCATCACCTCCAGACACGCCCGTGCGTTGTGGTACGGGCATTTCCAGAAGCCGATTTTGTCTTCTTCGTACATCAAACTGTAATCGTCAAACACGCCCCAGTGCCATTCGCCCCGTTCCTGGTCGAGCAGGTGCGTTTGAATAAATTGCCAGCTTCCCTTCGATTGCGCCAGAAAGGTTTCCTCGCCCGTAAGCTGGTACGCGTTCAAAAAACCAACCATCGCTTCGGCACTCACCCACCACTCCCGGTGCGTGTCGGCATGACCCGAAGCCCTGTCTAACTCGTGATACAAACTACCATCGGGTTGTAGTCCTTCGGCTGCGGCCCGCGCCAGTGCTACGGCTACCCGGTTGACCCGCCCGGTCAGCGCGTCGTTCTTCAGCACACCCGCTGCTTCGGGCAGCAGCCACGACGCTTCGATGTCGTGACCGTAGGAAATTAGATCGGCGGTTGGCTGCCAGTCGGCCGTGAAAAACAGGTTCATGTGGTTGGTGACCGGATCAACAATTTGGTCCAGAAACGTAGCCAGCAACGCGGTTAGCTTACCCGCCAGCCGGGCGTCGGGCCACACCCGGTACAGATTCGCGTACCCTTCCAGAATGTGCAGGTGCGTATTCATCGTTTTCGGATCGTTGCGGTCCTTCTCGCTCAGCCGTAGGTCGTCCAGCAGCGTCCCTTCCCGGCTGAAGGCTTCAAAATAACCGCCGTGTACCGGGTCGAAACTGTGCTGCTCAATCCAGTCGAACAGGGCGATGGCCGTTTCCAAAGCCGCCGGATTGGCCGTAGCGCGGTAATATTCGCTGAATCCGTAGAGGGCAAAGGCCAGCCCATAAATCTGTTTGCGCGTACTGAGCGGTCGTCCCTGCGCATCCACCGACCAATAGACGCCCCCGTAGGTCTCGTCCATAAAATGCGTCCGCAGGTAATCATACGCCCGGTCTGCCATCGCCCGGTACGCCGGGTTTTGCGTATGCCGGTAAGCCGCCGAGAATGTCCAGAGAATGCGGGCGTTTAGCACGCTGCCCTTTGGTGCGCTGGGATCGACAAGCCCGTCGTTGTCCATGCGCCCAATAAACCCGCCTGCCTGCTGGTCAACGCTGTACGTCGCCCAGAAGTCCAGAATGCGCGTCAGTTCTGCTTCGACTTCGGTCTGGTAGGTGGAGTGGACTGTCGTTACCATCGGCATTAGTCTGCTTGCCCATTAAGCACCACGGGAACGGTTTCACGGTCCCGTTGGTACGACAGATTCTGGTCGATCAACGCGTTCAGCCGCTCCACCGAAGCGGCCGGGCGGAACCCGTCGGGGGGGGTGTTTACCACGTAATCGAGGAGCCGGTCGAGAGTCGACGTGGCGACGTGCATCCGCGTATCCGACGACGCGTAGTAGATAAATACAGTGCCGTCATCGTCCAAAATCCAGCCGTTGGCAAACGTCACATTCGACACGTCGCCGATGCGTTCGTCGCCGTCGGGCGCAATAAAATACCCGGCCGGTTTGTGCGTCACCTTCGTCAGGTCGTGCAGGTCAGTCAGGAACAGGTAGAGCACGTAGCGCAGACCAGCGGCCGTATTCCGAACGCCGTGGGCAAGGTGCAGCCAGCCCCGTTCGGTCTTGATGGGAGCCGGTCCCTGTCCGTTCTTCGTCTCGTACACGGTATGGTACCGTTTCTCGTCCACGATGTATTCCCGCTCGATCACCGCGTTTTCCATCGAATCGGCGAGGCCGAAACCGATGCCGCCCCCCGTTCCGGCCTCGATAAACCCATCCTGCGGGCGGGTGTAAAAGGCGTATTTTCCATCGACAAACTCCGGGTGCAGCACCACGTTACGCTGCTGGGGCGACGGCGTTTTCAGATCGGGCAGGCGCTCCCAGGTTTTCAGGTCGCGGGTGCGGGCGATGCCACACTGGGCCAGCGCCGACGACTCGTCGCCGGGCCGGGCGGCCGGGTCCTTGCGCTCGGTGCAGAACAGGCCGTAGAGCCAGCCGTCTTCGTGCTGCACCACCCGCATGTCATAGACGTTGCCGTCCGGCTCGTCGGTTTCAGGCATGGTAATCGGACGATCCCAGAACTGGAAGTTGTCCACGCCGTTGGGGCTTTCGGCCACGGCGAAAAACGACTTGCGATCCAGGCCTTCTACCCGCACCACAAGCCGGTACGTGCCGTCGAGTTTGATAGCGCCCGCGTTGAAGGTCGCGTTGATGCCGAAGCGCTCCATCAGGTACGGGTTCGTAGCCGGATTCAGGTCGTACCGCCAGAAGATCGGCGTGTGCTGCGCCGTCAGAATCGGGTTTTCATACCGGTCGATGATGCCGTTACTAAGGGCATTGGGTTGGTTTTGCTGCGTAACCAACTCAAAATGAGCTTCCTGTAGTGCTTCGAGTCGGTGTTGGAAAGCAATGTTCATTCGGTCAGACGAATTAAAGATGGTCGTATCGGTTAAGAAAGCATCGGTTAGTGCAGGATGGCCTTCCGGGGTCTGTCAGCCACCGGCTCTCCCGTTTCATCGGTTAACTTGTTCCACCAGGTGCGTTTCAGGATCAGGATGCACACCGTCAGAATCCCGATGGTAACGCCCAACTCGGTGTTCATGCCGATAATCAGGTACATCGGCAGCATCGTCAGGCAGCACTGCGCCACCACGCCAACGACCACGTTGAAGGCGTCTAACCGGAAGTTTTTGTTGGCCACAAACGACGGATCGTCGGCCATGACCAGTTCATGAATCGGCCCCCAGAATCCCCACGGCCGCACGGTCCGGTAGAACGATTTGAGCACGTCGCTGTCCGTCGGCGGGGTCAGCAGCGACCCGGCGATGCAACCGCCCAGCGACAGCGCGAACAGCAGCGGGAAATAATACAACTCCAGCGTTTCCTCGAAAACATAGGGCAGAACTAAGGCCGGTACGATCCCCGCCAGCATTCCCCAGAAAAAGCCGCTGGCATTAAACCGCCACCAGTGCCATTTCAGCACGTTGGCCGCGACGTAGCCACCGTAGAGCGCCGACACAATCCACTGCAAAATGCTGTTGACGTCGCGGGCGAACAACCCCATCAGCACCCCAACGAACGCCACCAGCAGCCCCGACCCGTAATTCATGTTCGAGATGCGCCGGTTGGAGGCTTTCGGCTCGACGTATTTGAGGTAAATGTCGTTGACGATGTACGCCTGAGCCGCGTTGAGCGTACCCGCGAACGTACCCATAAAAGCCGCCAGTAGCCCGGCCAGCAGCAGACCCATCAGCCCCGCCGGAACGAATTGCAGAATGGCTGCCGGGAGGATCTTCTCGAAGTCGATGCCCGTCGCCGAACGTAAATCCAACTGATCGTAGTGTAACAGGGCCAGTACCGTGAAACCCATAATCATGGCGTACCGAACGGGCAGCAGCACGATGGAGACGAAGCCGCTCATCTTGGCGGCCTCCTGCGGGGATTTGGTCGACAGCACCTTCTGCATGTCGTAGTTAGGCGCGGGTCCGGCTAAGCTGGCCAGAATGCCTTTAAAGGTCATCATCATGAAGAAGATGCCGAAGAGCGAGTAGCCGTCGGATTTGATCTTGGCGTTCACCTCCCCAATCATGCCCGACCAGTTGAGGTCGTCAAGCTGCCAGTTGAAAAACGGCGTGTACCAGCCCGGCGGCACCACCAGCGATTTGACGGCGAGGTTCTGCATGGCAATCCAGGCGATCACGACGGCGGCTACCGACATAATGATGTACTTGAGCACGTCGCCGATGACGATGCTGGTCATGCCGCCCAGGATGGCGTAGAAAACGGCGAAGGCGGTGAAAATGATGCCGTAGAAATGTGCGACGTACTCGGGCGAAACCGCGAACGGCACGTAGGGCGCTACGCTCTCGAACGGAATGAATATCTCGACAAACTTGCCCAGTCCCACAAAGCCATACGCCAGGAACCCCAAGCAACTCAGCAGCGCAAACACGACCACGATGGTGTGCGACGCCGTGACGCCCCGCCCCGTCAGGCCGAAGCGCGTACCGATCCATTCAGCTCCCGTCGACACGTTCGACCGGCGCAGCCAGACCGACAGGTACATCATCATGAAAATCTGGTTGAAAACCGGCCACAGCCACGGAATCCACAGGCTTTTCATGCCGTAGACGAAGGCCAGCGACACCATCCACATCGTCCCCGAAATGTCGAACATATCCGATGCGTTCGACAGGCCGAGCATGTACCAGGGCAGCGTTTTGCCGCCCAGCATGTAGGCTTCCTTGTTTTTAGCCGCCCGCTTTTTGAGCACTAAGCCCAGCACAATGACGGCGGCTAAATAGAGGACGATGATGCTGACGTCGAGGGCAGAGAGTTTCATGGCTTAACGAGCGAAAGAGTGACTGAGTGAGGCCTGGCATTCCGGTTAGCGCGTCAAAATGGGCTGTGCGTCAGGGTATTTCAGGGCTACCACTGGCTGAGTTCCCCCTCATATACGGCCACTCCGATTTGCGAAAAATTGGTTTTGAGGTAGCCGCCATAGTCCTGCTCCCGGGCAATTTTTGAGACTTCACGGGCTTTTCGTACGATCAGTCCCAGACCGGTGCCGGTTCCTTCATACCACATGATATATCTGCCCTGCATTTTCCGAACGGTAGGAAACCAGAGCGCACCTTCATCCCAAGTGCCCGCTTCACCCCGCCGAAAGATGGGATTGTGCGGATACCGTTCCCAGTTTATCAGGTCAGTGCTGCGCGCTAAGCCAATCGCTTCAGGATAGTCAAGGTATTTGGAACAGCCACCGTAAGTCATGTAGAACGAATCACCTTCCCTGACAATGCGAATAGTTGTCACGCTGTGCTGGTCGAAAGACCCCGGTTTGTTGGAAGCGCCAAAAATTTTCCGCTCTTTAGCCGTATCAAAATGAATTCCGTCCGTGCTGGTTGATACGAATACCTCCCAAAATCCCCCGTCAGCATTGTGCCGTTGATAAAAGAGGTAGAATAAGCCCTCATGAAAGACAATTTCCGGCGCGAGGCCTTCCTTGATTAGCGGATTTTGGGCGTACTTTTTAAACGTAACGCCGTCGGTCGAGACCGCTAAACAGACGGAATGATTCGGGGTTGTGTAGGCGGATTTCCCGGTGTAGTACACGAAAAGCGAATCGCCTTTTGCTAATACTGCAGGGTCTAAAACATGCTCGTTATCGGGCGAAACGGCCTTTTTAGATACCGGCACAATCGGCTCAGGATATTGATTAACCCAATCGAGACCATTGGCTTTCCCAGTAGGTGTCGTCCACAAGCCAATCTGGTCATGACCACTTTGCCCCTGACCCCGGAACATAAAATAGGTGTTGCCTTTAAATTCGGCTACGGCCGGATTGGCCACCAACTGACTGTGAAAACTACCGGGCACTCGTGGAATATAGGGACTGGCTGAAATCCGCCTGAACGAAATCTTGGCATTCGAATTTTCAGACGTTTTTGTCGTATGCTGGCAGGAAAAGGCGAAAACGAGTAAGCATACAAGCCATGTTTTGTTAGACATAGATTTGATTTTTAGTGTAGCTGAACGGGCTTATATAGTCCTGCATCCCTCGCTTTCTTCTTCAGCATGACGTTCGGGTTAGTGGTGAACGTCCGAAAATTTTCCGCGCTGACCTGCTCCGGATAAGGCGCATAGTACTGGTCGTCGCTCCCGAATCAATCAATGCCATTTGTGCCCTCACAGGTAACGATGGCAGCAGGCCGACCAATCCGGCAGGAACAATTCGTAACACGGGGCAGGTGGATTAGGGCCAATGAAATCAGACAAGCTTTTCGCATCAAAATTATAAAATGAAAAAGGCCCTCGTATAGTATTATTTTATCTATTACTTGACCCGAATGGATGAATAGGTTGGCACAGTTCACAAAAAACTGGCGTGTTTCTGCTTAATTTGTCAAAATAATACAAAGGGATAGCTGGATAATCATGGCATCTTTCGGTAAGTGATACGGATACACTAATACTTAAATGTCATCCGTTTGCCCGTTTTTGAATACCATTCTTTTTAGTCTATGCACGCTATATACCGGGAGATCACCCCATTAACTCCCCACGACTGTTTTACTTTATTCTCGCGCGTAAAGTCGGAGTTCGATTTTCCGATGCACAACCACGATGAGTTTGAGCTTAATTTCATTGCCAATGCCGCCAACACGAAGCGCATCGTGGGCGATCATACCGCCGTCATCGACGATCTGGAATTAGTGCTGGTCGGCAGTAACCTACCGCACGGCTGGTTTACGCACCAGTGCCAGAGCAACGACATTCACGAGATCACGATCCAGTTCCACCGCGACCTGTTCGACGAAAAACTGCTGCAACGCAACCAACTGAGTTTCATCCGGAGTTTGCTGGAACGCTCGTTCCGGGGCATTGCTTTCTCCCGCGAAACGATTGAGGCCATCCGGCCGCGCTTAGAAGCGCTGACCAACAAAAGCGGCTTCGATTCGGTACTGGAACTGATGTCCATCCTGCACGACCTCTCCACATCGCGCAACATGCGAACCCTTTCCAACACCACGTTCAGCAGCGACCCGGTTAGCTACCACAGCCGCCGGATCGATAAAGCGTTCGCGTACATGCACGGCCACTACACCGAAAATGTGTCGCTCGAAGACGTCGCCAAAGAAGTCAATATGCTGGAGGTGTCGTTCAGCCGGTTTATTAAAAAGCGGACGGGAAAAACCTTTATCGACAGCCTGAATGAGATTCGGCTGGGTCACGCGGCCCGGTTGCTGATCGATACGACCCAGACGATTGCGGAGATTTCCTACAAATGTGGCTTTAATAACCTGTCGTATTTTAACCGGATCTTCCGCCGTAAAAACGGTTGCACCCCCCCGCGAGTTCCGGCAGAATTACTCGGGAACGCGGGTGTTCATCTGATCTTACTCCCTCGATGTATGCAATTCATTTCCTGGTGGCTTACCAGCCTGTTGACCCTCGTGGCTCCGCTGACCGATCCTCCTCTGCAAAACCGGCTTGCCGCGCTGACCTCGCCCGTTCTGTTTCGGGGCGATGAGCGCACGGCCTACCGGGACCCAGCCATCCTGTACCACAAGGATAGCTTATACGTATTCTTTACGCTGGTCGCGGGGCGTCAGGATGCGAACCGGCGACCACTGGCGCAGGTCTTTGGTCTGGCTCATGGCCGTGTACGAATACACCTTTTCGTCGGCCTCAATCCGCACCAGCGTAAAGAATACG
>QQTW01004860.1_pt1 | contig 10099 bp, 8 predicted proteins | sample 1904831 | NCBI WGS metagenome assembly QQTW01 (sample SAMN09435610, study PRJNA476489) | Subsurface metagenome, whole genome shotgun sequencing project.
CTCATAACAACTTTAACCAATGGGAGGTGGAATGAAACAGCGCACAAATCGTGGTGCAAACGGGCAAGTTGTAGCTCTTGATGCAGTAGCCGCTCCAAAAAGTGAGATCGCTCTTGGCGATGCGTTGGCGCTAATTGTGGGTTTGGTGATCGGTGTCGGTATTTTTCAAACGCCATCGATAGTTGCAGACAATTTAGGTAGTAATTTTGCGGTACTACTAGCCTGGTTTTTGGGTGGCGTAATGTCGCTAATTGGCGCTCTTTGCTACGGGGAATTAGCTACGGCATATCCTCATGCTGGCGGCAATTATCACTACTTCCTACGCGCCTTCGGCTCTGGTGTCGCTTTCCTGTTTGCTTGGGCGCGAATGACAGTGATTCAAACAGGCTCTATTGCTACGGTAGCTTTTGTTTTTGGCGACTATGCTACCCAGTTATTGAATCTTGGCAACTACTCGCCATCAATTTACGCTGCCATTGCTGTCATTATGCTGACGAGTTTAAATATTGTTGGTATCGAGCAAGGAAAATGGACGCAAAACTGGCTGAGTATAGCTAAGGTATTGGGCTTGCTGTTGGTAATTATTGTAGGGGCTACTTTTATTGCGCCCTCCTTACCGCCTGTAACCGCGCCAGCTTCAACCCAAACCAATTGGGGTTCGGCAATGGTTTTTGTCTTGTTTTCTTTTGGCGGCTGGAATGAAGCAGCTTATATATCTGCGGAGTTGCGTAACGTCAAGCGCAACATGGTGCGATTGCTAATGTGGAGTATTGGGATTATTACCGCCATTTACTTGTTAATCAACTTTGCTTATATACATGGCTTAGGATTAACCGCTATGGCACAGTCGGAAGCTGTAGCCGCCGATTTGATGCGTAGCGCTTTTGGACAACCAGGAGCGTTATTTATTAGCGTGCTAATTGCGATCGCAACTTTGGGGGCAACTAATGCCAATATATTTACTGGCGCTCGGACTAACTATGCTTTGGGGCAAGATTTTCGGTTATTTTCCTTCCTCGGACACTGGAATCGCACCAATACGCCAAAAAATGCCTTGCTGGTACAAGGGGCAATTACCTTAGCTTTGGTAGTGCTTGGTAGTTTTACCCGCAAAGGCTTTACAACAATGGTGGATTACACCGCCCCGGTTTTTTGGTTCTTTTTTCTCCTAAGTGGAGTATCTTTGTTTGTTTTACGCGCTAAAGAACCTCAAACGCCCCGCCCTTTTCGCGTTCCTTTTTATCCGGTTACGCCAATTTTATTTTGCCTTGTCTGCGGCTATCTGCTTTATTCCAGCCTAGTTTATACAGGTATTGGAGCAACTTTTGGCGTTGCGGTAGTGGTCGCTGGTATGCCGCTATTGTGGTGGTCTTCCTATCAAAATTAACCAATTACTAGGAGCAATTATGCAGTTACGAAAGTTCTTTGTAGTAGCGGTAGGTGTTAGTAGCTTAATGGTTGCTGGCTGCAACCAACAGCGCGATTTTAATGCTCAGGCTCAACAAAGCCCCGCCACTACAATTGAAACCCCAACCCCTACTAAAGTTGAAACTCCCGAACGGGAGCCTGATGTTCCCTACGTACCAACACCCAATGAAGTTGTAAATCAAATGTTGCAAATAGCTCAGGTGAAAAAAGGTGATGTTCTCTACGATCTGGGTAGTGGTGACGGGCGAATTGTGATTGCGGCGGCGCAAAAATACGGTACGCGGGGAGTAGGAATAGATATCAACCCGGAAAGGATTAGCGAGGCTAATGCTAATGCGCGGGCGGCAAAAGTAACCGATCTCGTCCAGTTTCGCCAGCAAGACTTATTTAAGACCGATTTGAGCGAGGCTACAGTAGTTACACTCTATTTGCTACCGGATATTAATGTTAAACTGCGTCCGCAATTATTTAAGCAACTGAAACCCGGTACGCGCATTGTGTCCCACGATTTTGATATGGGCGAATGGAAGCCAGAGCGGGTTGTTCAAGTCCAAGGACCCAGCCGCCAACATACCGTGTATTACTGGGTTGTACCGGAAACTGTACCTGCTAATTTGAAGTAGATAGGTAGGAGTAGACAAAACTTATCAACTCCCCCATATATGGCGATCCTATTTAATTGATAAACATTGACCGTAGGGGCGCAATGCATTGCGCCCCTACAACGATCGCCATTGATTTAGGATTGCTATATCTATCTAACCTGTACTTCGTCTGCATAACTAGCTTTACGCACAAACTGAAACGCTCCCGCTACCGAACCCCAAATATGTTCGTCGGTTTCTAAATCTCGACCCCGATCTAAACTGATAAACTTGTCCGCGTCGATTTCAAATTCGCTATCTAAATAAGTTTTTCTATCTTTGCGGAAGACAATACAACCTTTCCCCGGTTCAACAACGCCCTTAAAAGCGCTACCAGTCCACTCTACAAGCATATTGCACCCTGGTAGTTTTTCTAAATGCGCCGCCGTCAAAGTGTTGAGACGTTCTTTTTGGCGCGATGCACCGTAAAATTGCTGTTCTTTCTTGACGCTGTAGTTTTCAATGGCGATGCAATCGCCTGTTACGACAAGTTTCAATACTCGGACTCGGTAGGGAGTGTTGAGCGTGAAGTCATAAGCTTGCTCGATATAAAAACTCACTCCCGACAGCAGTTCTAAGGGCAAAGGACGCATACAAACACGAATGTGAGCAAAAAATGGGGGGTTATCAAAAGCTTGTTGCTGGTTGCTAAAATCGGCTGCCATCCACCGAGCTAAAGTTGTGATATCTGTAGAATGAGTCATTTAATTGAAAATGTACTTAAATCTAATACTCTGTATTTTAAAGCTTGAGGTTAACCGTTTTTCAGGATAATTTTTTGCTTTTGTGCGTCATTATGTTTAGGCAATATACTTATTCAACTACTACTTATGCACTCAAGCTCTCAGCTATCCAAACAAAATTTTAGTCAAAGCTTGGTGCTAAAACTTTTAATTAGCGCTACTTTCTGGCTACTATGCAGTACAAATGCGATCGCCGCTCCAAAAACTCCCCCGGCGGAATTTCCCGTTAATCCTTTAGAAATCAAAACTCCCGATCCTCTGCTCCCTTCCCCTACGCCTACTCCAGAAGAACAAAAAAACTTATCGGTGGCGCTAGATGAATTAAATAGTCAAGCTCAAGCTAAGTTAAGTGCGGGAGATAAGTTAGGGGCGTTTGAGACTTGGAATCGAGAATTGAGATTGCGGCGGGTGCTGGGCTTTTTAGCTGAAACTCAAGCCCTGGGGCGCGTAGGTGCGATCGCTTGGACGGAAAACGAACGCTACCAGGTACAAGTAATTACCCAAAGATTAGAGGCAATTTGGCAGCAAGTAAAGGCGAGTGAGGACTTGCAGCTATTAACGGCTTTAGCTTCGGCTTTCGAGCAAGTAAGAGTACCAAAATCAGCTTTAGCCGTTTATACCCAAATTTTGGCTATCCAACCCCAAGGTAGCACCGCCGCCAATGAGACCCTACAAACGATTGCAGAATTACATTTAAGTTGGTTTGATTATCCCCAAGCAATAGCTAGTTACAACCAGTTACTAAGTATTGCCAAAGCCAAAAGCGATCGCCCAGGAGAATTGGCTTATTTGCAACAGTTAGTTTATATTTACGACCAATCTAAGCAACGGCAGCAAGCAATCGAAACTAAGCAACAGTTATTAGCGATTTACCAGCAGGAAAAGCTAGTTGCCCAAATCCCCGCCTTACATTTGGCGATCGCTACAGATTACGAGGTATTGGGACAATTAGAACAAGCTTTTGCAAGTTATCAACAAGCTTATAGTTCTGCTTGGGCATTACAGCAGTTTTTTCAGGCGGGAGACGCACTCAGAAAATTAGTAGCTTTGTATCGCTCCCAAGACCAAATCGACGAAGCTTTACAAACAAGTCAAATTCTTTTGCAAGCTGACGAGCAAGCCGTGAATGTTTACGGAATGATGAATACTTACGATCAAATCGGGCAGATTAATCTCAAAAGGGGTAATTATTCCGAAGCTTTAGCCGCGTTTCAAAATGGATTAGATTTAGCCAAGCAATTGCAATATCAAGAAGAATATTTCACCCAACAAATTGCCTTAGTAGATAAGCAAATTCCCAAGTAATAGGAGAACTACTAACTTAATATTGAGATAAATCTGCACCGTACACTTTAGCGCCTCTAAAGTTTGCGCCTGCGACCATAGCACCGTCCATATCTGCATTGTATAGTTTGGCGCTACTGAAATTTACGCCTGTAAGATTAGCCTCATTAAAACTAGCATCAGTAGCAAAAGCGTTCAGCAAAGTTGCTTGTTTGAGGTTAGCACCAGTTAAATCTGCACCTTCTAAATTGGTATTGGCTAAGTTAGCATTTTCTAAATTTGCATCTCGTAAATCCGCACCAATTAGGTGAGCGCTGCTCAAATCTGCTCCTTTGAGGTCGCATTTTTGGCATTGGTTTGTCTCTAATAATTGTCTAACATGAGCGGGATTTTCTGCTTTGGCTGGAGCTACTAAACATATTGCACTAACTATTGCAGTAGTAGCCGTAACTAACAGTTTCATCATTTTCCCTCAAAATTTATCTAGGTTTATATAACCTTATATTTATAGGATGACTCCGTTAATTAGTTTTTACATCTGACAATTGGCAGACCTAAAAAAACTATTTCATACCAAATCAGCCTTAAGTAATAAGACTTTGCCTATCTTTAGGTAGTTTTAATTAGCTACATAAAAAAAGCCTGTAAAATTACAGGCTAAGAGCATCATTAAAGATGAGAACTTTAAAAGGTAAAAGCGATTAGTTACTTGTGCTGGATAAGAAATTTAGCAGCGCCTCGCCACCATTACGACCAACAGCGACAACTTCTATCATTTCATCAGTAGCTTTGCCACTACCATCATTAGTCACGCCTGTAGAGTCGCCAGGGTGTCCGTTTGTAACCCATAATTGGGGATGATCGAAAGGTGCTTTTTGATAGCGGACGCAATCGTCAGTAAGGGACTTCAAGAAAGCTACTAACGCTTTTTTTGCTTGTTCTACTTCTTCAGGGGTTTTACCCAAAGTCAGGGTAGATAAAGGTCTTATTTCCCCATCTCGACTAGGTATCGGTTGAAAATCGCCGCCGCGAGCGTAAAAATCAACAACTTGATCCAGCGTAGATTGTCCCCCATTGTGAAAATAAGGAGCCGTTAATTCTATATTCCGCAATCCAGGAGTTTTAAAAGCTCCATCTACTCCTAAGATATCTTTGGAATTGATGGGCGGATTGAGTGTCGGGTCGCTAAAACGTCCCTGGAAGGCTAACCTCGCGGTTGATAGTGGATTGCCAAACGGATCGACATCCCCTACTCCTAAGTCGTCCCAGGTAGGTCTAACGCCAATATTGTTGAAACCGCGATCGATAATATTTCCCTCTCGTCGTCTCAAAGGATTTTTTGAAACTTTACTTACCGAAGCATCAGTAAATTCTGGCCCGCTATGACAGTTGATACATCTACCGCCGCCATTTTTCTCATCTTGTCCGAGAAAAATCTCTAAACCTTTTTGCTGTTCGGCGGTTAAAGCGCTATAGTCTCCAGATTGGAAGCGATCGAAGGGCGTGTCGTCCGAAACTAAAGTTGCTTCATATAATTGCACCGCCAATCCAAAAAATAACGGAAAGTTGTATTCCATCAAGGTGTATTCATTAGTTAATAAGTTACGGTCTGGCTTTTTAACTACGGTTCTACTCCCATCATTACCAATTTGAATCATCCGATTGGACTTCCACCATTGAGATTGAAAGGTTTGCTCGATTAGCTTTTCGTAAGTATCAGTTTTTAGCCCTAAAGCAGGGACGTTACTGTTTGTACCCAAAACACTATCTTCTGGATGAACTATTTGCTTGCCTAAAGGTCTTAAAGGCAAAAGTTTTTTACCAAGCTTTCTAGGTAGCTTTTTACCTTTGGCATTGTCTTTAGATTTTTTATCTATAGCGCCAAACTTGTCGCCAATTTCTGTAAACGTGCGACCATCGGCGGAGGTTTCAAAAGAGCTTATCGGTGGCCCTAGAGCTTGGGACGCTAAAGAAGCATTGTTGAGAGTAACTTTAACTTCGGTTAATTTACTTGGGTTGTCTGCTTTAAACAGTTTGGCATTGGGATCTTTAGCGCCAAATTCATTAATGCCATTAAAATCATTGGGGGCGCGTCCATCCCAGAAATTGCGGAAGTTAAAAATTGCATTAATTACTGTCGGCGTGTTGCGCGACTGCACCCGGCGGATATTTGCGCCGCCAATATTAAATACTTCATCAAGCTTGTAAGTTACTTGGTCTTGAGCGCTACCAGGTACTATATCCACAAATTCAGCGTTTGTGACTCCTTGGGATGAAGTAATATCGTTGGTATCGCTAAGAACTGTTGAATTGCGATCGCTTGGATCTGCTAGCTTGTGGAAAGGATAATCATCGGGTGTTAAAGTGTAGTTCCATCCACCCAAGTCTACGCGCCGATCTTCATTGCTAGTTCCATCAGTATTTACCCTCAATAAGCCAGGATTTAGCTGATTTTTAATTCTGTTATCTGCTCCAGCATGAAAGTGACAACTAGCGCAAGATTGAATCCCGTCACTACCAACCTGCATATCCCAAAATAGCGCTTTACCCAGCGCGATCGCTGGTGTTTTATTTACAACCCCAGTCTTCTTATCTGTAACTAGAAATTGATTGAGATTGCTTGGTTCGGGAATTGGTATATTTTTTAACGAACCAATGGTTAATAGGGACGGCGACGGTGTAGTTATTTGTGCTGATACCGTATGCCCCGCCAAAACTGTAACTGCTACAATTGTAACTATTGTTATGCTCTTTTTAAGTCTGGTTGACAAACTCACCAACAATCGAATTGGACTAGCTAATATACCCAGGACTAAATCTTTTATTTTTTTTAACAATGTTATTCCCGTAAAAACGCTAATAGTAATTAACTCCATCCCTTACCTGCACTCTACTGAGAGGTACTAAACTAGTTGTGAGTATATTTACGAAGGCTAAATTATAGTACGTATTATTAAATTAATTAGCAGCTAAAACTGTCTACCTTGGGGTAGAAGTGACAAAAGTAGCTTGTAATGGTTAACACATCTTTCTTCGATCGCAACTAAGAATACTTGCTGTAGCTAAAACTATTTTTTACTAGCCTGCTTAATGTAGCTGTTTACACTTGATTGATATTTTCTAACTCACCTATAAGTTTTTTAATAAAACTTTACTTGTTACTCGTGTGAGAATAAATATAGTTGCTAAGGAGACGACCGATGGTAGCGCTCACAGATATTGACCAAAAGCGGTTAACCACGCAAACTGCCGAAATTGCTTCCAATACGACAGCGATTCGCTCCTTAGATTGGGATCGCGATCGCTTTGACATTGAGTTTGGATTGCAAAACGGCACTACATATAATTCATTTTTAATTCGCGGTGAAAAAATAGCTTTAGTTGATACAAGTCACGAAAAGTTCCGCAAGTTATATTTAGACGCGCTGACGGAACTAATAAATCCGGTAGAAATTGATTACATAGTTATCAGCCACACGGAGCCAGATCATAGCGGTCTGGTTAAAGATATTCTGCAATTAAACCCCCAAGCAACGGTAGTCGGGTCAAAAGTCGCCCTACAGTTTTTGGAAGACATGGTACATCAGCCATTTAAGAAGCAAATTGTCAAAAATGGCGAAGTTTTAGATTTGGGCAACGGACACGAACTAGAATTTGTCAGCGCGCCAAACTTGCATTGGCCAGATACCATGTTCAGCTACGATCGCCGAACGCAGATTCTCTATACTTGCGATGCTTTTGGGCTGCATTACTGCGATGAATATACCTTTGATGAAGACTTAGGAGCAATAGAAGCAGATTTTCGCTTTTATTATGATTGCCTAATGGCTCCAAATGCTCGTTCGGTACTGTCGGCGATGAAGCGGATGGACGAATTAGGGACAGTTTCAACTATAGCTACAGGTCATGGACCTTTATTACAGCACAACGTTAAAGAATTAACCGGGCGTTACCGCAATTGGAGCAAAACTAAAGCTAAAGCAGAAACAACAGTGGCTCTTTTCTATGTATCCGATTATGGATACAGCGATCGCCTTTCTCAATCTGTTGCTAGCGGGATTGTCAAAACTGGAGTCGCTGTCGAAATGGTAGATATGCGCGCCAGCGATTTACAAGAAATCCAAGAACTTGTCAGCCGCAGCGCAGGAATTGTCATTTCTATGCCGCCAACTTCGGCAAATTCCCATGTTAAAACTGCCCTAAGTACAGTTTTAGCGGCGGTAAACGGCAAGCAAGCTATTGGCTTGTACGAGTCGGGTGGCGGGGATGACGAACCTATCGATCCATTGTTGAGTAAGTTTAGAGATTTAGGTTTAGTTGCGGCATTTCCGGCAATTAAGATTAAAGACTCGCCGAATGAGAACACCTACAAACTCTGCGAAGAAGCAGGTACGGACTTAGGGCAATGGCTGACACGCGATCGCAGCATTAAAGAAATCAAAGCTATAGATAGCAACCTAGAAAAGGCTCTAGGGCGCATTAGTAGCGGACTTTACATCATTACAGCCAAAAAAGGCGATGTCACTAGCGCCATGCTGGCATCGTGGGTATCTCAAGCAAGTTTTATGCCTCTGGGGTTGACAATTGCCGTTGCCAAAGACCGGGCGATTGAATCGTTAATGCAAGTAGGCGATCGCTTTGTTCTCAATGTATTGGAAGAAGGAAACCACTTGCACTTGATGAAACACTTTCTCAAGCGGTTTTCCCCTGGTGCGGATCGCTTTGCTGGAATCAAAACTCAAACGGCAGAAAATGGTTCGCCAATTTTGACCGATGCGCTGGCTTATCTAGAATGCGTTGTTACTACCCGAATGGAAACTAGCGATCATTGGATAGTTTATAGCACTGTTGATGCGGGTAGAGTCTCAAAACCTGAATCTCTTACTGCTGTCCACCATCGTAAAGTAGCAAACTACTATTAGATTACGACTTTTTGCCGATCTCCATATTAGTAGGGGTAAGTCTAGAGATTTACCCCTACTTTTGTTAGTAATTGTTTTTCCCAATTGGAATTGGTTTTGCAACCATAACTATTAGTATTTCAAATAGGTAATAGCTTGAGCTATAAGATTAAGTAAAGTAAACTGAAAGCCATGAAGTTAAGGTGGAGTAGCCCAATAAATGCAAAACTTACATACTAACCCGTCAAGTAACTGGCATATCTGGTTCAATAAAAGTCGGATCGTCCGCACCCTTGAAACTATTCAAGACTTAATTGTGGTTTCCCTGTGCATTGGGCTATTCAGTGTCATGGTTATCCAATTGCGAGCAATGTTTATCTCGTTGTTGCCGCCTTTAAACTTTAAAGCTGTAACTTCAGATATATTGTTTTTATTAATTTTGGTAGAGTTGTTCCGATTACTAATTATTTACTTACAAGAACAAAGAGTATCAATTGGAGTAGCAGTAGAAGTATCAATTGTTTCTGCCTTGCGAGAAGTCATTGTCAGGGGCGTATTAGAAACGCCCTGGAGTCAAATTTTATCGACCTGTGCTTTTTTGCTAGTTATGGGCATACTGCTGATAGTCCGAGTTTGGATACCGCCTACCTTCAACGGCATCGACCCCGAACGTCGCTTGCAAAAAATTAAGCCGCAATTCGAGCTTGTTAATAATTCCCAACACTTAGATCCTTAGCTCCTCGCTGAATACCTTACTAAATTACTAATACTTAAATCTATGCCAGAATCTAAAAAACGAGATGTTCAAGTATTGCCCATTGCCGCCGATACAATGGTATTGCGATCGCGTAGTTGGAGTCAGTTACGATTTGAAATTGAATATGCTTTAGCAAGAGGTACAACCGCCAATTCGTACTTAATTCGCGGCGACAAACTAGCGCTATTCGATCCTCCCGGCGAAACTTTTACAAACATATATTTAGCGGCTCTACACCAACGTTTCGACGTAGAACTGCTAGATTATGTAATTTTAGGTCACATCAACCCCAACCGCGCCGTTACCCTCAAAGCCTTACTCAAAGTAGCACCACAGATAACT
>QQTW01004861.1_pt1 | contig 10099 bp, 6 predicted proteins | sample 1904831 | NCBI WGS metagenome assembly QQTW01 (sample SAMN09435610, study PRJNA476489) | Subsurface metagenome, whole genome shotgun sequencing project.
CCGCCTCGTTCTAGTCGATCTGCATGAGAATAAAAATCTCATCTTTGAGAAGCAAGACATCTCCAGGCTCAAGAAACCATATACCTTAGACGCCTCTTTTCTCTCCCTTATCGAAGAGGATCCCTTCGAAAACTTGTCCGAGACCCGTGATCTTTTCGAGTCTAAGCTCAACATCCAAGCCAGCAGACCCGAATGTGAACTCACCCGCCGTCTGGCCGAATTGATCGGTACCCGAGCTGCTCGCCTCTCGGCATGTGGTGTGGCTGCCATCTGTAAAAAAAAGAACATTGAGTCATGCCACGTAGGGGCAGATGGATCTGTCTTCAACAAGTATCCCCATTTCAAGGCCCGAGGTGCTCAGGCACTAAGGGAGATCTTGGATTGGCCAAAGGGGAAGCGAGATCCTATCGTGCTGAGTAGTTCGGAGGATGGGAGTGGTGTAGGGGCCGCGCTGATAGCGGCTTTGACCATCAAAAGAGTGAAGGAAGGCAATACAGTAGGGGTCAAGGATTTGGAACATTATGAGCAGCTGAAGCACACCGCATGATGGAAAGGGCAGGAGGTGACCACGGAGGTGGAGGCTGAGCTGCCACTAACGTAGGGCATGGGTCCCTCCGGGCAGTGTACATATAGACTTGGTGCAACACTTTTTACCACACCAATTCTAGTTACAAAAGGCCTTCATTCAACTGAATATTTGCCAAAACCCTTTTTACTTTCCAAATCGTTTTTTCATCTACATAATAAATATCAAGTACATAGCTACTGAGATGCATCCAGAGTTATAGAGTAAGACTTGATATACTTGAGATCTCCAGGGCCCACTAGGGCATGAGTCGCACAAGTCTATCATGGACAACCCAAGTTTTCGTGATCAATGGAAGCTGAAGCTTTGATCTCGAAAAGGTGTACGAGCGCTCTAATCTTAATCATAACTTACAGTAAAACAAGCTCCTTGTCGTAAGCGTCCCACTGTTCCATCTTCATCTCTACAAAGGACTCGATGCCAGCTCGAAGCCCCTCATCAAGCAAGTCGTCAATCCTAGCGCTGCCTCCGAAGTTCAGCCGGTCCAGCTGGGTGTAGAAGATGGCGTCGACGTCCAAACTCTTCCGCGCGGCGAAATTGAACCAGAAATCCCCACTCTCCCAGGAATCACGCATTAAGCTGGAAAGCCGTTGCGCGCTCTGTGGTCTCTGGTTCGTCTTCTCTTCTTCTACGTGTTCCAGTGCGCGCAGGAACTGCTCCAATCTAGGCTGGTAGCGGGTTATGAATTCTTCCATGGTGTGGCCTTGTTCCAGCCAGATATCAGGCCCTGTCAATAGAAGCCACCAGGGAGGGCTGTGTGCGAACTGAGCCGGCATGGCGTTTGTGTATTCGAGGTCCAGCACGGCGGTGATCTTTAGGGTTTCCTTGTCCACCAGAATGTTGGCCGGTCGCAGGTCGTCGCAAAAGAGCTTGAAGGGACTGGAGTTGTGGACTTGGTTGCTCGCGGCAAGCTGGGCAAATAGATGACGCGCGATATATCGTCTCCTAGCGTCCTCCGGGTTGGTGGTAAGGTTGCGTTGGGTGCTGAGGTGGATCAAGTGTTGTTCTGCAAGAGCCCTGAAGTATTCGTTTGCGGATGCGAGTGGCTCCTTGGGGAATCGATCGATAGGGTAACCCGTGGAGATTGCTAACTCGTTCATGTTATATGTTAATGGCCTTCCGGTAACTGACCAAGTGTTTGAACCACAGCAGTTCTCCGAAATGGATCCGATATGGGTAAAGTCGAATTCGTAAAGCTGGAGCATGAAATCGGCTATTTGACGGTAGACAATGTCCAACGTCCTGTCATCAATATCCGGGTTTAGGATGTAGGTCTCTTGCTTGTCCGGAGTTGGTTTTTTCAAGACATCGGATAGATGCGAGCCTTCCACATAGTCCATGATTATGTACGGGCCTAACTGCCGCGGGCTGTCCGCAGTCGAACCCCAGCTTATCAGGCGAGGGACAGGAATCTTGGTGTGTTTGCTAAGGAATTTCATGACCTGGACCTCCTTCTCGACCTTTTCGTCTCTGAAAGCAGTGAGACCAGGCTTTGCGAAACGGATGATGGCATCTGGGCCCGCGTCTTTGAATCTGATATGGATGCAGACGTTGAAGGAACCTCCATAGTAGTGAACAATCCGCTCGGCATCGCCTCCTTTCCGGCAGCGAGCAACAAACTTGACGATCTCATATTTTGACTCCAACACCTTGTCTTTCCAGGACATCCATTCCGCTTCGCTTTTTTCCGCAGCTATTTCGTCACATGAAGTCATCTTCACCCCAGGACTCGGGAGAACTATGTTGAAGTGTGAGTCGACGGATAAGTCAGACCGGATCTGAATTACACGACACCTTCGCAGGGGCTCTTCGACGGCTTACCGTTGGACTGAACGTTGCCAGGCACGCTTGTGGTAAACAGCGTTCTCCAATATGTTCAGTATGAGACCAAGGTAGGTGGAAAGGTAAATAACACGACAGGAGAGGACAGAGAAAAGGTAACATAGACAACTGACATGTGCACCACCTCCATCTCCCATTTGCACCATTTTTAACTGGGTCCGATCTCTTCATGCGTACCAATGTTTTCAAGGCCGCTAATCTCAGTTCGCCGCTATTCTACAAAGATTTATCGAAACCGATACAGAGATGGAGTCCAATGGCCAGAATCAAGCGATGTTGCTTTGTATGGTGCCTATTTGAACTATCTCAATCAATTCCATCTTCCAATAAAAAGCCAGTAAAGTTCAAGTAACTTAGTAGAGAATATGAACTGAGGCCCAAAATGCCCAAGTAATGTCTGGTGCAAATGGGGGCGTGGTGCACATACCACTTGGCTAACGTCGAATACCGTTCCGTGCAACATACGGTCCCGTGCAACAAAATTCCTTGGCACAACCCTCGCCAGTGCTGTTACAGCGAATTCAGCTCACTTTTAACAATTTCAAAGCTGTAGAAGCTGCCCAAATAGAAAGAGAAGGGGTAGAATACATAGTTACTACTTTAGGCAGGCTCAAGGAATGATTCTCATGAAACAATTAAACAGCTGCATCAATATGCTCAGAACTTGATAAATTAGTATATTTATCAATTATTATGAATACCACTGAAAACATAGAATGCTCAGCTACAATTTGGACCTATTTGGGAGAGATTTGGCCTTGTGGTGGCGAAATGGTGGCTGTTTGAAGTTGTATCTCAAATTGCGTGTAAAAATTTGGTGTTGCACGGGACCGTATGTTGCACGGAACGGTATTCGACATTATGTCGGTGGTAAGTCGACGGGATAAAATGCTGGCGGCAGACGACCTACTGGCTGTCCTCTAGTCGCATTTATGTAACTTTAGCTGATGCTTCTAACGAAGGTTCGAGATCTCTTTTTGCAAAGCCTCTCGAGTTACTATCATGCCTCGACTCCCCTCGTGCTACATTTTGTATCTAGAGGCTGAGAGAGCCCGTATGGACTCATGCCAACACAGAACTCTTGCATTGAGGGCCACACTAATAGCTTGCCATTATACGGAGTATGTGATGCCCATATAAGACGTCGACAGCGTATTCTGTATAACTGAAGGCGCTTTCAATCGAAGAAACCAATCTCCATGCAGAGGGACAGCTGATACATCTATATCTTTCACTCTTCTACGCTTTTTACTTTGTTGACACCTCTCGCTATTTCGCTTCGATCCCACTTCGCACCCACCCTACCATCTGACTGATATATTATCAATCCCTAATCTCCCAAAGCCTAATCGCGCCCTGCTCATTGCCCACTGCCAAAAACCCACCATCGGGACTCAAGGCCACGCTTGACACCCTCCCTAACGGCGTCCTATCCGTCGGCCAATTCCGATACACGGTGCAGCTGGGCAAGTGGATCAAGCGCAACGCATCCTTCTTCCAGCGGGAGGCCATGACGAGCATTTGGCCGTCGGAGCTGAATTCGAGGTGTGAGGTTGGTGTCGTGAGATGAGTTAGCGTGCGGAGGGGGGTTGGGTTGGGAGGGATGGCGGTGCTGCTCCATCCACGGCGATCGTAGATATTGACGATCCCGCTTGAGGAGCCGGTGGCTACGTATCGGTCTCCGCCTAGACCACGGCCATGTCTTTCATCTTTATTGCCGGTGGTGGTAGTGGCTCCGCCCAGCGCAATCACCGTCGTACCCACCGCCCCTTCATCCATCCACCGTCCTAGCACCCTCCGCTCCTGAACGTTGTATTCACTGCACTCTCCGTTCTTGCCTGCAACGACAATCCCATTCCCGTCTCCCCACCACGCAAAATCCGCCACTCCACCTCGACTATCGATGCGGCACGTGCAAAGCCATTGTGTAGATTGCGTGGTCAGGATGTTGACGTAGCCGCCACCTTTGCGAGCGGAGCCGATGAAGCCGATATAGCGGCCACAAGGGGAGAGATGGAAGGTCTCGGTTGTGCGTTGCGTTGTACGGAGGTGCGGATTTGAAGTAAAGGGGCGGGCGATTTTGGTGGTAACGCCTGTGGTGAGGGACCAGGTGTGGAAGTAGCGGCGGCGCGAGGAGAGGTAAATTGTTGTTGAGTCCGAGGTGGGGCTTGAGTCCGAGGGTGGTAGGAAGGCAGTGCTGTGTAAAGGGGTGTTTTTGACGTGGAGAGATGTGAGGAGAGGATTGGGATTTGGTGGGTGGGGAGACACTTGGTGGATCGAAATTGTCGAGGAGGGCCCCGAGGAGAGAATGAGTGAATAGTAGGGGTGGAACTGGAGGGAGTCAACAGATGAGGGACCTTTCATTGTAATGTCTTTCGTGCGTTGAATGTCGAGGACTTCGGGGCGCAGCTTGCGGCGTTTTGATGATTGCTGCGACGAGGGCGCTGCTTGTACGAGCGATCCAGCGGAACGTAGAAGGTCACTTAGCGCTTTAGTCGGTCTTTGATCAAGGACGTCGTCGTCAAGCGACATATCCGAGTCCGCACCCTCGTCTGAGGCGCTCCTCTGGCTATCCATCGAGTTCCTAGGTTGTTGCGAGCGCACCCTTGCCCATATCGGGGTAGGATGAAGTCGCTCGTATTGTCTGCGTAGCCGCTTGATGTACTCCCTCCCATCGATAATGTCCTCTCCTTCGGCATTGCGTAGCTTGCGCAGCCGTGCATGGGAAGCAAGAGACACAGAAAGCCGGTCATCGTCGCTGTCAACCCAAGCTGGCTTCCGACCTGTGTCCTCGTCGTCACCACTGAGACCATGCGTATCATGCCAGCCGTCCGGAAGGCTGTCTCCGCCAGAATCAAGGAAGAAAAGCTGCCGGAGATTGCCTCGTCAGCGTTCCTAGCGGTTTCTCAGACGTGGCTTGTACGAACATTCTCATCGGCAATAGCCTCGAGATCTTCTTCAACTCCTTCATCTTCTGCCCCGGTGCTAGTCCTCTCCACCCTCTTTGTAATTTGAGAATCTGTAGGGTGCGATTTTAGTCCCTCGAGAAAGCCAGCATCATCGCCGAATAACAGCTTCTCCAGTTGCTCCTCGGTCTCGTCTTTATCTGGGATTTCATCGCTAGTAGAGCCTTCCTCTGTATTCTGGGTTCGGGTTTCTGCTCCTGTGCCATAAACAGTATGCTTGCCGACCTTTTCTTTCAGTCTCGGCGCTGTAGGTGCCATTGTTGGTAGAGATTCGCATGGACTACGAATTTTCCAAAATATGTTTGATCTCTAACTGATCCGCCAAGATTTAAACCTCGTCCACAACTCTGTAATCGAGGACCTGTTTTGAACCGTATTTATCGTGCTCAAAAAATCCCTAGCTAGTACTAGTTACCACCTTCAACCTTGACTTTTGCTAAAGCCCCCCTTCCAACCCTCCAATACGGCTCTACCAAACGCAGAGATGACGAAGAGGAAGCTGGATGAGAACGATATACCTACAAAGGCGTCCGGTCACGATACCCAGAACAACGCTTCAAAGTTCTCAGATCTCAAGCTTGACCCAAGATTGCTGCGTGCGGTTTCCAAAGAGAAATTCACGAAGCCTACGCCGGTCCAGGCTGAAGCAATACCACTGGCACTGGCTGGCAAGGATATACTAGGTTAGAGATTGGTTGACGTCTAAGAGGCGGAAAATGCGCTGACCTCCGTCTAGCAAGGGCCGATACAGGTTCTGGAAAGACCGCTGCTTACGTTTTGCCTATTCTGCAAGCTTTACTTCATAGAAAAGCGAGTTCACCATCGGAGAAGTCCATATCTGCTCTGGTGCTGGTCCCGACCCGTGAGCTCGCAGAACAAGTCCACAAAGTAGTTGTATCTTTCTCCTCATTCTGTGCCAAAGAGGTGCGCGCTATCAACATAACCCAGCGCGTATCCGATGACGTTCTTCGTTCGATGTTGTTGGACTTGCCAGATATTGTGATAGCGACACCTGGACGAGTTAGCCAGAACCTTAACTCTGCCACCTTTTCGTTGGAAAAGCTTACACATTTCGTTATCGACGAGGCAGATCTGGTCTTATCCTATGGCTACGAGGGCGATCTAGATGCCATTTACAAGGCATTACCTCGAGGAGTGCAGACATTCCTGATGAGCGCGACATTTACCGCCGAGATTGAGACGTTGAGAGGACTCTTCTGCAGGGATCCAGCCGTCCTAAAGCTAGAAGACCGTCAAAAGGAAGGCACTGGTGTATCTCAATATGTGGTCAAGTGCGCTGAAGATGAAAAATTCTTGTTGACATATGTCATCTTCAAGCTGCATCTCATCAAGGGTAAGTGCATCATCTTTGTGAGCGACATTGACAGGAGCTACCGCCTCAAACTCTTCCTCGAACAATTTGGGCTACGAAGCTGCGTCCTCAACTCAGAACTTCCAGTCAACTCTAGAATACATGTCGTGGAAGAATTCAACAAGGGCGTCTATGACAACATCATCGCTGCAGATGACCAAGAAGTCTTAGGAGGAATTGCTTCCAGGAAGCCACTAGGGAGGGATCCAGAGAGTGAGCCAGCTGTGGATCCACAGGATGAATCTGACCAGGAAGCGGATCAACGTGCAATTAAGAAACGGAAATTTGCATCAAAGTACAGAGATTATGGAATCTCCCGCGGCATTGACTTCAAAGATGTTGCATGTGTGTTGAACTTCGACCTCCCTTCAAGCTCGAAATCATACACGCATCGTATTGGACGCACTGCTCGAGCTGGCAAGAATGGTATGGCACTTTCTTTTGTCATACCTACAGAGCAATATAAAAAACATAAGCCAACCAGTATTGCATCGGCAAAGCACGACGAGAAAGTGCTTGATAGGATTATATCACGGCAAGCAAAGAAGGGCAAAGAAGTCAAGCCCTATCAGTTTGACATGAAGCAGGTTGATGCCTTCCGGTACCGAATGAACGATGCTTTAAGGGCTGTTTCTCAGAATGCTGTCCGGCAAGCCAGGACCCGCGAGCTGAAGCAGGAGCTACTCAGAAGCGATAAGCTCAAAGCTCATTTTGAAGAAAATCCTGATGACCTACGTCACCTGAGACATGATGGAGAACTCAGAGCTACGCGTGTTCAGCCGCATCTCAAGCATGTGCCTGAGTATTTGATGCCTGCCAGAGGAAGGAAAGGCCTGGCAGCGAATGACGTGGGCTTTGTCGGAATGTGGAAGACGGGTGAGAACAGAATCCGCAGAGCAAGAATGCACAATCGGAACAAAGGTAGGCGGACAGACACAGGAGCAAGGAAGATCGACCCTTTGAGGTCCTTCAACGCAAAAGGACGGCGTTAAGAGTTTTCTAGGAGAAATCAGCAAGACTATTTAACATCCTCCTCCTCCCACTCTCCCCTTACTCATATTCTTCTTCGGCATGAACTTCCCAAAGACTGTGTGAACACCGCTCCTATCTTCGCAATCTTTCATCCACATTCACCAGCTTCGGGTTTCCCTTTCCGATGATGGATCAGTCCAATGGCACATCGGATAGTCGTCCATTCCATGAAGCTCCTATCCGACTGAAGACAAATGATTTCCCAATTGAACTAAACAAAGCCACGATCTACAAGTACACAATTAAGTTCTCCACCGAGGGCATCCCTGCCACGGAGAAGAAATTTCTTGCCAGAAGATTCATGGGCAAGCTCCAACTCAAATGCAAGACCACGTGCTTCGTGTACGCCAGCCACCTTTCATTATTTTTTCCAGGTCCAGAGTCCGAGCTAGTTGGGAAGGCCCTTCAAGCTGTCTTCTTTCATGAGAAGCAGAGAGCACAAGAGGCGATCCCTCCATCAGAGTCCCCACAGAGCACAATAGCTTTCGGCAGGTTTCTGACCGATGTTGTTGTTAGCCGCACGAATGAGACCATCAAAACTGCTAATGTGACCCCAATGGACGATGATGGCCTGAGAATTTGCACTGTCTACGCAGACATGGTCAAAATCGATTTGGAATCTTTCCAAAGAAGACTCCAGGTCTCAGAAGTGGATGAACTTATCTTTGGGGAACGTCGCGAAGTCTTGACCGCTCTCGACAGGATCTTTCTGCGCGAAGCTCATGACACGAGATCCGTTCAGGTAAACGGCCACAGGATTTTTGACATGGCTGGTGAGGCGATGGCAATTGGTAAAGGGGTTGAATTACGGAGAGGTCTCATCGCGGAGACTTGCATAGTCAAGACGTCTGTGGTGCGGCGAGTCACGCCCTGCACAGGATACTTTCTCAAGGAGATGAATCTTGCCGAGCTTCTGCAAGACCTCGGGCTCCTAAGTGTAGACGAGGTCAGTCGATTGCTCAAAGGTGTTAGGATCAAGAAGACACACGGCAAGCAAGAAGTCATGGAAATACTTGGCGTGACGGCTGGCAACCCCGATCAGGAGACATTCTACTGGAATAATGGCAAGACCACGACAGTCTCCCACTATATGGAGAAAGGTAAGGGTATGTCCGCAAAATCACTCAATTGCACTGACAACTTACAGTCTATCCTTCGGCACCAATGATCAAGGAGTGCAAGAAATATGCAAAACAGAACTGTGTCCTTGTTGGGTCGTCACAACATCAGGAAGTACTTCCAACAACCCTGTGCTCAATTCTACCTGGACAGTACTTTTCTCTCCCAGCCGGAGCTTATTTTGGCAGCTCTCAAAATGGTTGGCCGGAAAATTTAACAGAGCATGCCCGCAAATACGTCTCCGGCATGGACGGCGACTTTACAAAGCTGCTTAAGTGCTCGATGAGTCCAACGATCGCCAAACAGTTCAATTTTGTTACCCCTGGCTTTGAGGAACATTCTATCTTTAGAGCTAGGCTCTCTGATCGTGGGGAACGCAGCATGGAAGGCAAGTTGCTCACAAGGCACATCGGGGTGAATAGGGAAGACTTGGATTTCGACCGACCTGTTCTTGTTCTCATTTTTACCTCGTCTGACCATGAGGATCTGAAGACTCGTTTCACCAAAAGTTTTAACGAGCATGCTTCATTCAGTAAGGGTAGGCGTATTTCAGTCCAACCTATTCACCCGTACGACGACAGCACTGCTAGCCAATGTATCTCGAACGCCCGTAAAGAATTTGCTGACTTGCATTCTGACGCTGATAATCTCAGACCTGCCATCATTGGCTTTTTCAGAAAGCCTGTGGGCCTAGGAAAGCCTGGAACCGACGAAAAAAAGCTGCTTGAATTACAGGACCTTCGTCGCAGTTACAATGCTACTAAGCTCTTCTGCCACAAGAAGGGATATCATTTTGCAGGAACATTTTTTCACCACACAGTCAAGTCAGGGGATGCCCGCAGGATGGAAATGTTGGTGGTCGACATGATAAGCAGATTGAAGACTCAGAGCGCAAGTGCAGCCACCTCGAAGCGTGTACTTTCGAGCATGGATGAACCATGCAAAATGCTTCTGCTGGGCATCCATGTGTCTCAGCTAAATGCCGCCTCCTCTGAGAATGGGGGACTGGATGACAGTGCATCTACAGCTATTAAAGAGCAGCCACATTGCTGGTACCTCGTCAGCATCTCGGCGAAATGGTCTGAATCCGATTCCTTCCTCAAAGCAAGGGGTAACAAAATTGAACTGTTTGGCGATCGTTGGACTCATCGAGCACTTAAGCAGCTTTGTAAAGTCGCCGTC
>QQTW01004862.1_pt1 | contig 10099 bp, 7 predicted proteins | sample 1904831 | NCBI WGS metagenome assembly QQTW01 (sample SAMN09435610, study PRJNA476489) | Subsurface metagenome, whole genome shotgun sequencing project.
CTGTGGAGGATGTGAGATTACTCGAGGAGAGCGGGCAAAAGGCAGCGCCAGTATGATGCAGAAAAGTTCTATTACACATCAGGGCACAAGGACTGTCAAGAGATCGACCCAGCTGGCTTGAGAAAGTGCGGCTCTCTCAAGGTTGTTTTGATCTCAAAGCTCTGGAAAGTCAGTCCAGGTAGTAGTCAGGCAGTAGAATTAGACACCACCACTTCATGCAAGTTGATTTTAGCAACAAAATGCTGATCTGGGGCATTTTCTTCTCTTCCGCTTCTGTTGTTGCTTGCGTGTGTCTCTGTGGAAAAAATTGGTGGCTTGTATCCAACCTGTAGGTGCACTTGTCTCGTCTCGGCGTCATGCGCGGCAGGTACAGGAACGTTGCTCAAGTCCTCAAGATCAAGCTGGTCGTTGCGCTTCACATCTTGGAACACATGCGTTCGAAATGTCTCAAGCATTTTCACTGTCATGGAAGTCTTCCTTCTGCCTCGAGGCTGTCATAGGCACAAATGAGGGGGGAGACCTGATGAAGCTCGAAGAGCATAGGTGCTTCACGGAAAGAATGGAGATCAGCAGCAGATACCACCTCACTACTGCAAGTACCCGAGCAGGAGAAGTCTCCTTGGGGCCAGAGTGCTCTCGCTCACCCCTTCAGGCGTATTGATGGACTTCATGCTTGCACACACCTCCCAATGAACTTTGGTCTAGTATCCTTGCACTATGGAATAGTACCTCGATACGTGGCCTTCCTCGGGTGTTGTAGCACATCAAGACAGGAAGCCCTAGATGGTCATCTGTTCCTGCCAGAGAAGACGCTGTGGGCAGTAAAATAGCTGAAGCGACTTCAGGGATCCATGCCAAAGTCGCTCTCATCGCGTTTAAGCTAGCCTTGCGACTGGGGAAGGTTTCTTGGTTGATAACCCTCCACCAAATTACTTGCATAGTGAGGGACTGACGGTGCTGAAGGTTTCTCAAACGCTTCTCTCTCTTTAATGCCTGTGATGGTCACGGACTCGACCCCATCACTTCGGTTCTTGCCGCGTTCTATCGACAAGATGCGAGTACGGTCTTGGATGGCATCTTTCCTAGTCTGATCCAATGCGAGACTTTGCAAGCTGGTAGCAAGACCGACTGGAAGAGGATCCTTTAGCGTCAGGTCCTGCGTGGTGCTTACCAGATCATTTGTCGCTGCCTTTTGCCCGCTCTCCTCGAGTAATCTCACATCCTCCACAGGAGTACTTCGCAGCCATGCAGGCTCAGTCCCTAGCTGTAGACGAACAAACACTGCGCGTTCAGCGCATTCCACTGAGCACCATTTATCAAGCTCTTCCTTTGTGTGCAGCCTGAATTTGCGTCCTTGCTTCATGTTTCGAAAGATTCGATCCCTGAGATCGCGATCTTGCTTCAGATTTGGCTTGGGACACAACGCGTAGCCACATTTGTCGTAAATGTTCCTCTCAAGAGTAACATCATCAACATCCTTTGGCTGGAAGAGAGTCAGCGCTCGTTTGAACAACGCTGCATCTGATGCCAACGGTCGTCTTGGATCAGCAGTAGAATATGAGGGTAGATCAACAGTGGCGACGATCAGGTCAAGAACTCTCTCCTGCATGCTTTTCTGGTACTGAACGTTGCGGGCATGGTGCAATGCAGTGGACTTCTGCTGGTCGCTGACCGGGACATTGGACGGATTGTTCGAGCTAGAGGGACTATCTACCTTCAGGTAGTCAAGGAACGAAGTCATGGTGCAGAGTTGAGAGGGACATTGATCAGAGTGCTGTATGCATTGTCACCCCAAGTTAATGGAGATTACTTATTCAGGAGAGTAATCTATGCACAAAAAGATCGCCTCTTGAGTAGCCTCGATTGAGGCGTTGACGTTTCTGACTGACTGCATCTGCCAGTACTCACAGTTAAGGCTCATCGTGCTCTAGGAGTAGCCAGAGGGTTTCATAGAAAGCAAATTAGTACTCTGGGACTTTTAGGGTGTTCCAGTGCTTGAGACCCTGATGGACAAGCTTTCTGGCCCTAATTTCACAGCATCCACCACTGACAATTGACGTTGCATGCGGGGTGGATGCGAGCATACTGTACTGTCTATTGGAGTGCTTGTGAGTCTGAGTATTCAGACCGCTCTGTTCATATGTACTATCCTCTCTATGAAGCATTTTGGGAGTCCAGGAGTAATCTCGTCCTCTTGAGCACCAACATCCCTGTGAGGGTTCACCTTCACGTATTGTATGCGAAAATTCTACTCCGGACGCACTTGATCTCCATCCTCGAGCCGATTCGCGTTCTCTTACTTTCTGCCTCCACCGAAGCATTCCGCGGGTCTTTCACCTGGGAAGCGGCCTGACTCTCCGTCATGGCAACAGTCCCTTTCAAAGTCAAGGCAGTGTACGAATACTCCTCGCCTCATGACGATGACCTCAGCTTTCCACAGGGCCAGATCATTACTGTGACTGAAGAGGAGGATAATGATTGGTACTCTGGCGAGTATGCCGATTCTACTGGAGAGAAGCACCAGGGTATCTTTCCCCGGAATTTTGTTGAGAAATACGAGCCAGAGATACCTTCGAGGCCTGTAAGACCGACCAGAACAAAGAAAGATGCAGAGACTCCAGCGCCCGCGCCCGCGCCGGTAGCAGCGATAACGCAGGGCCCAGTAGTAGAAGGCGTACCAGTCGCACAACGGCGTGAAGACTCTCAAAAAAGACCTGATGAAGCATCTGGCCTCCAGTTAGGCAGCTCGGCATCAGGTTTCTCTACACAACAATCAGCTCAACAATTCTCTTCAACCACTGCTACCAAAGCATCGGAGCCGCCTCAAACAAAGCCGATCAACAAGGATATTCCTACTGAAGAATCCGAGAGGCCGAGTGGAGGGTCATTCCGGGATAGGATTGCTGCGTTCAACAAACCCGCTGCTCCTCCTGTAGCTCCATTCAAACCAGGGGGCCAAGGTACAGGTAATACTGGCGGTTTTATCAAAAAACCTTTCGTCGCACCTCCGCCCAGTAAGAATGCTTACATTCCGCCGCCGCGAGAGCCCCCTCCGGCAAAGGTGTACAGAAGGGAAGAGGATCAAGGCCTCAATGAAACAGCCGAAGATTCTGAAGCCTCGATGCCATTGCCAGGCGAGAGAGCTGAAGTTGGTGCGGATGATCGACCTAAACCGACCAGTTTGAAGGATCGGATAGCTCTTCTGCAGAAGCAGCAGTTGGAACAGGCAGCTCGGCATGCAGAGGCCGCGCAAAAGAAGGAGAAGCCAAAGCGACCAGTAAAGAAGCGCACAGAATCGCAGGAACACATCGAGACTTCAGAAGCAGCTGCTGATGCTGATATGGAAGGTTCCGACAGACCTGAGACTGTTGGCAAGAAGTCTGTAGACTTTGCTGATGACGAGTCTGAACCACTGGTTAGACAAGGAGGTCGCCAGCCTTCCAATGCAGCTCATATGTCAACTCCTCCGCCACCTTCTCGCGAGCTCATGAGTGACACTAATGACGCCGACAATTCTGCTGCCGGCGATACAGAAGAAGCGGACGACACATCCACAAGTCGAGAGGACAATCGTGAGAAAGGCAGAAGAGCCCATACGACAACCACACAGGAGGAGTATGCTAGTGAAGCCGTCGAGGCCAAGGGAAGTGACGAGGAGGTCCAGGAAGAGCAAGACGTGGATCCAGAGATTAAGCGCAGAATGGAGCTTCGAGAAAGAATGGCCAAGATGAGTGGAGGAATGGGTTTGATGGGAATCTTTGGATCTCCAGGTGGTATGCCTGCCCCCGGAAAGAAAGCGAGAGCTAGTGGCGAGGTTGAGAGAGATGTCAGCGGCACTCAAGAGCGTGCGCCTCCTGTTCCTGTCCCTGGAATGTTCAATGCCAAGAATCCCAAGCCAACCCCTATCCAAACAGAAGGAGATAGCCAAGTCGACGAGAATACAAGGCACGCGCATGCTCGACAGCAGGAAGATGAAACAGGGCAGTCGGATGAAGAGATCATTGAACGTCCAAAACCACCACCAAGAACCTCCACTGACCGTGTTCCAACTCGTGTGCTCCAAGGTATGTAGCCTTTTGCATGAACAAATTTGACATGCAAAGCTCTCACTGATATCTGTTCCAGCACGCGCTGTGCCTCCTCCACCTCCACGGCAATCTAGGACTCCACCCCCAATTGTGCCAGCGGAACGTCCTGTTCCAGAAGTACCATCTTCGCCTCCTCAGGGTATGAACACGTCGCCTCGGTGATGAAGCATTTCGTAACTAATCTTATCCGTTAGGCCGAGGCCCTCCTCCACCTCCACCCAGAGCCTTAATGCCTCTTAGCCCTGGCGAACTGTCTGACGACGAAATGTCCGTCCATGGGAGCCCAATATCGCAGAATAGTGTAGCAGAGGAGACTTCTGGACCACAGGGTAGAGATGCCCTTCCATTTTCCACAGCACCTCCCCTACCCACTACAAGGCCTGAAGGAGAACCCTCCCTTCCAAGTCAAACTTCACCAATCTCTCCTTCAGAAAAGGAGAAGCGAACAAGCCGCGGCCTGCCCCCGCTGCCGCCGTCCAGTCCGATAGCAAGCTCTAATCAACAATTTCGAGCTCCACCTCCCCCACCTCCTGTGCAACCACCAAGTCGAAAGTCAACGTCTCAATCGCGCCATGTACCGGTGGCAACACAGCAGGAGGGGGCAGATGAAAGTGAGGGAGAGGTTACGGAGTACGATGGTGATTATGATACGGATATTGCATCTAGTGCTAAGCATAAAGACGCGCTCAAATCCCACGCGCGAGACTCGAGTCTTGATGACGACACCATAGCGGATCAGCTAGCTTCTAAACAGAATGCAAGTCCTCCTGGCAGAGGGCCACCACCTCTTCCAAATGTCTCGGCACCCCGTGATGTGCCTCCGCTGCCACCATCTATACAGACCGGAAAGCTATCAAGAAAATCTGGCGACATGCCTCGAGCTGCCCCTCCTCCTGTTCCACCACCAACAGTAGCACCACAAGCGGATGACGAGAACTCGCATGAACCATATCGGTACGATGCAACAGAGCACGAGACATCATTATCAGCGTCAGATAAACCATTCTCTCCTGTGACCAAGCTTCCTGAGCCGAGTGTAGACGACGATGATCTTTATGATGCATCACCACGATCTGCACGTGCTCCTCCACTTCCGCTTGCCCAAGGTCCGCCGCCTTCGATACCAATACAGCCGCCTCAGGCTCAGCAAAATATCCCACGCCAATCATTGGATATTCCTAGGTCACAAACCGCGGCCCGGAGGTCCATGGAGGCGCCCCGATCGTCCAATGAAGGAGGGTTCATGGCCACAGATATTGACCTAGCTCCCTCAAGTCAATGGTATGCACAAACTCCAGACGTATTGCCACCGTCATTGCAGAGACGAAACGACATTCTGTGTGAGATTGAATCATCCACCTCTTCGAAACGCGGCGGTAAAGCCACAATCTCCAAAGACATCTATATCCTCTACATGGACTACTCCCAAACTATCATTACTGTCAGCTTTGACGCCTCGGACCCCACCACCGTAGTGTTAGAACAACGACACGAACGGCCCCCTCCACCTCCACGACAAGACCAACTCGAAAGCGCCTCCTCCCAATTCGGCACCCGCATCGCCTCGTCCATCTCGTCCAAAGCCTCCACCACCGTCGGCGACGGCACCCCATACGCCTTGATCCTCGATCTTCTCCGCCCTCTCTCACCTACCGTCCTCCAACCTATCGGCACCCGCGCCTACGGAGCGCCCATCTACTCCAACCTCGCCAACGCATCGACCCAGCAATTCGATGAGATCCGTCCCGGCGATATCATCACGTTTCGAAATGCCAAGTTTGCGGGCCACAAGGGTGGTCTGCACACAAAATACAGCATGGAGGTGGGTAAGCCGGATCACGTGGCCGTGGTGGCGGATTGGGATGGCACGAAGAAGAAGATCCGGGTCTGGGAGCAGAAGGGGAAGGACGGGGCCAAAGGCGCCAAGGTGAGGGAGGAGAGTTATCGAGTTGCGGACTTGAAGAGCGGCGAGGTCAGGGTCTGGAGGGTCATGGGCCGCGGCTGGGTCGGTTGGGATGGAGGTCAGAAATGAAACTGTCGCAGCTTTGAGCGGCGAGCATCTCGCTGCTGCTGTGAGACGATCTGCCCGTGAGGAATTAACTACTCGAGCACAACTGAAGTACTACTATAGTAGTGACCGCGTCACGGCTTGGGTGAGGCAGGCAATATAGTAGTAGTACTACTTAGTAACCCACTACTACTTCGCCGAGAGAGAGAAGGAAGCCCATTTTCCAAACTCTTCAGCCCATGTATTCCGAGTCGACAATGACTTTGGGGCCGGGCTTCATCTAGCTTCATTCCACTGGCTTTTTTGAAATATGATATATCCCTATCTACTATTATTAATTCATTATACACAACATACCGATTTCTGGGTAAGAATCATCTATGATCTATCATCTGCACATGGTCTGGTATGTAGTAGCAGCAACCCCTTCTAAGGACGTACAGTAAGTACGGAAAGCTCGGTTTCTACGATAAGCTGAACCCCAGACACTGAGCTGTACCCTGCTGGATAGGATGATAGTACGCACAATCCCCCAATCACTAATCACTACTATACTGTCGCAGTGTGGGCAAGGATGAGAAAATCTCTGTCTGGACCGGGAATACTAGGCATGGGCAATCTCAAGTAGATAGCCCCCTGCTACCAGGGCTTTTGGCTTGTGACGCGGCTGCTGGAACGGGGCGGGGTGCGCGACTCGTGTATGTGTATGCTGAGCCGTAGATGTGTGGGCAGGGGAGGGGAGAACACGCGCTTTCTTCTATCTCTCTATTGGGAGAGGGGTGTGTACATTGAATCCTACCGAACCTCGATCGGGGATCTGGATGTGTGTGGGGTTTGAGCCTGTCGATCACCGGTGTGCAGATGAGCTGGGTCGGCGGGAAATGGTTGATCACATACTACCATCATCTCGTTCAGAATGACGTTCACAAATAGGAGAAGAATCGGGGGGGGGGGGGGGGGGGTTGTGGCAATCAAGCTTCGTCGTGAGACTAGGCGACACCTTGTATTCTGACTTTTCGGAAGGACCACAGCTTCTGCTAGGATGCATCCATTCTCGAACTCCCCAAGCCGTAAGGACGACGCACACACCTCAATTCAGTGCATCGCGGCTCAGCATGACAGCGAGGTTTCGTAAACAGCCCCTCGCCTTATGTCCTCGTCTGCCTCTCACCGGGGAACCTCCGCCCACCCCTCTCGACAGTCTGCTGCTGTGTGACCGGCACCACCGTGACATTGACCTGGTCGAAGCCCATGCTCTTCAACAGGTCCTTGGTATCCGCGTCCACATCCAGGGTGCCATTGTCGGTGTTCTGGGTGAAGTCAAGGGCGGAGACCTCAGGCACGTATTGATCCTTTCGTTCGCGTTCTTCTTCCTGCAGTTTGAAGGAGATGCCTCGCACAGGGCCGCGCTGGATCCGCTTCATGAGATGGGTGGTGTAGCCTGCGATCTAATTCAAGAGGGGGGGTTGGTCAGTTAGCGATTGTGGTCGGGGTGATTCAGAGGCAGAAACATGATGAGAAGAAGTGCGAACCTTGTTTCGCAACCTCTTTGAGGCGATGATGGCGATCTCGTCACAGATTCGCTTGTTGGTCTCGAAATCAAGGGTGAGTTTGGGGTAGTAGCGCTCGATGATGACTTTTGCCGACTTCTTCACGGTCTGAAGGGGATTTCTGTCAGCGAATTACAGGCCGATATTCTGGGGCTATGTTGCTCTAAAGTGAAGCTGCTTACCTTCGTACGCACACGACCCATGATGAAAGCTTGCAATGCAGATCAAGAGCGACGTCAATGTCAGTGATCAGTAAAAGATTGTCTGCCTCTCAATTTGGTGTATTGGGGGGATTTTGAAAGTGCGGAATAGTTCTTGGCATTAGCCTTGGCCGCTAGTACTATTAGGACTGTCCCAGACTCACGTGACGCAATTGATGAGAAACACAATAATTGAGTTAGGAGCTCTATCAACTTCAAACAATGATTATCTACCAGCAGACAAGTCTATCGGCTCGGAGGCTGCTAAAACTGCCCATGGGCTCCATGTCTTGTCAACATACTCTTTCCCCCTCTTCCCCTCTCTGTCACTGGGGCGTCTCAAATGTGCTCTCTATCCTCGTTCGCGCCCAGGAGGCTTTCTAGCATGTTTAGGGGGGGTGATGTCGCCGCGGACGCCTTCGTCCTTATGCGCCATTGTCCGTCGAGTGTCGGCATCCTCGCCATTCTTGTATTGTTCACTGCTGACGGGTCTCGTGGTCTCTCCTCGGAAAGTCTGTACACTCTCCTTGAATCATCGTTCGCCTTGGTAACACTGAGCATTAATTTTCCGTCTGAGTCGATAGCTGCTGTTGTAGGACGCGCAACTATCTTTATACCACCAGGGACGGGTTGCCAAGATTTCATACCCAGGAGAAGGGAAGCCGCATTGTGGGGAATCACAAAACCAGCGACGCCTACATCACCTGCCCGTCTTCTGAAGCCGGATCTCAACATGCGAGCGACGATGGGTGGATTGAATTGTTGTGGACCGTAGATTGGGTGATTGGAGATATGTGCACCCGATCTATGGTATGATAACCCAGCGGATGGATGTGTTCTTGGCGGGCCAGTTTCACTGTAGGTCTCTGCTGCGGCAGTTGTCCTGCCGTACGAAAAGCCAAACTGGGGGGAGACCGCTCCATTTGTGCTTTTTGGACCTTCTGGCAAATCCAGGAATTCGGCAATGAGCGGACCAAATGCGGACGGCGTAGCTCGTAGATAGTGCATGTGCTCCTCGAATTCTTCATCACTTATTTTCACTCGCTCTTCATTTAGATCTTCACCAGCATCTATAGCTTCTTGCCGTCGGAACATTGTTCTCTCTGTGTTCAGGCGTGCTCGAATGTATTCCTGAAACTCAGATTTGCGGTTTCGTACCCTCTTCAAGAGCGCATCAAACTCCCAACCAGGTTGTCCAGCCAGCCAAGGGCCATCATACCGCCATCTTCGATGGGTAGATGATGCAGATGAGCTGATGTTATCTACTTTGGCCTCAAAGACGCTTGTGTTGTCGTCTCGAGTGGTTTTTTTCATGAATCGCACAGGCAAGTTAAGCTCTTTCCATTTCCGCAGAGTGAGTACGTGATCACCGGCAGACTCAAAATCGGTGATGTGTTCAACGGAATCGATGCCCTTCTGAACGCGAATCGTGGTGGTTCCCGTCTTTGTGGTTGACTTCCGGGGTAAAGATCGTTTGAAACCCCAGTCTCCTCGGTCCCAAGAGCTCGTTGGCGTTTCAATTGCAGCATGTATTGGATAAGGTTGAGTCGCGCTATCGGAGGTAAGAGAGGTTGGAGGACTGAGAGGAGGTGGAATTGAGAAAAGCCGCGAACTTCTCAATATAGTCGCTGCAGGAGAAAGCCGAGCAGTAGCCATGTATTTCGCACGATGCTGCTGAGTAGTTTCGATTCAGACTTATAAAACCCATGGGCAATTGAAGGTACATTTCGTTAAGTTGGTGTTGAAGCGGAAGCTACGTGCCAAGCCGGCCACTTACAGTAGTATTTCTGACAGAAAGGATGCGGGAGTATTCCGTGGTAGTCTGGCAGCAAATAAAATTTATAGATGGCACATCGAACATAAGATCAAGGACATAGAGACCTTGAGAGCTGTAAATAGGGCGTAATGCCTATTATAAAGCAGGCATGCTCATCGCTACTATAGTAGATAGTATTCACAGATATCCGCGACCAAGATATCTCACGTGATCATCCACGACGGAAAAAGCGTCATGTCAAGCTTAATGCTCCTAAGATGCGCCTGCAGCGTCTTCAGCGTTTGTAGCGGTTATGCTTCAATGATAACTATCGTCATTCTATGCAAGAAAGGTGGATAGAGCTTCAGAGCTTTCTGGTGAAAAACTCATGGCCACAGACTTCAACCACTTCTGCGACCTTTCTGCCAGAAATACTACTGTAAGTGGCCGGCTTGGCACGTAGCTTCCGCTTCAACACCAACTTAACGAAATGTACC
>QQTW01004863.1_pt1 | contig 10098 bp, 13 predicted proteins | sample 1904831 | NCBI WGS metagenome assembly QQTW01 (sample SAMN09435610, study PRJNA476489) | Subsurface metagenome, whole genome shotgun sequencing project.
TTTTACGTTTCATATTAAGCACGCCCTTCCATGAAACAAGAGTTAAAGCTTCGCTAGATTACCGACAAAGAAGATTGGTATGGTCTTCTCTACAATATATATCCAGTCCTATATGTTTCCTTGATTCGAAGGCCAAGTAACCAAACATGTCATTAAATCCCACAAGACCCACGAACTGGGAATCGAGCTGACATTGTCAACTACTTATGTCCCTTCCCACTCAAATATGAGGCATTGGATGATAAATTCACCGAAAGAATTGCATACAAGTACTGGTACGAAAGAATGGGACTTCGCGAACTGAAAGGTTAGTCTTTGCTTTACGGCTAATTACCTCTCTCGTGGAGAAGAGGATTGAGAGTCTACTCGTTTTGCACGTCCATGTTCTCCAATGTACTTCAAAGCTCCGGGTGTCATTAGGAACCTAGACTCTGCATCTTCAAATTGACTCCCCTTTCCCAATCGAAATCCTATTACGCATACTTACATACAACGCCCTATCCCAAAGTCTTCTAATAGGCTGGCGGTTAATTCAGCCGGTTATGGCCCGCAGCTTGGTCATAACATCGCCCCCTGGACTTATCTGGGACTGGGCGCCTCATCGGACTGAGTCCAAAATAAATGATTGTCAAGCTTGATCCGATTGTCGGATGCTGTGTACTATTGGTCCCTTTTGAAAGAGTTGATACTTCTCTGAATGATTTCAGTCGAAGAGAACATGGTATTTAAGCACCTTGAGCTTCACGTAGTTGTGCACCCGCCCTTTTCCGTATACTTGAAGGTCCTAGATATTGAAGTTCCATCAGAGTTGATTTTAGGGCCCTGGGCATGAGTGGTGGACCTGTCCCATGAATGTCCGCACGGTACAGCAGCTTCATCATCATCAAGTAGGACTGGGGTGATATGGCAGCTCCCACAGTGTTTCTGGGAAACATCTCTGTGGCAAAACTCAGTGGAGTCCTCTAAGATGGGTCTGGCCAAGCATCCAATGTTAATGTCCACCAAAGTATCAGATGCTTGCTGACGGGCCAGCAGAATCGCTTTTCATCTAATCTACGAAGCTTTAACTCTTGTTTCATGGAAGGGCGTGCTTAATATGAAACGTAAAACTTTCTGCGATTTGGAGTATTCGGGTGCAGCTATATTATCCGGTTTATAATGGGGTATTTGCTTGGGGATCCTTGGCCATGCCCATGTATACATTTCGAATATCACCTCTCCAAACAGCTACCAAGATTCTCAAGACCGTGGCTTAGTGATTAGACCTCACAATAAACCTACGCTTGAAGAACATGCCATTGATTCCATATGCTAACACTCTAGCTAGCGCCAGATCAAAGCGGCACATTACATTGCCCCATTCAATTCTTGAAGCGTCCGTCTCCTTTCTCAGATCATCAACCCCTTCATCCCCAATGAAAATGTAACGGCTCATGTCTGCTCCTCATCTCCACCAGCCAACGCCTGTTTCTTCTGCTGGATCCGGGCTTGGCGTCTCTCGCGCGCGGCCTTGGTCTTGTCGCGCCTGCCTTGCATTTCCTCCTTCAGGATACGTTCGCGCTGTTTCTCGGCTTTGGCTTTGTGGATCTGTTTTCCGTGAAGGCCATTAATATCGTTTCCACGATTGTAACGGGTTCGCCAGATGAAACGTGCTAGGGTTGCTAGAGGGCGAGATTGTGGGGAGAAGGGAAGGATTGAGGGCAAAAAAGGAGAGGCGAAAACGTACATGTTCGACGAGAGCACGCTTGTGCTTGAAGGTGTTACCCTTACTCAGATGGTAGAGCTCGTGGTAGAGGTGCTTGTCGATTTTCCCTGACGCGCGATATTTGACCAGAAGGCGGCGGAGGACGCGGAGGCGGCGCATCCAGACGACCTGGCTGTTTTCGTACTGTACATCAGCATATGCCTAGCTTATAGCATGCTTTACGTGTCTCTTTAACCCTCGCGTTTCCAATTCGCGGCCGGTATCTCATTACAGATTTGAATTTGCATACCTAGGCATTCTAGCATCGGCCGTACCCTTCCTCTTACCAAAGCCCCTATGTCGTCCAATCCGCCGCGCAGCCGTCAATTCTCTCGCCCGGGCCCGTGAATGCATCGTCACGGGCTTGCGGATGATCAAACCATCGGAGACGAGTTTGCGGATTGTTTGCCGTGAATTGGCGTTGGAGATTTCGTTGACTTCGTTTGGGTCGAGCCAGATTTTGCGTTTGCCACAGCCGGCCACGGAAGCGGCGAGGCGCTTTTGAGTACGGAGATTCACCCTGTGGAAAGAGAGCATGATTAGCTGTGGTTGCTGGCTACCTTAATGAGGGTGGAGGGGCTGGTTTCATGGGTTTTGACGGCCGCTCGAAGAACGAAGTGACGATCTTGAGACGACTTTCGTCGATAGACTGATGCTAACTGAAGGGGGGGCCTCGTGAGCTTACATATTGCGATACCCCGTGTCGCTGTCGTTGAGGGTTGATGATGGAGGGACGTCGTGGATGCCCAAGGAGTTATGATACCACTGTGGGAACTCGGCTACGTCTGCGCTAATCCCAATACATCGAGCCTTGGCATCGAAGACAAGCTCGCTTTAGAGAGCGACGCGGATGGTAAATACTGCGGACAATCCTCAGACACACATCCGTAATTCTTAATAATAACCTACTTATACTTCTCTACCGCCCACCCTCAGCCATGACATCCCCCTTCCCACCCTCCTCCATACGCCCCATCCTCAACGAAGTCACTACCCTCCTCATCTCCCGCAAGGAAACCGTCTCCATCGCCGAAACAGTCAGCCTCCCTCTCCATGCCTCCACAAACCCCTGAACAGCCTCGCACTCGCTCACCCATACCTCTGTGACAAGGCAGCCGGCGGTATCATCTCCGCCTCCCTCCTCTCCGTACCCGGCGCAAGTAGATTCTACCGTGGTGGCCTGACGCTTTACACGCTGGAGTCGAGAATACAGTTCGCCGGATGGACGGAAGAACATACGAAGAACTACAATGGGCCAAATGCGGAGGTGGTGAGTGGGTTGGCGAAGAACGTTAGGGAGAGACTGGGGAGTACATACTGTCTAGCTGAGAGTGGGACGGCAGGACCGGCAGGCAGTGGGAAGGAGCTGAACAGGCAACCGTAGGTTTGATCTTTGCCCTCTTATTAGTCGTGCTTCTGGAATCGGGAGGTAATCATATCGGGTTTGGGAAGATAGGCTGGGCCGTAGAACAATGGAGGCTAATTCAGATGCACTAGGGATTTCGTGGCCCTTGCTGTTGCGAGTGAGGAAGGTGTAGTGGCGAAGGAGACGACGACGAAAGTCGGTGGGGATCGTGAGAGGAACATGGTGGAATTTGCGAAGCTGGGTCTGGAGTTACTGAAGAAGGTCATTGAGGAAAAATGGGAGAATTCAAAGATGTAATTCGGTGAACTTGGGACGAATTTGGTTATGCGGCGTTTGCTCGAAAGCCCATGGGACTCGGCTTAAGCTTTCTGGAACCTAAGTTGGTGGGACGGCCATCCCAGTCTCACGTTGCCAGAAAAAGAGGCTTCATTGTATGATGTTATTTGCCTTGTCGAAGTTGGTATCTATAGCGGTGAATCATTGGATGAATTCGCTGGGTAGCCTGTGGCTAGTTCGACGGGGCTGCATAAAACTTTGCCTCTGCTGGATTCTTAAATTTCTGTACGTGAATAGACCAAAGGACTCCTCGTTGGGCGTCTAATTTGTTTCCCGGTCTGAATAAAGTGGCATCTTATATGGATACAACTAAGTTCAGATTCGATCAACAGCAGACCGAGATAATAATCATTCACTGCAGATCATTTTGAACCTCTCCACCAGCTCCTGAGGGCACTATCGTCAGCTGAAGGTCGAAGACAGCGGGTCGATAACGGATCTATATACCTCGAAGTCGCAGTCGGTCATACTACCAAAGACCAGGTGCTTGCTCAACTTCTCAGCAGTCATCCTCGGACTTGAAACCCCAAACGCGATCCTGGCCAAGAAACGCGCATCATCTCGAACTTTGGTTGCGGAAAGTATGGCCTTGATCTTCGATTCGTCGATAGGACCTTTCCGTTGCTGCGCCGCGGATGGAAGGTACTCCACACGCTTCCTTGTTGTACAAAAGCTGCAGGTTCCGCAGCCAGACTTGGGTATGCTGTCTTGATCGCTGAAATGTGTAGCCAGCACGCGTGTTAGGCAGCCGTTCGTGGTGACAAAATTGATGACTTGCTGGACTCTTTCCATATCATTCTTTTCTCTGGCTTCGGTCTGTCTGTATATGGATGTGATAATGTGGTGCTTCGCAGCTTCGCCTTGAGGAAAGGCCTTCGTGATCTTGAACCGGTTGACGACTCCGCTGGGTGTGAGTTCAATGGCTCCAGTGTCATTCCATTCTTGAAGTCTTCGAATAGCGTCCTCTCTTCGAAAGCCACCATCTCTGGCTACAGCATCAACGTCGATGGACGTCCATTTGGCAGCAGTACGTGAGTGCTTCTTGATCATGCTAGTCAGCTTAGAATCATCTGTAATGTGGTTGTTGAAGTGTGGGGTCTTCAGAAATTTGTATTGCGAGTATTTGGGAGTGACTGCTCGAATCAGCTCGAATCGCAGTTCCAGCTGGGCGTTGAGAAGGTCCAGAGCATTCCTCTGAGAGCAAGTTAGTGCATGCAGTCAAGAGATCTGCAAAAGGTGCCTTACGCGAATATCCCACTCTTTCGACTCGTCGTTGAGATTACGCTCGATGACATCTCCAGGCTTAGAATATCGATGGATCTCTAGCAGCTCTCCGACTAGGCCTCTGACAGTTCTCAAGCTCGGTACGTCTGCTCTGGACCACTCTTCCATGATACGGATGTCTTCAGCACAGAGGTATATTATACATGTGCTCTCCAGCCCATCACGTCCTGCACGACCGATCTCTTGACTGTATCCCTCCAAGCTTTTTGGGATTGCGTAATGGACTACATTCCTGATATTTGCCTTGTCAATTCCCATACCAAAGGCGATTGTAGCCACGATCTGTGTGATTGAGCAAGCATCAGCGAGTTCGGGTTCTTCCTCAAGAGCCAATGGTATTTCTCACAATGATGTCGTTGGATGACATGAATTTGTCCTGCACGGCGGTCCTTGCCTGGGTGGCCATCCCAGCATGATAGTTGTGAGCGTTGAAGCCTGCATTCTTCAAGGTTGTGCACACAATTTCCGTCTGATCATGGGTCTGGACATAAACAATCGAAGGTCCCTTATGCTTTCGGAAGAAGGCCTCTAAGTGAGAAATTTTGGATGCATCGGAAGTGAAGGATTTGGCTAGGAGATGGAGATTCGGTCTGTATGTAGTGGTACGAAACACGTCCTCCGCGTCAATGTCGAAAGCAGCACAGATGTCATTTGCAACCTTAGGTGTAGCGGTTGCAGTCAGGCACAGAACTCGCTCTGCTTCGATTTCTTTCGCGAACCTGGCGACTGCAGCGAATATTGGTCAATACCGTACGGCAAGATTGCTTCTCATGCCATGGGGAGTCATACTTTTCAGATAATCAGGCCGAAAGGCATGACCCCACTCGGAGATGCAATGAGCTTCGTCGATGGCAAGTAAGCGTATTTTAGTGTGGTTGATCATTTGGATGAAAGTCTCATTGTTCAGCCGCTCCGGTGCCACATATCTGACAAAGGATGTCAGCGTGTAGAATGGAGATTCTTGAAGGCTCCATAACAGTACGTGCGAGTTCAAGTGGCATTACTGTCACCCCAAAGGCGTATGAGCGAAAGGAAGAGGCTTGTTGCAGTTACCAGAGTGACGGAACAAAATACGAAGTCGGACATACAGGAGTTTCAACTCATCCTTCCGCAGTTTGTCGCAAGTGTCAAGCCAGGCATCACGACTCTGCGATGAGTCCATTGCAGCGGCACAGACTCCTCGTTTTCGTAGGGCATCAACCTGATCCTATAAACAACATTAGGCCTTGGGGGACAATGTCACCGGGAGCTTGAATGATGTAAAGATCAACTCCAGTCCGCATCCGGATCGAAGTCGACAGCAGGCCGAACAGACTCAGCAGGGGGACAAACCTTCATCAAGGCTATGAGAGGGCTGACGACTAGTGTGACCCCATTGCCTGGAGTCCGTCCACAGTGTTTGTCGTATTCGTCAAATGCCAGGGCAGGAATTTGATAGACAAGGCTCTTACCACCTCCCGTAGGAAAGACGACTGCTGCAGAGCCTCCGTTGATCAAGCGTGCTATGGCTTGTTGTTGTTTGAGCCTGAAGCTGGGGAAACCCCAGGTCTTCTGAAGGATTGATACAGCCAACATGCTTGACGTACGGTCATCAACCGTCTTTGTTTTCTTTGAGGGCGGCCCATCAGCGAAGCCAGTAGGGGTCGCTCTTTTACCGCTCGATCCGTCCATTTCATGAATGTTCGGTTCAGCAAGCAAAAGGTCCTCATCGTCAACATCACCAAAATCGGATTGGTCGCTTGCAGGCTGAGTACGAGCCAAGGCTTCATCCTTGCTTTCGTCTTTAATGTACGCTGCAACACTTGCAAGTAGAACTTTCAGATTGGCCAAAGGAACGTTGGTCCTGTTTTGAATGGCCAGATAAGTCTCGATCTCTGTCAAGATGGCATTGCGATGGTCTGAGCGATGTTGGAGGAAACCGGACTTGGGCAGGGGAGACATGAAGTTATCACGTGGTAGCAGGACGTGTATTGTACAACAGTAAGTAGTGGTAAAGAGAAAAGCTGCTTCATGTCACGCGTTCAAGGCGCGTTCTCCTTTCCCCCAGCCTCGCCAACCACCCATCTCATTTCTACTTATCCATACATCTCGGAGTTTAAGATGACTACACTAAGGTATCTCGCAATAAAAGACCAAGCTTTCCGCACGTGGTGCAGCTTTACCTCGTTAGGACGAGCTCCACATGGACTGATGTCATCGTCATCTCCCATCCTGTCCTGCAAACTATAATTGCGCTCTTGAGACTTTTGCGACAACAAAACTCACGCACGAACGATGCTATCGTCAATACTGTCCAGTGTCATCGATCGCTCCCCTGACCGCAAACCATGGGCTTCAAGTGCCTGGGGGGACATGCTACGGCGGAATTGGTACCTGGGTCTCACAAGCTTTGGGGGGCCCGCTGTGCACTTTCAGATTGTACGTAGCATTTGACGGAAGGATTCGATTCCAGGTATAGCTGACACGGCTATAGTTCCATCGACATTTCGTTGAGAAATACCAGTGGATAGATGAACAAATGGTATGACTACCCTGAGCTAGCAGAGCACAATTGTCGAGTTAATTGGTATGAGAAACGTAGTACAAGGAGCTCTTTGCACTTTGCCAAGCACTGCCTGGTCCTGGGAGTACCAAGATGCTTTATTCCATCAACGTCATCCACTGCGGATTCGCCGCTGGTATCCTCTCATTCTTCGTTTGGAGGTAACCCATCGGATCAAGCTTGCAACCAAACAACGCTCTGGACTGACCCATCTCCAGCCTTCCCGCCGCCATTGCCGCTTACGGTTTGGCTCTGGGTGTTGCGCGTATTGATGAGAGGCTCCCTGCCCCCGTGTATGCTCTATTGACCGGATTGAACGCGGCTACCGTGGGTATTATCGCTCTGGCTGCTGTACAATTGTCCCAGAAAGCCATCACAGACAAACTCACCAGGATCTTGGTTTTCTTTGGCGGTACTGCTGGCATATTGTACAATGCCTTGTGGTACTTCCCCGTTTTAATGGTTGCGGGTGGTGTCTCGACCGTTGTTTGGGACTATCGATGGGCTCACAGGCTTGCCAGCAGCTTAAAACGACGTAACAGACCAGTTGAGGGAGACTTTGAAAGCCATCCGGAACCCGTGGAGTCGATCGATCTATCCTCGGACGCGCGGTTACGAAGGCATGGACAGACTGCCACGCACTCTGACCGGATATCGCCTAGCAACAGCACTGCCCAAGTTGTCAATGAAGAAGAGAGAGTAGTCCCAGCAAGCCTCGAAATGCGGGTCTTTTCTTGGAAATTCGGTGCTATGGTAATCGTAGGCTTCTTCATAAGCTTCATAATCATCATGGCCCTGCGCGGCGTAGGAACCATCGACCAGAGAGGCTTCAATTTGTTCGCCAACATGTATCTTGCCGGTACATGAACAACAGCGTCAATTACCTCCGACTTCAGCGCTAACGGGGCAACAGGTACCATCATCTTTGGTGGGGGGCCAGTCGTCATTCCGTTGCTGAGGGAGTCAGTAGACCCTACCATACGCTTCTCCTGTTTCCATCATTGACGGATTTCAGATATGTCGTCGCTGAAGGCTGGGTCTCGACAAGAGATTTCCTGTTAGGATTAGCCATCATACAAGCTTTTCCAGGGCCGAACTTCAATTGTAACAGCTTGACCAATCAAATGGGTCCTCGTTCGCTAACAGCGTTTCCACAGTCGCCGTATACTTGGGCTCCCTCGCCGCCGATAGTTCGCCAAACCTACCTTCAGCTGCCGGTGCAGTAATCGGCTATATCGGCATCTTCGCTCCTGGTCTAATCCTTCAAACCGGCTTCATGGGTCTGTGGAAGACACTTCGAGGATATCGATGGTTCACCTCCTGCCTCCGAGGAGTCAACGCTAGCGCAGTTGGTTTAGTCTATACGGCAGTATATCGGCTCTGGGAGATTGGCTACATCGATGAAGCGTTCCAAAGCGGTTCATCCTTGGGGAGGGAACCCTGGTTTGTTGTTATTACGACCACGAGCTTTGTTGCGGGTATGTGGTTCAAGTTAACTGCACCTGCTGCTATCCTGTTGGGAGGCGTGATGGGGATGATATGGTATGGGATAGTGAAGACGTAATCGTTTCTTGGGATGTGTACTCGGTAATCTATTTACAGGGGCCGCGATTTCGGGCGTTAGATGGTTTTTTGCTGCGTGAGTCTACATGTCTTTATTTTTGAACAGGGGTCAATGGAGACGGGGAGGTACAAGTAGAGATGGTAGTATTACGCATCTCCACGCACAATTCCCACGTATGCATATTATTGCGAGTCGTATCTCTCGTCCTCTCACCCGCCAAGCGCGCAGAACTTCAAAAGACCGTGCACGAAGATTCAGTCCCATGACCTCGAGGTTAATTGATGGAAATCGTTCGGATGGATCATTCAGGAAGTAAGCGTAGTCTATTCTCCAAGAGTCAGCGCTGTTGTTATTGAGTGTAATTATTATCGGCAGCCACTGCCTGGACACCCCCGGGTGTCTGGACAAGCCTAAACCCCATGAACTACGCCCGGACCCGCCACCAAATCTTCAATCGAGAGTTCCTTTTCTTCAACCATATGTTTAGGTCGTACACAGCCCAACATTAACGCGGAATTAGACCTTTAAATGCTCCAATTTGCGCGAGCTATGTACGTTAAGTAGGCCTCTCTTATCTATGTTCGCCTCGAGACGTAGGTAGAAACACCACACCCACCAAAAGTCCATAGAGAAGGGTGAAAATAAGGCTGGCCCTACTCCACTAAGCAACTCCGCATGAAACTCCTCTAGAAAGGGTCGCCCTCCCGGCACACCACCTGGTGTGCCGGGAGGGCGACCTTCTAGAAACCCCCACCCCTCTCCCTCTCAAAACCTGAGGGAGGGAGTCTGTTAACTACTGATGTCGGTGGGTTGATGAAATATCCCGGAGGAAGATAAAAGACAGGACATCTTACGAATTCATATGGATAAAAACCGTGCTATCTCCTGGTCTATCTCTGCTATAGATGAATACCTACAGGGTAAATCAAATCATTACCCTGGACCAGTCATAATATACCCCATCAAGAATGGAGTTACCCAAGTCACTCAGGGGCCGCAGGGGAAAACATCCGGGTGTACGGTGATGGAAGGTGAATTCGTGCGATCCAATCTTAAAGTGAAAGAAGAAGGTGCAGTGAGTGAGAACGTCTATATCATTCATGAGTTTTCGAAGAAGATTGTCTGGGTTACGGATAGTTCGGTAGAGGCAGCTGAGATGTGCTCTGCGGCTGCCAGACGGGGGATTCGGTATCGCTGCAAGAGTGTTCCCTTGTTCTTGTGATGCTCGGGAGGGGAGGAGAGTCAAATTTTATTTATTTTGT
>QQTW01004864.1_pt1 | contig 10097 bp, 12 predicted proteins | sample 1904831 | NCBI WGS metagenome assembly QQTW01 (sample SAMN09435610, study PRJNA476489) | Subsurface metagenome, whole genome shotgun sequencing project.
CCGGATAGGACGGGCAAGCCGCAAAAAGCCGTGATCGATTTTCTTTGCCAGGATAAGGCGGAGGAGAAAGCGGAGAGGGATCCAGTGGATATCGTGGAGGGGAGAGACAAATCACAAGAGGACGACGGTGATGGCGGGGAGGAAGAAGACCATTCCGCAACCGGCGAAGCGGCGGACGATGGCCACGGCGGCAGGCTAAAGTACCTCGACTACGAGCAGGTCGATGGCACGGACATCCTTTCTCTCGAATGGAAAACCAAGTACGCTTGCGAGAATTCCACGGGTGGCGACGATGATTCTTCGAAATCGAAAAGCTCGCATTGGGGTTTCTTTACGTGGCTCATCATCATGTATGTTGTTCTCCTCTCCACCTTTTCCCGGCCGCTCTCCCGCCACCCATCCTACCATCTGCTCTTCGCGCCCTTTCTAATACAATCCTCTAGTATCTTTCTAGGAACGGCTGCCTACCTGATATTCGGCTCATGGCTCAACTACAACCGCTATTCGGCCCGCGGATGGGATCTGTTGCCCCACTCAGAGACCATCAGGGATATCCCGTACATTTTCAAAGACTGGATGAGGAGGGTGTTAAACACGATGCAGGGCGGTGGCAGTCGAGGGGGTTATAGTGCAGTCTGACGCTAATTTTCGAATCTGAGCACGCGATAGGGGGGTTCTTTGTTGATATTAGGTAATATTCGTCCACCTCGAAATCAGATTAGCGTGTCCTTATGCATCCGATGGATTGCCTGGAGGAGAGTACGCTAAGCAATGGAGCTTGGCGGCATCGAGGGGTCTTGGGAAGCAAAGCCGAGTTGATCCATTGCCGCATCGTGACCGCCGCGTCTATCAATATATCCCCATTATGTTGTACACCAGCCAAAGACGTCTGACTAATCGGAAAAGGTTGTTTCTCGGTACTTCCTAGAGCACATAGACTTGCAGCCACGACCGCGATCCAATGCCATCATTGCTGCTAAATGCTATAGCCGATGCCAGTCGCGGACACGGATGCACCAGAAGTCCTATGGTCGGCATCATCATCTCTTATGTCTTGGCAATCTCGACACCTCCGGTGGCACCCAGGAGCTTCTTAATATCACCGTAAATGGCGAACTGGCCCGCTGTCAACGTCCCGACCATGAACAGCCTTGCCCCAATCCCCGTGTAGCTCCCTCGCAATCCTAACTCCCTCGCGATTTTGATTAGTCGACTCGTGGTCCCTTCTCCGGGCAGTCCCTTGGTCTTGTTGATCTTGCTAAGCATGGTATCTGCAGGCTGGGAGACGATCGCGGCGGCGAAACCGGCGATGAGACCGGAACCGAGGTTGATCAGCGTCTGCTTGCCGCTCGAAGTCGTGGATTTGTCGACGCGTTTGTAGATTGCCTCGGAGACCTTTTCGTAGACGACGAATTTGGCCATAGTGTACGGTACTCTGTGGGGTTCCCATGCCGTTGTCAGCGGGTGCTCTTCACACAGGGAAAGGGTGATTCGACTAGAGAAAGGACGAGCTCACTGTTTAAAAAGAATAGGTCCGAAGCCGGAATAGAAAGCGCCCAGACCCTCGTTCTTCGCGATCTTTCCGAACCCGGATATTAGGCCAGTCGCAAACGTGGGTTCTGAGACAAGTCGGATACGGGTGGCTTCTAACGGACAGAGGGCGATATCGGCGAAGAACTCAGCTAGGGCGGACGAAGCCAGGTAGACAGCTGTCCGGTTGTTCGATGCGGTCTCATAGCCAAGGTAGTTTATGCATTGCTGCTTGAAAAGCTCGTATCCTCCAAATTTGAAGGCACCTTGGAGGAAGTAGCCGGCTGCTGTTGGGCCGAATCCGGTGAGTAACGCACCGGCGCCTTCAGTGGCGATGACTTTTCGGAAACCTCCGACCATGCCAGTGTTGTAGGTGACGGGGTCGAGTTGTATTCTGGTCTTGACGCTAGATCATACGAGGACCGATTAGCCACGTTTGGAAGGGCGAGCGGTAGGCATACACGTCGACCGGAGTAAGACCGCCATGAGTGACTGAGCAGCAAACAGCGCCGGCCAATGCGAATCTTGAGTAGAGAGCGAGCCCGCTGAGCTTTTCAGGGGTGTTGGCCAATGCGACTTGTTTGGCTGCGTCAAGCTTCGATGAGCCAGTCGAGGTTGCTGGAGCGTTAGACATTGCTGAGGATTGAGATAAGAAACAGAGGAAAGGCAGTGCGGACAGACTGGTGGAGAGGCTCAGTTGGCGATTGAGGGTTGAGTCGAAGCTCAAAAGAGACTTGTCTATCCTGGTAGCGCTAAATATTTTCTCGGCAGATCCCGGAATTTCGCGCTCCGGTTGAGAACGAAAAGTCCACCTTTGCCTTTTTGTCCCGAAGCACAGTATAGAGCATACCTGGATGCACTCTAGAAGAGATTCCAACCCTCGGTTTTGATGTGCATTGAACCAGCTACTCGATAGACGACCATATCAGACGACAACGGGTGACAGCGAAAAGGCCGCGTTGCGCCTCGCACCTGCTCCGATACAATTGTTCCAACTACCAGAACTTTTTGGGCAATAAAGTATTGTTGGGCGATCTTCTGACTCTCAAACGTCCTCATCGTTCTTCGGCTGTCAAGGACCTTTCCATGCCAATCATATCTTCTCCTTCTATACAGTTCATCTTTTCCTCTACCACCCTCTGGACAGCATCCTCAACCGGTTCGTCACCTTCTAATAGGTCCAACCATGTGAACGGTCCTGCGATATCGATGTCGAGCAATCGTGTGGCAACGGCAGCAACATCAGCCCGGCTGATGCTTCCTCTTGCCTTGGTCCTACCAAGGCTCACCTTTCCTACTGGTTTGTCGTCTGTCAAGGATCCAGGCCGGAGTACTATCGCTTGCAGATGCTCGGACCGACCTGCCGCTGCAGTCAAGGACTCGTCGGCGGCCAATGGAGCCTTGGAAAATTCCACACTATCCGGCCCATGTAGGGCTAGCTTATTACCCTATTAGGCTTAGCTTTAGATATCTAAGTGGTTTCAATATTTTCACAGATGCTGCCTACATCACTATAGATGACACAGGGGCAAGGTGGCATTTCTTCGGCCGTTGCGCTTCTGGTATATCGAAACAAAAGCGCCAGTGAATACCAAAATGAATCCTCACGAGACAAAGATAGAAGAGGGCGAGGGCTCACCGGGCACAACCTGAAATGGACAGCCATCAAACGAGGGAGAGGGTTCAGAGATGATGGCAGGATTCTACCCTAGATCTAGAGTAAGTCCTTAGCATTGTAGCCCAGAGCTCTAGTCGTTTCGGTGCTGAAAGGCGTTTCTATTGCGGGTTACGTACGTGATCTGGGGTCCTTTTACTAATGCTGATAGAGCTGCCACTCATCCCCAGTCCTAAAAAAACGGTTCCGTGCTCTGTCCTGTGTACTTCGTCGACATGGACACATGTTCTCCAAGTTCATACTAATACTACCATTACTACTAATTTGACACGGGTTGACACAGGGGTCTCATTCTCATAAACTTCCTTATTGGGACTCCTTTACAGACAGAATCTCTTCCTTATGACTCGAGTGGGGATCAAAAGTAGTAGGTAGTTCAGTGTCAAGTTAGACAGCGCTACAGAGTCTGTAGACCTCTCCAATAGTCAACGTTAGTAGAGAGAAAGTTTTCTGCCACATCTCGATGTCTGCGGACATCGATTGTACGATGTTTCATCCCTCCCTTCCCTCCGCTCTATTCCATACTCCAACCACGAATTCCTCCTGATCAGACACACCCGAGTGAGATACAGAGAGAAGAGGCTAGAGAAAAATGGCAACGTATATTTAGTGAAGTCGTTGTTCTCAATTACAAAGGCGGTGAAGGAACTATCGGACCGATCGCGGTTGAAATTCGCGGATTCGGCAAGGACAAGGGATAATTGTGTCGTCACTCGTCGGAGAATCCAATCTTACTCAACCTCTCCACCTCAATTGTTTCCTCTTCCAGATCGATCTGGAGGACGTGATGGCGACTGCTGGAATAAACTCGTCGGATGTTGAATACGACGACGACGATGGGGATGCTCCTACGAAGTCCTTCCGCTCAGCTGGCAAGGCCAGTCTGGCCAGAATGCTCGACACCGCCTTCGAGGATCGCTTCGCATCGAAGAAAGCGAGCAAAAAGCTCGGATACACGAATGTCAACCGCAAGATACAATACAGTACAGATTTATGGACCACCCGGGTCCAATATTTTCGAGAGCATGTTCTCGGCGCTGAGTATGTCGTTACGTGCTATCCAACTTGAGCCTCATGCCCCAGCCCATACTGGTACTATGTACTGACCACCATTTCTAAGCATGACAAAGCCTCCAACAGGCACCGAACTCGAACGTTTCGCCAACACCATCGTCGACAAAGTCGATCCGCGCGGTGGCCATCGTGCCCCGTCATACAGATGGCTCAAGAGTGGTATAGAAACCGCAATCAAAGGCCTTCTTGTGGTGTACGACTTCAGCCTAACGCCGCACGAAACTTCGCGGATTCAGAGCATGACCCAGGCACTCCTAAAAGCAGGGAAACTCACAAATGACCCTACCAGAATCAAACAATGGGCAGGGCTTGTGATCGTACGAGCAATGGTGGAGTCGTATCTGATCAAGGCCTTGAACGAGGGAACAGTATGTTGGGACAACATCCTGTACCGTACCGCGTCATTCGTCTGGATGTCTGCCCTTCAGTGCCGCGTTGGAGACTTTATGAAGGGTCCTTTGGACGATCAGCCACTACCCTTCCTTGCATGGAAGGACATTGAGCTTCGTTTTGAAAGAGGACATGAAGAGCATCTTAGCAATCTGATAGCACGGGTCACCCTACGAAACGTAAAAGGTAGCAAGTGAGTACTCGCACGCACACACACACTCACACAAGAGAGGGTGTGTGTATTTACTACCATCCCTTCCTCAGATCGATCTGGGAGACCGCCCTCAGTGCTAACATGTCATCATGCTGTACAGGTATGACCCGGGGGCCAATGTCGTGCGGATTCTGCGATCCTGCGACCAGAGCACAGATAATGTGCTATGTCCAATTAAATACCTGCTCATCCTCGCGCTCCGCACCGGCAATGTGGCTTCGACCACCCTGGAAGACCTCTTAGAGGAAGCAAGGCAGGACCCTCTCAAACGAGTGCAGTGGTTAAGACCAGACTCCCCAGTATTCTGCGCATTCGCAAATACCAGTCGCCTCAATCTTAGCAGCCCTGCAGCCTGCAATCAAATGCAAGACACGATCTTTGCCATGTCCAGCGAGGCTGGAGTGTTGGCGTCTCTGGCCTCGCACGACGTCCGCCGTGGGGGCGCCTACGAAATTAAAAATCTCAAAACCACGCCGATGGGTATCAGCGACGATGCCGCAGCGGTTGCCCTTGGCCATAGTGGGATATCCAAGCTCAAGGGGGTTACGAAAGCCTACACTGGCGACAACTTGAACGACATGTGGCAGCTCCGGAGAGACGATACCCCCAAGCGTGAAGATACATTTGGAACTCAATTTGCGACGAAAGGCTTTCGAGCGAAACCACTACGGCCAGACGAGATCACTGCTTGGATAGAATCCGAAGACCTAGGCTCCACAACGGATTCCGCCGTACGCCAGAAAGCGGGATATCAACTGCGCAAAGGACAATACGACAAGTTCCTCGCCGAGAGCAGACCAGGTGGGTTCGAGCCCCTCGCCGCCGCCCCCGAAGCTCTTCCTCTTTCTGCTCATGATACCTTGCTCTACTCGAACGCCTTTGTGATGAAAATGCTGACGCCTGTTGATAACAGCGCTGAGACCTTGGTCTGCCAACACCATAAACGCCACTACGAAGCGTAAAGGATCTGGGGAGCCAGAGGGGGTAGAGAAAAAAAGAAGGCAAACAAGCAGCAACACACCGCAGGGTAAGCTATGGCCTACGCATGGTAACCCCTACTGACCGTTGACGCACTGCTAAGCATGTTTCTTAGGCCTACCTCCCCAGATCGATCCGGGAGAGGAACATCAGCCCGTACCTATCGACCCTCTCCTAATAAAAGATGCCAGCAGCATTACTACCGTGGTCTCGGGAGGTCCTGTCGACCCTGAGGACCTCGACGAAGGGTTAGACTATGCGCTGTTGCAGTGCACCACCAATATCTCACTCCCGAATGCAGACATGGATTTAGCGTTTGGAAAACTTCAACAAAGTCCGAACTATTTTGTTACGTTTTTCTCCCGGGTGAACGTTATCCGTAATTCCGAGTTAAAGTCTACCGCCTCTTTGGAAGCTTTCAACGGGAATAGCCGGGAACCGGCGTCGAGATACATGTTCCGCTGCAAGAACGCACCGGGTTGTCCGTACAAGGCTTTGGCGTCCCGGGCAGTCGATAAACACGAGCTCATATGCACTGGGGCACCTAAAGTCGGCACCAAAGTCAGCACCAAAACCAGCGAAGCAAGGGCTTACACTCCCCGTGCTTGTGCAGGAGGACACAAGGACTGTGACACCACATATGTCTTCCCTACCATGAGGGAATACGAAACTCACCGAAGCAAATGTCACATAGCAACTATCGCCGAATTCGACCCAACTCCTTGCACTTACCCTGGATGTTCGCTTAAAAAGGTGTTCACGACCTTCGCCTCCTACCGAGGCCACCTCATACATGTTCATAAGATTGCTGGGAACAAGACTGGGCTATCGCTATATCTTGTGTATAAATCCACCAATCAGCCATGTCCCATTCCGGTGAAAGGGATCTGTAACGAAAAGAAAATGTGGACACCTCAAGGCCTGAGTGCGCACCTTAGGCATAAACCCCATAACCTTTCTTCCGAACAATGCCGGTCTGTTATGGCAGGGACGGTAGCGAACGAGAGAATAGATATAGCGCAAGATTGATTCCATATAGGCGGATGCTTCGATGGCAGATTCGCTGTAAGGAATGATCCCTGAACATGGCGGAATTCCCCACCATTGGCTATTGCTTGTCTTGCCTTTTTGCTTCATCAACCGCAGTAAGTTGAGCATAGTAAGTAAGATAATGTGCTTAATTTTTAGACAAGCTATGATTGGTAGATGAAAATGGCTGGTGTCCTTCATTTCACTGTCACCTGTTTTGTTAAGAATTCTTATCTGGCCACCGCCCCCTAAAAATCCTTCACCTCACTTCATCTCACGTCACCTCATTTCCTCACGTCACCTTGTTCCATCATCCTGGGGTCACACTTCCACTTATTTCCTCGTCCTCCTACTTCCACTTATCGTCCGTCACAGAGACCAACCACAAATAAGCTATATCATCACTTCCTCCAGACCAGTCTGGAGAGGAGTGGTTTTGTGTGTGTGTTGTGGGCTGAAGCGGTGAAATGGCGTCTAAGTCCACATCCAAAGCGAAGAGAACCCGGAGAGCTAAGAAGCAGAATGAGTATCAGGCCGGGAAACCAGGAGACCTGAACAGTTTCATCACCGTATTTAACGTGGAACCCAGCTGTGCTGCCTACCTGGGGTACGATGATATTGGGGCATTCAGAAAGCTCCAGCTTAGTTCCGACGTCCTGGACTTCGCGAACGTATGGGCACGACTATGCGGTGGGACGAAGACGGCGGTGGAGGCATTAGAGGTCATCAGAGACCTCCGCAACCATGATACTGACGAGCGCTTTCCGCAAGACATCAAAGCGACCATCGCCAAGTACGGGCCTGAAGCACCGCTCAGGAACCCGGAAGCGGATCAGAAGTTACAGGAATCCGAGCGAGCGCGCAATGCGAAATACTTGAGAGCGACTCTCATCTTCCGATTGGCACAGAGGCTTGAGGTCCAGGACCACTACTCGGAAAAGGAAGGTCGTGCCCGACAAGAAGCCGCCATTAAACAATTCTCACAAGTCCATCCCCATCTCAGATTTCCAACGGGGTTAACATATGACGATGTGACGACGCCAGAGCTGGGCCCCCATACCGATATGGGAGAGGACGTACTGGAGAAGTACAACCGCTGCTACAATCTACTGAGGTCCGTTGGGCAGCTAACAGTGTTATCTCGGTGGAAAGAGAAACTAGAATCTGGGGATCCCTTCCCAACCCGTACGGTAGATCCATCGTACATACCAAGATGGATGGTATCAGCCAAGCGTCGTATCACAACGGCGCCCGATATTCCCAAGTTTCCACAAAAGAAAATTATGCTAGTCCATGATGTAAGAACAAGATCCATGCACACGGAAAGCTTAAAGTCACACGAGGAAGAGTTCATTCAGTATCATGGGCTATCACTCCCAAATCTGGAGCAATCGTGCTTAAAAGACCCCAGATATTTTACCTCGGGTCCCCAGTGGCGGGATACGCTCCGCCGCCAGCTGAACTTTCAGGACCTGCGGGTCGAACTCTTCACCCTCGCACTGGTGATTCCGAACGCAGATGCTGAAGAGGCAAAGAGGCTGAAAGTCTACGGGCCAGGCCAGAATCTTACGCCCTGGGAAGAAGTCCGAAGCTTATTAACAAAGGACGCTGATGACGCAACGTTTGTTTACACTCTGCGCCCCCTGGATGACGGCGAAGATTTTGAGGTGGAGTACACCGGACCTCCGTTGGCTTTGGCAGAAGATTTTCACTTGGATGCGGGTGGAGATGTTGCCCAAATCCCATTCCAGACCCCGGCTGATGACAATGACGGGACCGCCGTCGACGAGGCTGAAGAGGCTGAAAACCTTGCATTCCTTACCGGAGGGGGGCCTCGCCGATAAGAAGCCTCCCACACCGGAGGCAGAATTCCCACCCAATGAGCCGGGCATGCGCGAGAAGATGCTGCAACAGCACAACGGATACGACGTCTGGACGCCAAAAGGGCTCCGAGACTGGCAAACAATGGTGATCAACAAGGTAGCGCTTGGTCACGGGGCCCTCCCAAAGGCGAGAAAGCAGGTCCCCTTCAGAGGCTCACGCAAAATCGACGCTACACAACGACAAGCGCTCGCCACTGCCGAGCAAGATGGGGAGCGACAGGCTCTATCAACAGATGTAAGTTCTCACTCAGTACCCTTCTCTCCAGATCGATCTGGAGCGTGCCCATTCCAATTCCATCCATCATCACTACCACCGTTACTCCTCCCCATTCCTGTTACTGATACTGCCACTCCAGACACCAGAGATGAACCCAGACGGGCGCTACTACAAGGTGCATGCGGCTTTCTCGGGCACCACAGCCCAAGTCGGGCCGTACGTAGACGATAGTAAGGCCGTGCTTGGAATGAAGGATGTGGGAAAGTTCAAAGATACCGACTTAAACCTCAGCCAATGCACCGCATTACCGAGGTGTACAGCGAGTTTCCTCGACTCGCAAGTAACGGCAGCGGCTTTCATCTTGCAGAGGACATTTGGGGTAATCCCCATCGACCAAGAACGGAGGAAAGACAAGGCTGTCCGAGACGCTGCCACAAGGTTGCAGTCGGTAAGGACACGCGGGGGAATCGTGGCAGACGTGACAGGCCTGGGCAAGACGGACGAATCGCTACTAGCTTTAAGCTATTTGGCGTTGTATGGGGAACACAGTGGCCGCGAACATAGGCCACATTTGCTTGCGGTTCCCAACGGACCTGTGCTCGGGCAGTGGGCTGACAAGATTTTCGAACAGTACGGGGACCTAGACCTTATCATCTCCAGCGATGAGCGGCCTACTCGCTCGAGGTACGAGGAGCATTGGGTGTCAGCCACTGCGATGCGCGAGGCTCCGACGAGCGTCCGGAATTGGCCATCGCACCTGCACTACGTCTTTAACCTAGAGGATCGTCGCGCATCCAGAACGGTGATTCTGACACCGTACGATTCTCATGCAGCACGCACCCTCGACGAGGTCTGGGTGGACAAGGGGAGCGAAGCACGACAGAACGTCCTCGCTGTACCCGACTGTACAACGAAGAACCGCAAGCGCGTGATGAAGGAACGTCGACAGCGAAAGAATGAACTACAAAACCAGGAGCCGATTTTCTCTTCCAAGTGGCGAGGGAGATTTGAGAGTGTTTGGCTTCGACGGAGGACTGAGGCCGGACTGCGCCGAATGGAAACCAAATCATCAAAATAATGATAATAACGGGCGATCAAAGTCACGTC
>QQTW01004865.1_pt1 | contig 10096 bp, 10 predicted proteins | sample 1904831 | NCBI WGS metagenome assembly QQTW01 (sample SAMN09435610, study PRJNA476489) | Subsurface metagenome, whole genome shotgun sequencing project.
GACGAGGATGCTGTGGAGGGGGGTGGAGTTAGTGGGGATCATGGAGATGCAGGGAGGGAGGGAGGGGGGAGGGCGAAGTAGACGGACAAGTTCTTGATGAAGAGGACGCCGAATAGGTACATGAGGAGGCTCCCTGTGGGAAGTCGGTGGATTAGCTCTGGTTTAGAAGGGTTGACGGGAAGGGGATTCATTCATTACCGATTCGGAAACATAGGTAGCAGAGTAAGGTGATGGGATGGGCGCTGAGTCGCCAGTTCAGCGCGCCAGAATCATTGCTCTCCATGGTCGACAAGAGGCCGGTCTATCGATGCGTGTCCATGGTGAGTAGGCGAATGGTTCGGCTTGTGGGTGGATCGAGTCGTCTACGTAGTAACTTGGATACCTCGAAGGGAACGGTCGAGATTGTGCATCACTAACACGTACTTCGAAATACGGAGTGTCTGGTTAGTGAGTTCACAATTATTAGCTAGTTAATCAATTGACGGGAGAAGCCAAGGACTCGAAAAGCTTGGCGAATTTCCGTATATGGCCCGAGGCCAGCTTCAAGGCGGTGGATCGATGTTCCCATCCAGTACTTTGTATAGCTTGACTTGCGGAGCAACCGGCCCGTACCATGGCAAGAGATCGGTTGGAGATGGGCGCTAGAAACGGAGGTAACGACTCTTGACTGCATTGCTGAGATACACAACGCTTCTCAGATGATGCTGTTCTCCCCGCGCTCCAGAACACAACTCCCTCCTCCCGAGCCTAATATTGGGAACATCATGCGAATCTGCATTCAGACGAACTCTCATGAGAAGTACCAGGAGCGAGTACCCCACACGGTTGGATCGCCTTCATCCTGACCCTCCTCTTCCTCTCCCTCGATTTCTACTACCTGAAGAACATCGCCGGCCGCCGCCTCGTCGGCCTGCGCTGGTGGAACGAGGTCAACACCTCGACGGGCGACTCGCACTGGGTCTTCGAGTCGGCGGAGCCGGGGTCCCGCGTCGTCAACGCGACCGATCGCCGCTTCTTCTGGTTGAGCATGTATGTGGCGCCGGCGCTGTGGGTGGGACTGGCGGTGCTGGCGGTGGTCAGGCTGTTGAACGCCATCTGGTTGGTCATCGTGGGTGAGTTTCTCTTTGACTGCCGCATCCCCCGCGGTCTATAGAATTGGGGGGAGTGAGAGTGGGTAATGGGAGGGGATGGAGAGTAGGACGAAGGGGATGATGAGACCGCGATACTAACATGTGAATTCTACCAGCCATTGCATTGATCCTCACCATCACCAACACGGTTGCCTTTTCCCGATGCGATAAGTTCAGCCAAGCGTCCAATCTAGCAAATACGGCCTTTCTCGGGAGCGGAGTGGCAAGGAACCTGGCGGGAAATCTCGTGGGCAGGTTATTCAGATGAGTATATAATCAGAAAATCAAGGGCAGACAAAATTATTGGAATCGAGATGCTTCAAGCAAACTGCTCTGATGGGAGCGGCTCCTTCTCGAGACCTGCCCTCTTCTACTGATGGTCTGATTCATTTCCCCAGCGTAAAGTCCTGACAGATCGTACGTACTCGTGATTTACGCTCGAATCAGGACAGTCTCGAGATCGCAAGCCGTGCCCATCCTCAGGCTGAGGTTGAGAGAGACCGAGATCCTCCGACGAGGCCGCTCGAACGTACAAGAGCAGCAGCCAGGACGACCGCGAGGCAGCTGGCTCACGGGGAACAGCCCATCCAATATTCACGACACGCAGCTCCGTCTTCAACAGAGACGCAATCTCATCAAACGTGATGCATTGCTATCTATCAAATTGTGCATATGTCTATGACTCTAGTGTATGAGATAGCTAGGTAGTGAATTTTAACTTTCCATAATGTGATTTCGTGTGCGCATGTCCAGCCCGCCAGAGCCCAACCCAGCTGCTGCTGATCACCTTGGTTTGGAATCGAACGGATGGCACCAGGAATCCATGTCAACAACCCTACCTGCCTGCGCCATTCCATCCGACCTATGCAAGCACCCGTGTTGCGTTTAGCTAGGGTCAATCGACCCCAAGCATAGCCTCCAGGCCCCCCTGCCCCAGCGAAGAGCCGGCTGACCCCTACGTCTGGCTAGGCCAGTCTCATCTCTTCTCTGCGCAATTAGAATTCCCAATTCTCGTCGACGGACTTGATGGCCCAGTCGAACTTCTCGCGCAAGGTCTTGGAGAAGAACTTTTCGATGGGGACGTTGAACTTCTTGGAGAATACCACCGTCAATCGGGGGTCGATGTAGTTCTACAAAACGACGTCAGCATTTACACGCTCAGGGACTGCCCGGGCCAAAGTTGACTCACGATTTTGGAGGTTCCCAGAGCGACCTCCTTGTTGTTTTCCTTGTCTTCTGCCTGAAGGCTCATGTTGGCGAGTCTTTGGTCCAACTGCGTCAATTTGGCCTCCATCTTTTCGATCGTGGGACCCTTTCCTTCAGCTTCCACCTTCTTGCTCTTGTTCTCCTTTTTGAACTTCTTCTCTAATTCCTTGGCAGGCTCTAGCTTCTCCTCAAGCTCTTTCACTTTCATCTCCTTCTCTCCTTCCGCCTTCAGCTTGACATTGTCCTTTTCGAACTTGTTGGTAATCTTGGTCTTCTGATCGTCAACAAGATATGCCTGATGCTGGCGTATCCAATCTTCATCGAGGTCGTCGGGCAGAGCGAAGTATTCTGCACCCTTTTTCTTTTTGATTTTGGGATCGATGTCCAGCATCATCTGTTTGATCCGCCATTGTTGGTAGCGGACGCCTTTAATTCGTTCGCTCAATTTCTCCATCTGCCCTGCATGTCCAGCGGCAACCGTGCGTTTGTGGTTGCAGAGAATGGCGACCTTACGATTGGCGTCATTGTAGTCTTTGATCTTCTCGTTGGTGGTGCCCGTCGAGGTCATGTCTCTGAGCAGTGTCGACATGGTGTATGACGCGTTGTACGTGCGGAAAACCTTGGCTGTCAGGCCAGTCATGTAGTTGGATAGATGCTTGTTGAGAGCGCTGGTGGTGAGACGATCGAAGATCTCATCTCCTTCTTCCTTGGGCGCTTTCTTGAAAAGCTTCAAGTTCTTGAACACTTGTGGGTCAACCTTGACTTCATCGTAAAATCGAATGCTGTCTTTGCCAAGGAAGTCGAATATTACTGTATCTGGTTCTCGCAAGGTGACGTGCTCAAATTTCAGAGAGCAGCATCCCACAGTATCGGCCTCATCTTCACCCTTTTCGTTGCCAGCACGGAGAGCGAATTGATCGATCAGATACACGGCCGTCGCCTTTTGTCTGTCTTGTGTGAGCGATGCCTTAAGCCCCTTTCGATAATCGGCTCGAATTCTGTCAATGTGCTTCTTGAGCTCGCGAGCCTTCTCAAATTTCTTATAATCGCTCTGTCCTTTGACGTCAGAGTTGGCTGCGAGCATGACGTATTTGTAATTGCCATTGACGTTCTCTTGCCACATAGCAAGCCAGGTACCTTCTTTGTCATGCCTAATCTCCTTCCACTTGTGACCTTCCGGAGGAGGTGGAACCTTCGCCTCCTTGCCGATATTGATGGTGATCTGCTCCGGCAGGACTCGAGTTTTGATTGTGCCGGTTTTGGGATGCTCGCCTCGACCGCGGAAAAGCCCCGGGGGCTCGATTCTAAAGTTGCCAACCTTCTGCTTTCGCCCATCCCAGGTGCAAAACATGAAGGGTGCCTCGATAGCATCCTTTTCTGCTTTGAGCTTCTTCTTTTCTGCTGCTGGAAGTGCTTTCTTTGCCTCTCGTTGCTCAGCATAGTATTCGTAGACAGGTTTGAAATCACAGGCGGAAAATTCCTTGATGGGCACCTTCTCGCCGGATTTATCTTTGGCACCACCCGTCTTTTTGAGAATATCTTGGAAACCCTTGAAGAAATTCTGCTGGAAGACTGGGTTCTCCACGTTGTTGGCCGAATTCAGCATGCTACCGAAGAAAGTAGCGACCTCTTCAGCATCAGGGTGCATTGAGATCGGCTTGCCATCATACAGCATCTTCACATTCTTGGGCAAGAGCTCGTATGGTGGAGGGAATATGACGCCCTGATGCTGAAGCGTGTCCCATTTCTTGGTCCCATCGCCCTTACTAGGGTCTTCCCACCATCGATACTCTTCTTCTTCATCCTCTTCAGCATCCGCGCTTTCTTCCTTTTTGACAGCTTTACCTTTGGCGGCTTTCTTCGAAGGGGTGGCAATTTCAGCTTTGACCTTCTTAGACGCTTTGCTGGGACCAGCTTTCTTCGATAGAGGCATGTCATCGTCACTGGATTCTTCTTTGTTCACACCATTTACCTTCTTTGAGGTCGGAGGTTTGACCTGCGACTTTTTCCGAGATGTCGTCGGGTGCATTCCGTCATCCTCCTCCTTGACTTTGGATTTCCGCTTTGCCGGCGCAGTTCCCGCTTTCCTTTCTTCTTTTCGAATGGCAACAGCCTCCTTGGCGGCCGTTTGTTGGATCTTGTCCTTCTCTGCCGCCAGTTTTTGTTCGATTGGGGCATCCGAGTCAGATTCCTCGCCAATTTGCGCGTCGCTTGCTCGTGGTGGCCGCTTCAGCTTTGATACAGCCAACAGCGGCTGATCATCCGAATCGGAAGAGACAGCAGTACCCATTTTCCCTGTCGAAGTCCGTCGTCGCTTATTCTGAACCACAGTCAGTTGATACTTCGAAGAAGACGTCGCAGCAGCAAATTCAACTTGAGCAAATGCGAAGGAGTTGAGATGTACCAAAGGCTGATCGTCTTCATCGCTTGTATGCTCCTCGGCATACGAAGCCTTGACCAGACTTCCTCGAGATTTCCTCTTGCTGGTGGTTCCATTCACATCTACCCGATTCAGATCAGGCATATGATGATCATGGTCTTCCATAGGTCCATTCCTGATCGATATGCCGGGCTGAATATGTCCGTTCGAGGGTAAAGCCTTGTCCATCGCGTCATCAACAGATTTGGGAATTGTCTTTGCAGATATTGGGGCACGGACTGAGGGAAGCGAGACACGTCAGTATTGAGCGTTATATGGCGAGACAAGCAAGATGCATTGAAATTCATTGAGAGTACTTTAATGGATCGTTTGCCCATGATCAAAGGGTGATGTGAGAGCTTACCTCCATTCGTGCCGTTCATCTTCCTGCTGAGGGGTATATCATCATCCGAGGAGGCCATGTTGCGCAACTCGACGTTTTGTGGAAGGGTGGATGCGCCAAAGGAACGGACAGAGGATGTCCGAATGCACAAATGGTGCGGCGGATTGTGGAGTCCTTGGAAGCGTGAAGGTAGCCTGAGCGCCCCACGAAGCGCGTTCCGAATGCTACCAATAGTGGAACGAAGGTGCAACTGGAGACAGATTGAAACGGCTAGGTGAAGTGGAAAGGTAAAACCGAAGTTAAATGAATGTAAGGATGACAATAGGAGATAAATCGATTGAGGGTACAGGGACAATCCCCCGAGGCGCTCGGAGAGGAGGAGAGAGTGTGTGTTCTGAGAGTGGCAGAAGGGCGGGTGGGCTACTAGGAAAGTGAAGGACATGGGCTCCAACAATCCGATGCAGAGAATAGTCTTGGCTCTTGGCAATGAGCACTTGGCACTTCTCGGCCTGAACTCCTACGGTAGCATGAAAGCGGCTTAGCTCCCTGACAGCACCGCTGCCACCACTCCTCCCAACATCGCCCAAGCTGTCGAGAGCTTCAAACAATTGCAAGCAGTCCGAAAGCTCTTTCGAAAGGATTCACTTACCTCTCCGGCAACGGTGAAGTCTTGACGGCCACGACAATGTTGTCTCGGGCGGCAAGGCCAGCGCTGTGCGCGACGAATGGGGCTCTTGCCCGGTATGCACCCTCTCGTTGCCAGCTACCTTACAGCTGAAGCTCTGCTCTGAATACCTGCGAGCTATACTTCGGACTGACCACATCTAGTTTATCTGTGCCTAATTCAGCCACTTATGCCACCCTCCGAGAGATTGAGGGTAAGCCCAGCTCTGCCCGTCAGTAGCCAACCCCTAAAAATAATCCCAATTGCAGGCCGCCTCAAATCTATCAAGAACATCGAAAAGATCACCAAAACCATGAAGATCGTCGCCTCCACTAAACTCACTCGAGCACAAAGAGCGATGACGGAATCAAGAACTTACGGCCAGACGTCGCAAAAAGTCTTCGAGGAAGCCCAGACCAAGCCGTTGGAAGACAAGAAGACGTTGCTTGTTATTGCAAGTTCGGACAAGGGGCTCTGCGGTGGTATCCATTCCGGGATGACGCGTGCAACAAGACGAATGTTCGATCAGGGTTCAAGCTTCGATCTTGCCATCGTCGGCGAGAAGTGCAAAGCACAGCTGGGTCGATCCAACCCGAAGAACATGGTCCTGAGCTTTGCCGGTCTTGGCAAGGATGTTCCGACCTTTGCAGACGCTCAGGCTATCGCTGACCGCATCACGCAATTGCCCACCGAATATGCCAGCATCAAGATCATGTACAACAAATTCATCAACGCCACAAGCTACGAGCCAGTCATCATCGAAACATTCTCCGAGGAGGCTCTCACTGCGTCAGAAAACTTTGCCGCCTTCGAGATTGACGATGAAGTCCTCGGGAATCTGAGGGAGTATGCTCTCGCAAACTCTATCTACTGGGCTCTGGCTGAAGGTCATGCTTGCGAGCAATCCGCCCGTCGCAATGCTATGGACGTAAGTCTCCATTTTGCCCCTTCTCCACCCAAAATTGCTCGAACATTCTGACCTCTTGCCAGAACGCTTCCAAGAACGCTAGCGACATGATCAGCAGGTTCCAGATCCTCTACAATCGAACCCGGCAGTCGGTCATCACTGGCGAGTTGGTCGAGATCATCACCGGTGCCACTGCGTCGGCAGATATGTAGAGTCGCGCAACGAGACACATACAAACTTTCTCGCTTTATTTTTCCCAAAATGCTTATCTTGTACATACACATGCCCTCGTAGCGAAAGGAATCCTCGGGGATCCGAAGATCCCATACGATGGTCTCAATCCCAGATCTTGCCTCGTTCAGTAGTATCCAATCTACGCGCAGTAAAATCCCAATACAACATAATTACATCTACGTAGCTTCGAGTCCCTACCCTCCCAGGCCCACCGGTCCCTCGCCGTCGTCTGCATCGCAGGTCTGAACTAACTAGAACCCAAGCAGCTCCCACGCTCCCCGATATTATATATCATTTCATGACCGGATCGAGGAGACAATATGCCGACCTGCCTCCTCCCACGCGGCCTGCCCACGATATTGAAGTAAAAGAGCCCCACCTCAGGATATCATGGCGAGTTCACTGTCTTGCCTTCACCGTGGAATAACAGGGGTTCAGTCTGCTGAATAAGTGAGTAAGTGAGTAAGTGAGTAAGTAAGTAAGCAAATAAGTAGCTGGAGAGGGAGAGGAAGAGAAGCTCGAGGGCATGCTTGCATGGACGCGCGGGAGAGATGCCAGCTGTCGGTGAGGTGGAGGGGGACCAAAAAGAGAGAGAGAACTACACACAGAGGCGATGATCAGATCAGATCAGATCAGTTGAGTTCACCTCAGGACGTTGTATTGGAAGTGTGATATGAGAGCGGCGGGGAGATGGATGGAGAATTGTAATGGAAAGGAAAGTGGGAAAGGAGGGGGGAACACGCTTCGATTTGTTCGATATGCATATCAGATCAAAACATCGCTGAAATCTGTCCATATCCATATCCCTATCCATATCCATATCCATATCAGAACCAACCTCCCTTAGACTTTCACTAAATACCCAACCCAACCATTCCAGATGCCATCGATCCATCAGCCAACCAACCAAACAATCAAACCTTAACCTTCTTCGCCTCCGTCCCATCCCCGCTCCGATCTTCACCCACACTCCCACCGCTGCTCTCCTTCCTCTTCTCCCCCACGCCAGCAGCCAGACCAGCGCCGAGGCCCAGCCCGGGTCCCAAACCCGCCATGCCCGGATCCGAGGTCTGTCTGCCCCAGCCCTGGGGCCCGCCCATCGTGACGACAGGCGTGGGGAAGGTCAGAGGGCTCGGTAGCATGCCGCTGTCGTGGCCGCTGCTGCGGCCGCCGAAGCCCCAGTCTGGGTAGAAGCTCGAGGGGCTGGGGAGCAGGTTGTCTGCCACGAACCTGCTGGGTAGCGCGGAGATGGGGGTGTCGATGGCGTTATTGTTGTTGTTGTTGGTGGAGGTGGTGTTGTTGTTGTTGTTGTTGCGGTTGTCGGCGTAGGCATTGTTGTTTGCTGTGTTCGAGTTAGATGAGGGTGGCGGAGGGCGGGCGAAAGGGTTTGGCGGTCCAGAAGCACCAGCGCTTAGGAGGGCAGAAGCTGATGGGGAGGGAGGTGGGAGGACAACGGAAGAAGAGTGGGAACGGGCACGGTTGGATGGAGTGCTGATTGAGGCGGTTGCTGCACCTACTCCGGCTCCAGCAACGCCGCTGGAATTCTGATTGTTGCCAATGGCGGGAGATTCTTCTGCCGTTCCAGATTCAGCGTCAGATGCCTCGGAGGGGATCTGGACTTTGAGACGGGGGCGAGCTGCCGCAGACCTCATGGAATTGTTCGTGCTGGTGCGAGAAGGGGGGATGATGCCGTCGGAGGACATGGTGTTGGAACGGACAGGATGGGCAGCTGAACGGCCCAGGGGGGGCTGATGCCGTGATCGCACCTTGGACTCTGGGGAATCTTCCTCTTTAAGTTCTGGTCTTGGCGGGTCGACTGATCGACCAAAGAAATGAGACGCCAATACGGAACCGCTGGCGTCTATGGGCGTGAAAATGCTACGAGATTTGGACGAGAGATGCTTGGGCTGGGGAGGGCTCTGTTGTTCAGGAGGTTTGAGTGTTTGTTGCGGTGGTGGTTGTGGAGGAGATTGGGAAGATATTTGCTGATGTTGCATCGGCGGTGTAGGCTCTGGTCGTTCTTGCTGAGACATTGCTGGAGGCATTGACTGTCTTCTCTGGTCCTGCAAGAAAGCTCGATGTGCTTGATGTGCTTGCTGTACTTGAGGGTGTTGAGCATGCTGCTGCTGTTGTTGTGGTTGGGGCTGCTGCTGTTGTGGCTGTGGTTGGAGCTGCTGCTGTGGATGCTGTGGTTGATGTTGCATGGGCTGAGGAGATGGGTGGTGCGGGAAGTGCTGGAATTGTGGGGGCGCGGTAGGAGGAGGGTTGAGATTGGGATGGGCTCTATGATCATACATAGGTTGATTGGGCATATATGCGAAACCATTCTGAGGAGGTTGTGGAGTAGTCGCTCTTGGATGCTGCATGGAGACGAGATTTGCACTGGAACGCCGCACAGTCCCGCGAGACGATGGTCGCGACGCCATCTGAGGCTGAGGCGATCCATGCTGTCTTGGGAACATGCCGTTCTGGGTAGGTGGGGATGCAGAAGGTACCGGCTGTCGAAGATGAGCAAACGGTGTTTGATGCTGCATGTGCGGTGGCATCATCTGTGGATGCTGCTGTGGCGGAACCGACTCCTCCCGAGGAGGTGACATATCTTCATCGTCATCGTCGTCGTCGTCGCCTCCACTCTTGCCACGAAAATCGGCGGGTCCTTTGTGTTCATGGGGTTGTCCATACTATTGATCCATTAGCTATGGTTCCATTCCAGGTCCAGCGAGTCGTCTCACGTATTGATAGCGGCCGATGGTCTCATTGATATCTCCTGAGGAGAATTCATAAAGCTTCTTATTGTGGCCGAATATGATGACTGCGACATCGACGGAGCAGAGGACTGAAAGCTCGTGCGCTTTCTTGAAGAGGCCGCCTTTGCGTTTGAGAAAAGTTCTAGATCACGTTCTGATTAGTTTCACGTTCGAGTCATGTTTCTGGGGCGATGAGATGATGAATCGCTGCGTACACTGAACGGTTTCGATCATCCTTGATCGCCTTGATCTCAATTTTTCTCCGGCCCATCACGAGCGCTCCAACACATAGATCTCGGCCTTTTTGTAAAGTATTTCCTCAGCCTCTCAACTCCTCTTTATCTTCTATACACACACTCTTGAAACACACACACACTCTCTCTCTCTCTGTCTCTTTCTTTTCAATCCAAATCGGCGGGTATTTCCGATGAAGCAGGCCAAGCGAC
>QQTW01004866.1_pt1 | contig 10095 bp, 13 predicted proteins | sample 1904831 | NCBI WGS metagenome assembly QQTW01 (sample SAMN09435610, study PRJNA476489) | Subsurface metagenome, whole genome shotgun sequencing project.
GGCAATCACGTGCGTGGGCAGCCGGTCTTTGAGTTGCTGCGCGGCAGAGGTGTTGAAAGCCAGAAAACAAGCGCGAGTGCCTTCCGGTAGCCGATGAGCGACCTCCACCAAGGTGGTACTCTTGCCACTCCCAGCGGTTGCCATGACGACGCCATGCCCGGTGCCTTCCAGAGCAAAGCGGAAGATGGCCTCCTGGTGGCTGCTGGGCGTCGCGGGGCGGCTCATGCTACCTCCAGGGCAGTATAGGGGGCGTTCGGTGTAGGGCGAGCTGTTAACGGGGAGTGCACCTAACTCGGTGCTGCTCCCTCATACATCCTTTAAGCACACCCTCACTCACCGTCCGCTCTGGGTTGAGTAACAGTGTGAGCGCGAACAGCCTATGTCTACCAAATCGAATAGGGGAGAGCAAGCAAGTTTACGGTTTCGTGCTGCCGTGGGGCGTCCATAACTGCCGTCCATCTCAGCGGCGTCCCTGCCTCTGTAGACGCCGCCACAACGCTGGGTCTACCGGCAAGGGCCGCACCGAGCCGGTCTTGAGGTCCACAAACGCCCCGTGGTGCGCGACCTCACCGTGCCTGAGCAAGCGCCAGAGAAGCGCCAGCGCCGAAGTGACAAGCGCGTCGTTAATAAACAGATCTTGCTTCTCCAACGCCTCCATCGTCGAGCAGCTCGGGGTGTCGTCCTCGGGTAGCGACGTGTCCGTCAGTTCCGGAAACAACTCGAACGCCGTCCTCAATCTGTCCCTTGCACGCCGGTTGTAGTAGCCCAAGGCGGTACCCAAAACCATCTGCCCGCAGTCGCGCAGGTTGCCGAGGTCTAGATGGTAGATCACCCGCTGGCCACGCTCGAGCCCGCTAGCCAGCTCACGCCGGGAAGCGCGGGAGTCCACGCACGAGACTAGTAGGTCGATCCGGGTGTCAGTAAGGTCGTGGGCCGTAAGGTGATGGGGTACGGCCTTCCAGGCGAGGCCGCAGCTCAGGTTGACGCGGTTGATCAACACGGTGGCCTTATTGAGTCCCACGTCGCTCGGGTAGAACGATTGCCGAACGAGGTTGCTCGTGCTCACGGTGTCGCCGTCGGCCAACGTGAGCTGGATGCCGGGGTGGCCGAGCGCCCGGAGCGCACCGTGCAAGCTCTTCATGCCCACCGTGAGCTTGGAGCCGTTGCCGCCGGCGCCCACCACGAGCACCTTGAGCGGTGAGCGGGGTACCTGGAGCGCTTCATGAAGTTTATGCGTTAGCATTCGGTCCTCCTGAAGACGGTTTGCACGCTCCGTGCGGTTCTATTTCGTCTGCAGCGTCCCCGCTCAAGTGTTGATGACCTCCTCGACCGTCTTCTCCTGAGGGACGAGGTGCTGCATGGGAAACGATCTGTGTTGTCGGGTGTGCTCCCAAAACTCTCCGTGGGATCCGCCCCAGCTTTTGAGCAGGCGCTCGGAGGTGCCGTGGGTGAAAGCGGAGTGGAAGAATGCGTCTGAGTGGGCGTCGGTGTTGTCGACGCTCAGTACACCAGGCAGGGGCATACTGCCGAGGCACACCCCACCTGTGGTGGTGTTGTAGTAGGGCGCGGTGAACACAGGACTCGAGCCGGTAGGCCGTTTGTTGTCTCCGAGCGCGAACACCTTGAGCGACCGCTCACTGGCGATGAAAAGAAGCGGGGGTTGCGGGAACGACCCTCCGGAGAGGCTGTCGAGGTAAGCGTCCGCGGCGGTAAAGAACATGACTCTCGAGCGGGCGGGCTCGAACCACACGAGCCGCTCGGGACTCACGGCCAGCACACGCTGCGGCAGCACCTCGAGCCGCTGCACCCGGTAAAGGGCCTTGTGGATTTCCCTGAGTCCCTCGACGGTTAGGAGCTGGCCGGGCGCGAGCGCGGGTTGGCCTTCCTCGACGCCCGTCACCTCATGGACGGTGGCGAAGGCGTCGCCTTGATGACGGCCTTCCTGGTAGAGCAGCACGGCCTTAGTGAGTTCGACTTTACTTTGTCTGCCGAGCGAGACATCTACGGAAATAGGCACGCGGCCACCTCCAGGGTCTGGTAAAGCTCTTGGGTGAGCTCCAGCATGCGTCTGCACGTCCCGAGTGCGTTTCTCAAGGTGGTGAATGAGTCCGGTGCGCCTAAGTCTACGGCGAGGGCGCACAGCGGCTCGAAGTCGCCGCCCTGCCAGGCGTGCTGCTCGTGTTCGCGGTAGATTTCGTCCACTAGGTCGAGTTCCGCGCCCTCCTGCTGCAAACCCACAACTATCCCAAACGGCTGACACCCGTCGACATATTCGTAAAGCTCGTGCGCACGTTCGGGCAACGCTTCGGCGAGTTCCCGCAGCTCCGTAAGCAACTCGCACGCCCGGGTAAGGTTGACGAAACCCTGACGGCGGCATAGGTCCACGCACGCCTCCAAAGAGAGCTTGCCGGGGTTCTGGTAGCGCCGGTCGATCAGGGCGTCCACCCGCTTGGGCGTGAAGTAGTGGCTGTCGACGTAAGTCTCGACCGCCTCACGGCTGAGGCTGTCTTCATCCACCCCTTCGGCGTAGGCGAGGTCGCACCGGGCCATCTCGAGCAGGTTCTCGGCCTCGTCCCAGCCCTCCCAGTGGTAGCAGACGATGTACTCGCGGCACACCTCGGGCGTGAACGCGGGCAGCAGCGGCGTGTAGGCGCACAAGTGCGTCAGGAGCGACGGCCCTAGCTGCTCGTGGGCGCGGTCGCACACCAGCGCGGGTTGGGTGAAGTCGAGGTAGGAGCCCTCGTCCAGGCCGATGAGGAAGTAGAACCCTTCGCCGACGGTCGCGAAGCTGTAGGTGAGGGAGAAGCGCTCGGTGGCTGCGGGCACCCAAAGCCGCTCGAGGCTGCGCACGATGAACGAACTCGGGTCCGCTCCCGCCTCGAAGTCGGCGGCGTCGACGATCTCGGCTTGGAGCAGCGCCAAGGCAAGCCTTGCGCCCTCGGACACGTCGGTATGAACCCCGTAGCTGGTGGGGATGCCCGTGAGCCTAGGCAGGCTCAGTCCAGCAGCGGCAGGCAGGATGAGGGGGGCAACAGGAGCGTCCTGCCGAGGCGATAACTGTCCGTGACCTGCCCGAGCAGCCTCGCTACCGAGCCGGTCTGCTCGTCGGCCAGGTACGCTTCGACCAGGGGCGTGTTGGCGCTCTCTTGGCCGTTGGCGAGGGCGAGCAGGTAAGCCTCGAGCTTGTCTTTGTTCATCCACCGTGACCTCCTAGCGGCCAAAAAAATGCACCCCCACTCGGGGGTGCGCGCCTTCCAGCGAAGTGGTGTCGCTACCCCTTGGTCCCCACCTGCCTGGCGAAGCCGTAGACTTGCTGCCCGTCCTTGAGTTCCGGCCCCTCGATGGCTGCCGAGGCGAGCTCCGGGAACTGCGCGGCGTACAGGTCCTTCACCTGCGCCGGGGTCAGCTTAGGGTTGGGATCAGGCAACACGCGTTTGTTGAAGCGGAAGCTGCGGGTAACGGGCCGTGTCTCGAGCATCGTTTCCTCCTAGAAGAGTGCCTCTTGCGGCTCGGGTTTGGGGGGCTCAGGCGGTGTGGTTTCGGTCTTCGTAGGCTCCTCCGGCTTCGCGGTAGACTTCTTTTTCGCTTCGGCCTGTTTGCGTTTCTCGTCCACCTCCTTCTTTTTGGCGTCCTCCAGTTCTTTGTCGGCAGCCTTCAGGTCGGCAACCGCCTGCTCGAGACGCTTGCGGCTTTCGGCCTTGCTTTCTAGAGCGGAGACGAAGTGAGCGTCGAGTTCGGTGACACTCCCCGTGAGGCATACGGGCGTAAAGCTTTGCGTTTCACCTTGCGGCACCACGGTGACGGTCAAAACCGGCTCGTCACCCTCCTTGCCGGTTCGGGCGACGGTCATCAGCAGGGTGCTGTCGCCGAGTAGGGCGGCTAGCGCTGCAAAGAGTCCTTGCGTAGTGGCCGCGGGGGGTGCGGGCTCCGGCTCGGCAGGTGAGCTTTCCTCGGCCTGCTCGGGTGCCGCCTCTACGGTTAGCGCCATAGGTTCCTCGACAAGTTCTCGGACCTGCTGCTGCTCGCTGGGGCGGTGCGGCGCGGGCTCGAACGGCTTGGGCATCTTCAGCTCGAAGGGGCCGCTCCTGCCCGTCCAGCAATAGGTGCTGAAGCCCGGCTCGTCACGGACCTCGACCTCGCAGCCGATCAGGTTGGCCAAGGCTTGCACGCCCTCGCCTGCCTCGAGCTCGGGTTTGACCTGATCGAACGGTTCTACGCGGTCGGGGAACTTTTTGGCGAAAAGGTCGCGCATGGCGCTGAAGGTGATCTGGGACGGCTCGGCACTCTGAGTCATCGTCACTTCCTTTCACAAACTGAGGTGCGCCTGCTGGCGCGGCTCTCATGGCTTTAACGGGGTCTCGGTCTCGCCCTGTGCGAGCGTGACGCCGTGAGCGATCAGGAACGGCAGCCGGTACGTCCTCGTGGTGCCGTCTCCGGCCTTTACGGTGGCCTCGGCGTTGTACACGCAGTCGGTGATGTAGATGATGGTGCCGAACGGGGTACGGGCGTAGAGGTAACGTTGTGTTGATGCCACACCAACCTCCAAAAGAAGAAGCCGGTAAGAGAGGGGACTCTTACCGGCTGAGGTCGGGTTGCACGCGGCGCTCGCGTGCCCTTCTTAGTTGGGAGCCGACCTACGGCTCTCTTGCGGCTACCTTCAGGAGCATCGTGGCTTCCTGCACCCGCAGGCTGGCGATGTCGAGCTCGAGCTGCGCCTCCCGCAAACCCCTCTCGGCGAGGGCTACGGCGTCGCGCTCGGCTTCGGTCTTGGCGTTGAGCTCAGCCAACCGCTGCTTGTCGTTGCTCCCCGCGAGACCTTCGAGGGTGTAGTGGTTCTTGAGGGCCTCGAGGTCGCTTTTGGCGGCGATAACGTTCTCGCTCGCGGCGGCCACGGCGCGCAGCGCGTCCTCTTTGCGGTCGATCCGGGCGGTGATCTCGGTTGCGGTCATGCGGGCCTCCAGAGGGCGTTCTACACCAGGCGGCGGTGCGGCTGGGGTCGGCGGCGCTTTCTGACCCGCTTGTATTTATTGCGGACTAGGCGGACAAGAACGACACGGTGGCCGTAGATGACGTTCACGCGTCGGCCTCGGTGACGCTGATGCGTAAGCCACCTTCCCACTCGAGCATCTCCTTGACCTTCTCGAGCGTCCCCTGGTGCGAGCCATTTCTGGCTTTGATGACGCTGACGTTGGTGATGGGCAGGGAGGCGACGAGTGCTGAAACGAAATCCGGGGCCGGGGCGTCCGGGGCTAGGGGAAGGACCTCGTAGCTGATCGAGGCGAACTCCCTGAGGTAGCGCGGTGGTGCGCCGTCTTCGACTCGTGTAGCCGAGAGAACCGCCCATAGGTCTCTGGTGCAGCCGTGCTTGTGAGGGTCGGGCTGGTAGTGCTCAAAGCTGGCGGTCCGCTCCAGGTGGCCGCAATGGTGCTTGTGGGCGGGTTTCCTCCTGCCCTGATCGTCATGAGCGACGTTGTATCGCTTGGGCATGAACGGGCGCAGCGCTTCGTGATTCACCACCAGTCCACGAGCATGAACGATGAGGATGCGCGACTCGGCGGTGAGCCGGGAGAGGTCCAGGGTGTTGGAGATGCGCCGCGAGAAACCCAACGCCCTACCTTCTTCCAAAAAATCCGTCACGGTGGGATAGTGCTGTTCGCCCGCCCAGTCGAGGACATGGACGACACCGGTGCGCTCGACGAGTTCCACGCCCACCTTGGTCGCACACGTCATGGGCACGGGCGGGTCGGCTAGAAAGAACTCGAGGGGCCGTCCCCAGCCGGGATGGGTGCCGCACTCGAGATAAACGCCGCCTTCTTGGCGGGTGCCACAGCCACGAGGAACGCCCTGAACAGCTGCTGCGCCCATCAGAACACCGACCTTTCATCCTCGAGCTGCTGCACGATGGCGACCAGCTCGTCGGCCATTACGCCTTCTTCCAGAAGGTCCCTGAGCACTTCCCGTGCCCGCTCCTTGGGGTTGTCTAATGGGGCGAGTAGGCTTTCGGGCAGTTCGGCGAGCACCGCCTCCTGTTTGACCCGGCGGACGTCCTTGACAACGTGGCCGGTGATCTTGCCTTTCTCTTGCAGCTCCCCAGCGAGCTGTTCTTGTTGGGTGCGGGGTAGGTTGGCGATCTTGGCGGCCACCCCGGCGGCGACCTTACCCGCTTCGACACCCTGCCGTAGGGCCGGGGGTAAGCGGAGCAGCCCGAGCCGCTGCTTGATCACAGCCTGATTGATGCCTAACGTCTTGGCGATGTAGCTTGCGACCTCCACTTGGGGGATGCCTTCAGCAAGGCAGGCGTCCGAGAGTTCTTCGAACGCCTCCGCTTCCTGCATCGGGTTGGGGCTTCGGCTCAGGTTCATCGTCAGGCGCAAGGCGGCGGCTTCAGCCCGGTCGGTTTCCACGGGCAGCACCTCGGCCTGGACCTGCTCGAGCTCCTGGTCTCTTGCCTGGTTGAGGCGGCGGCTGCCGTCAATGACCTTGTAGCGGTACCGACTGCCGGGGACAAGCTGCTGCAAGGTGACGACGCCGCGCAAGCCTAGGGCGGTGATACTTTTGCCGGTCGTGCTTCTAGTGCTTGACCACAGCCAATAGACAGATTAAGTTGGGCCATGACGAGACCCAAACGGCACAGAGTCGAGCTGAGCGAGCGTGACGCCGGACGACTTCACGACCTAATAAATAAAGGCCACGCCTCAGCCCGGGTCATCCGGCGGGCACACGTGCTGCTGCTAGCGGCTGAAGATCAAGAGGATAAGGATGTCGCAACGGCGTTGCACCTCAATGCGCAGACGGTCTATCAGCTCAGGAAACGTTTTGCCTCGGAGGGTTTGGAGGCGACCTTATACGACCAGCCGCGGTTGGGCTCCAAACCGATGCTTGACGGCAACCAAGAAGCGCTGCTCGTGGCGTTGGCGTGTAGTCAGCCCGACGACCGGGAGAGCTGGACCATGCAACTGCTGGCCGACAAACTGGTCGAACTCGAGGTAGTGGGCAGCATCAGCGACGAGACGGTGCGGCGGACGCTCAAAAAAACGAGCTTAAACCGTGGCGGGTCAAGCAGTGGTGCATCGCCAAGGTAACGGCTGATTTCGTGTGGCGGATGGAGAACGTGCTTGACCTCTACGCCGAGGCCTACGACCCGAAGCGTCCGCTGGTGTGTTTTGACGAGTTGCCCTATCAACTCCTCGCCGACGTCAATGCGCCCTTGCCCGCCTCGCCGGGCCAGCTCAAACGCCAAGACTACGAATACGAACGCAGAGGTCACTGCTCGCTGTTCATCGGCTTTGAACCCTTAACCGGGCAGCGTTGCGTGAACGTGAGCGAGCGCCGTACCGCTCAGGATTTCGCCCGAGAGATGCAGCAGCTCGTCGCCCGTTACCCTGACGCCGATGTCATCCGTGTGGTACTCGACAACTTAAACACCCATACCCCGGCGGCGCTCTACCAAACTTTCCCCGCCGATGAAGCTAGGCGCTTGACTCGCAAACTCGAGTTTCACTACACCCCCAAACACGGCTCCTGGCTTAATCAAGCAGAAATCGAATGGTCGGTCCTTTCCCGGCAAGCCCTCAGCGGTCGCCTCGCCGATCTTGCCGCCGTTGAAGCCCGTGTCATCCCCTGGCAGGCTGAGCGCAACCACCGACGCGCTACGGTCAACTGGCGGTTCTCGACCGCTCACGCCCGCACCAAGCTCGCTCGGCTATACCCAAACTAATCGCTGTGGTGGAGTACTAGCTCCGCTGGCGCTCCAGGGCTGGATGTCGGCGAGCGCGACGAGCTCTAGGGTGGACTCGGGCCGCTCGAATAAGGGTGTGTCCATACACACCTCCTCTCGAACGGCCGGATGCGCGCGCCGCGCGCGTTTCTTAGACCCAGGAAGTGCTCGAGTACTTCAGCGTCGCTCCTGACGGGGCGTTCCATCACGACTTCAGTCTAGGCGCTGGTCGCGTGGACTAGGCTGTTTAGGTCGAGGACGGTGCGGGTTATCTCTCTTGCGCCGGTGGCCGCCTCGGTGAAGTGCTTGGCCTGCAAGGGGCTGAGCCGCCCCTGGTCGATGACCCTCCCGTGCTGCTCGACGACGTAACCCTTGTTCTGCACGTCAACAAGCCAGACGATGGTGTTGGGGCCGAGGACCAGGGCGTGCGTACCGGTGTACAGGCCCTTGAATGCGCTGAATTGCGTCATGAACGCCTCCTGTACGCTTGTCTGCTCGTGGCCACGAGCGCTCCTTGTACACCTCGTCGTGAACTGCCAGACAACTCCGGGTGGGTATTGAGGACCTGCCTGTCCTTGGCCTGCCGGTACGTCTTGCCGAGCGCCTCTGGGCGGTCTCGGCGACCGCTTCGTGGAGGCCTGCGAGGCTCGGGGCTGTCCGGAACTCAATCAGGACGTTATGGACGAGCGTCTTCCAGGTTTCCTCCCAGACCCGGTGCGCTTGTGCGGGGAGCGCGGGCGGAGAGGGTCGGGGGGCTGTCAGGCCTTCATCAACTCCGGGAACAGCAGCCCCACCCCGGCACTCACCTTCTTGCGCCTGCCGCTCGTGCCCAGCGTCACCGGCGCGTCGGTGAAGGCGACCCTGACCACCGGCTGAGTCCTAGCGGCCTGCACAAGTACGGGCGGTGCCTCGTCTCTCGGCAGTACGCCGAACAGGTCGTCGAGGGCGTCTAACACACTTTGTTCCATGGACGGCAGTTTAGTGATGAAGTCGTCCTCTTCACCGTAGGCGCTGCTAAGGTCGATGCTGGGGAGGTCGTCGTCCCCGGCGATGAGCGCTTTAGCGAGTGAGAGCATCAGGTCGTCCTCGGCCATCGAAACCAGGCCACCCTCGACGAGTTCCCCCTCGAGCGCCAGACTTGCTTGCGCTTTCTTAGCGACGAGCGAGAGCGCCTGGGTCTGCAAGGTTTCTTCGTACGCCAGGTGGATGACCTTGACGGGTCGGTCCTGCCCGATGCGCCAGCTCCGGCGTGACGCTTGACGCAAGGTATAGACGCTGTATTCGGTCTGGTAGAAGACGAGCGTCGGGAAGGCGATGAGGTCCAAACCGGTCTGCACGATGCGGGGATGGCAGATGAGCACGTCCAAACCCTTTTCGACCTCCTTGGCGACCCACGCCTCGCGCTTCTTGGCCTGCACGGTATGGGACTTCAAGACCGCGACCCTGAGTCCGTTCCGCTCGAGCAGGCTCGAGAGTCGCTTCGTGATGTCCCTGCGCTCGGTGCCCTGCACGAACACCATCAGCCTGCGCCCGTTGCGCTTCTCTTCCTTGGCGAGGTCGATGAGGCGCTGCTCTTTGGGATAGGCGACCGCATCGTCCAGCGCCTCGGCAGCCGCCACGAGATAGGGCACGCCGTTCTTGTCGGTGGTGAAAACCGCCTCCTCACGCCAGGGCGTGTCGGGATGGTGCAGCAGGGATTGCAGATACGCCCCTAAGAGCTTTTTGCTGCCGCACGCGAGTTGCCCCTGCACCTCGGCAGCTAAGTCCGCCTTGAAGGCACGGTGGACCTCGCGCTGCTCCTCGGCCATCCGGAGGATTTCGATCTCCTCGTGGTACGGAGGCAACGCAGTGGCGACGTCGGTCAGCCGCATGAAGACCGTGTTGAAGAGCAGGTGCGGCAGCAGCGCCGGGGACAGTCCGGGGCGTTCTCTGACCATGGCGGTCTTTCGGCGCTTGCTGACGCGCCCGTCCTCGCCGCCGTCGGCGTCCTCCCTGGTGGTGCGCTCGAGGATGCCGTAGTGCGCGACGAAACGCTGCTCGTCCCCGTAACCGTAGGCCGAGCGGATGGCCGGGGAAAAGCGTTGCAGCAGGAAGTGCAAATTGCTGGCGTAACCGCCGAAGAGCGTCCCGGTCAAGGCGAGCGTGTGGGGAGCCGCTTGGGCGAGCGCCCCGGCGGCGATACCCTGAGCGCTCCCCCCGGCCTTCATCTCGTGTGCTTCGTCGATGACGAACAGGTCGAAGAAACCCGGCAGCTTCTCGGCGACGTAATGACCCAGGGCGTAGCGCCTGGGTCCCTTCGGGTCGGCCTGCCAGAGCTGCTCACCGCACCCGTCGCACGTCCGGCGCTTCTTGGCCAACTCGTCATGCGTGAGCAGCCC
>QQTW01004867.1_pt1 | contig 10095 bp, 9 predicted proteins | sample 1904831 | NCBI WGS metagenome assembly QQTW01 (sample SAMN09435610, study PRJNA476489) | Subsurface metagenome, whole genome shotgun sequencing project.
TCCCCTGAGGCACAAATAATGACCTCGCAAAGCCCTCCTCCAACGAAAACACCCCACCTCCATACTCATTGAACTCCACGACAACAACAACGGTATCATCTACCAAATTCCCAACAGCATCCAAGAACACATGTACCACACTCGCAGCACAGTCCGTGGAACCTGAGAAAATTGGCAGACGTTCATGTCTAGGACCTTCCTTTGGTCTGCCTTGCATGCCAAACTATCTTGAGGTGGAGAGGGTGTGAGCAAGTGGATGGGCCGGTGATGCCAGTTTCTGGGGTTGAGACGGACCACTCTGAAGGAACCGATTGGGGGATGTGAGGAATGGGCAAGTGGCGCTGGGTAGGCGGCTGGGAAGCTTGATATACGGAGCTTGACATGGGATTTGGTGTTGGGCCGGAGATTGGATCGGGCTGGCCGGACGTCTCTACTCCATAGCCTCCTCATAGACAGCAGGATCAAATGGCAACATGCGAGAGGTTGATGAAGAAGGAGGATAATCCGCGCTTGTACGAAGAATCACGGTCATCTCCAAAGGGCCAGCAAAGGCTTGACTCCTATTTAAAGGGTTTCAGCATCCTTCTTTGCTGTGAACATAATCAGCGGCATCAAAAAACAATCGCATATCCACGCTTCAATAAATGACAGCAGACTGCCTACCTTAAAAATCAAAGGCGAGACAAGTTCTTCAATGTTATTTCGGCTATCTGTCCTATATGCCTTGTACGGAAGAGGGAAAATTGGTAGCAAAACGCACCAATCGTACGCCTGAAAGAAGCATAGCAGTGACTTCCATTTCGGTATAATATGCCAGTACCCCGATTCATACCTCGGCAAGAACTTCGAACAGCACAATTATGCTGCCTGCCCTCAAATGAAAAACACCGTGAAAGGCAAGGACTCGGGATGCCGCCCGATCTACTTCGGCGGAAGAAATTGGGACTCGTCGAATTCCACTTCCAGAGACCGTATGAGCTTTGACGGAGGCTGGATAGAATCAAGATTTTGACTACCAAGCCTAAAGCATACGTCCTCATTCCAATCGTTGTATTCGAAGACAGCTGTATCGGACATAGCACGCATTATTTCTGCAGTCAGCAGCTCAGGTGGGCCAAATTCATCTCTGCTGGTGCTCCACTTGACTGACGTGTGTTCTATCAAGGCGAGCTCCGATTGCCAACATCGTCTTAGCAAAACAATGCTCACGTCGGCAAATGTATACTCCACCCAATATTTCGACATCCTGTTCCCCCCAGCTGATCTCTCCACAGGTCGTGTCCGGACAGCTCACACCGCGGCCCATTCCCGTCTTCATCGTCCCAAACCGATTCAACCGCGTCGAACGAACCCACCCAGCCTCAATAATAGAGTCCATCGAGTTCCGCGGCCTACCAGACCTCTTCCTCGGCGCGCCAACCATAGCCCTGATCACGCACCTCCGCCACATCTCCTTCAACTCGCCGGGCGACGCGTTCAAGCTTCACACCTGGCCCGTGTGCTACCGCGACCGAGCCGAGCGGGACGCGTGGCCCGTCACGCGCGGGCTCGAGTACCGGCTCGGCTGCTTCGGGTCCTGGCTGCGGCTGCAGCGGCGCGGACGGCCCGGTCGAGCGGCGATCTTCTACGACTTCGAGGACAAGGCGCTCGGCGAGAGCAGCTACTCGCATGACAACGTCATGATCCCGGAGAAGATCTTCGCGGCGTTCCTGTTCGACCGGCCGAATCGCGTCGGCAAGGAATTATTGATCTGGGACCCGGAGGGCGAGCAGCATTTTCGGGCGTTCGAGGGGGACGCGGCGGATTTTAAGCCGAGTCAGAGACAGGTCTCGCTGATTAACTTTCTCACTGGTTATGCTGCGATGACGCTGTGTCGGGTGTGGTATGGCGGGTCGATCAATGAGTTCGGGTTGCACTGGTCTCAGCTTTCGGCGGTCGTGGAAGCTGTGAGGTGTATGGCGGACTGGTCGAGAGAATCGTGGTATGACGAGAATTTTCTTAAACGGCGAGGCTATCATCTCTTGCAGAGCAGGGAGGTGGAGAATCCTGTATCCACATCTTGATTTTCGCCGAGGCTGGAGTGATCAGGCCCTGAAGCAAGAAAGGGATCAATTTCTGATAGGGAATTTTATCGCGCATCCCTTATGATATCCCTGTGAAACCCTATCCATATGTAGCAAATCCTGTACTAGTTCCCGACCATATCGATTACAGTAACATAAGGACCCGGAAATAATCCCTTGTGCCCGGCATAGCAGCCCCAGTACCAATCGCCGTTGATATTCTCGACCTCTCTGATCTCGGCGCCGCGAGGGAACAGTAGTTCGTCCGTGACGTTGGGCGCGGGGTAGTAGCTCCAGATGGCGAGCACGCGCATGCCGACACCGCCGTCGGGTGGGAAGTGCGGCGTTGCTGGTGTTGCGTCTGAAGTCATGACGTTTGTGGCCGCTGCTGCTGCGTTGGTGGTGATGGGATTGGATGGAGTTGGCAATGTGCTACTGCCGCCGCTGCTGCTGTTTGTCGTTTTGCCGCGAGTCGATGACGGGATGCCACTACTGCTACTGCCATGGGAGATGATCTTTGACTCGCGACGGCCGTCGGGCCCTTCGCGCCATGTCCAGCTGTGGTGGTTTGGTTGGCTGCTCTTGTTTCGCCGTGCCGTGATGCCCGTGTTTGGGTTTCGTGGCGCAAGAACCCTTCCAGCAGCAGCGCCCACATCTCCATCAGCAGCAGCAGCAGCAGCAGCTCCATGTTGAACCTTGTCTTCAGCATCATCATCATCGACTTCTTCCTTGAGCGCCCAGCCTCCCACCAAATCCCTCACTACGACCCTTCTTCGACCACCGTCGCGGTCCTCGAACCCGACAACAATCATGCGGTGACCGCGTAGACATCGGCGCCAGCCCTTGGAGCCGTTCTCAGGCGTGATCTTACCGTTGCTGCACAGCTTCAGGTAGCACGGGCTGCAGATATCGTAGTCGCCGCCGTTGCATTGAAAACAGTGGTAACGCGTGGAAGAGGGCTGGATAGGGAGTCGGCATACGTTGCATGCTGTTGACATCGTAAGTGGCTTTAAAGGCCCTTGCTCGATTGCCCAGGGGTCGCGCAAGAGAGTGGCAAATGCCGGTGTTGTTGTAGAAGTTAATTTGTCTTGGACGGTAGGGCTGGAATTCTCCTTTGGCGAAGAAGACAGGTGAATGAGAGGGAGTAGGAAGTGCGTGCAGCTGTGCCCTGTGTTGATACAAGTATTGCAGAACCCCCACTCGCCCTCGTTGCAAGTATCGCACTTCCAGAAACAAGGATTTGCAAAGTTGCCGCACATGGAGCAGAAGACGCCTTCCTGGAGTCGACGGCGCGGGTCCTCAGTAGTCATCATTGTCATGGATCTCCTGTTGCTGCTTGCTTCGGAGCCTTGCTGCACTGAAGGTTGTGTGGGACGTAAATAGCGATGTCCGCTGAGGGTGTGTGGAAGTGGATGATTAGGCGCGTAACCACCAGCAGGAGCCATACGCTCATATTTCGCCCATGCGGCGTATCCAAAACCGTACCAATGGTGGCAGCCACGGCCTTGGCGGTAGCAGTCGAGGCACAGGTTGAAATCGCAATTGTCACATTGGCTGCAGTTGTAGTGCAGGTCGTACTCGATGTGCGCCTTTTGACATCGGTTGCAGGAGATGGAGGGTTCGGGGTAGAGAATTGTTCGAGTTCGTGCTGGGGTAGTTACCGTGCCGTGAGCTACCTGAGTATTCCGATGTGACGGGTCTGAGGTGGAGTCAACGTGAGGTCTTGCTTGGCTGGCTGCGGCATCGGCCGACTGGTGTCTGTGTTGGTTGCTCAATGGTGGTGTAGATGGCCTCTGGGAGCTTTCAAGTCCGTCGATTCTTGCATGATGATCCGATATCATGCCAACAGAATTTAATCCTCCAACATCATGCGACCCGTCTACTGGCCCTCTAGCAGCATCACTTCTGCTCCTTCCACTCGAACCCTCTTGAGCATGGTCCGTCGACACGGCCTGTTGGGTCCGAGGTGTCTGAAATGAGTGCGGTCGATGGCTCCCGTCAATGGACGACCGCACAGCTGCTTGAGTGATATCGGAGGTCCTTCTGTCGGGCTGAGCACTTGGGATAGAAGAAGTCGATCTTCTCGTGGGACCAGCGGGTGTCCTTCTCTGCTCATCGCGCGAAGCCGAGTTATTCGACTGGGCTCCAGCTGGTCGAGTCCTTCGCGTGTCCCTCGTCTGAATAGATGCGCTCTGTGATCTCGAATGCGTACGCTGCCGTCGTTCCGTCCCTCCTTCTCGCCTGTTAGGTCGCTCTCCCTGCTGTCCCCGTCGAAGCAAGTGCTCAATCCTAGGTCTCATCCCTTGCCTCCGTCTATAGGCCTCCGCTATCCTTTCACTGATCTCGTCTTCTTCCGAGATGTCAATGTTCGACAAATCTAGATCATCCAGCAGGCCGTCCTCGATGATCTGCCTAGCTATCTCTTGCTCGATGGCGGCCCAGTTGATATCCGGAGCACTGAGCATAGATCGTAGACTTGATTGATGTTCTATCTGACGAGGAGACTCTTCCTGAGCTTGGCTCCCCCCGGCACGCCCAGCGGCGTCTCGCGCAGGTATGCGACTACTTTCACGCTGCCTGGTTCGACCATCAGGTGTTCTGTGCTCCCCATGTCTACCACTCACTCCGTCACTTCCGCTCTGTCTGCGTCGCTGCCCTGGTCTTCCATCTCGGGTTTGCCCAGCTTCTTCGGATCGCGTTCCTCGTGAAGACCATAGACTCAGCTGCCTCACTTCGTCCAACAGTCTCCGATCCTCCGCATCCTCCGGCCTCGCTCGCCGAGCTGGGAGGGGCGGTAGCACCACATCCCCTGGCTTATAATTCTTTGCTATCTCACGCTTCTCCTCGGGCGTCTTCTCTCGACCAGGGTTCGCTAATAAATACATATCCAGTAACGACGTTACAGTCGCATTCGGCTTTGTTTCGCGCACGCTCGCGCGACATGCTGGGCAAGTGTATGGATGGGTCTTCTCCGGGTTATTCGCCTGCCAAGAGAACCATTCCTTCAGACAGGAGCCGCAGTAAGTGTGTAAGCAGTTCAGAAGTGTCAAAGGTTGATATAGAATTTCCGTGCATATCTAGATGCCGTCAGCTTTTCCGCTTTTGCACGCATAATCGAATGCGCGAGCAGATACAGTATACTAACTGAGCAAGTCAACTCCTTGTCCAAGTCTGGTAAACCCCCTGTGGGGTCGCCAGCCATTTTCTTGGGAAAGTTATCACTATGTCTCTGTAGATCAACAGAGATGGGACGAGATGCGCCAGCGCAACTAAGTTGAAGTGCTTGACCAATGGTAATTTCTAGATTTCTATGAAAACCGCTTCCGCTTACGATGTATTTTCAGCCATGATTGACAAAGAAGAGAACTGTAGTCGAAGGTTCTCCATCCTTACTACTAGTATTCGATCAGCTACGTCTTGCAACGCCAACTGTTTCCGCTGGGGATCACTCAGGCTCAATATCACCATTTTTGATATATTGTGAGAGTATACTAAGTATAGCTTGGTTGTTAAAGCCTTGTCACCTCGTGATGATTATCTGAGGTATATCGCTATATTATACGCTCCAGCATGGTAGCCTGATGCTCTTCCTTATCATTAACGTTCATTGTTCCATCCAGGTCGAACGATGCATGTTCTGGCTTCTAGCCTTTGTCTCAGCGATTGTCCTCTATACCGTTGTTGTTAGCCATTTCGAGGAGCAGGATATGAAGTCCAATAAAGTTCTCCCGGGCGGGCTTCCTTTGAATGATGACCCTTACTTTGACAGCCAACTCATGCAACAGCATTCGGCTATGATTGTAAGCGCACAGTACCGCCAGCTCTGCTTGCCACTTAAGCTCCTTGTCATGCCATTCCTTGTCCGTAACATAGCTTGCTTGTTCGGATTATAAATAAAAAGTAGCTTTCTGCAGCTACTTAAAAGGAGGAGTTCGATGAATATATACATAGATCAATGACATCGGAACTGCCAGAATCTGACGGCAAAGTTATCAAGCACACCTTGTCCACCATATAAACGAGATAAGCCCCATCAAATTAGAGATACACCATGGGATACCTCAGATCTATCGTTTCCAGACTCATACCGCGGTCAACCAAACAACGGAACAGTTTAGCGTGTCTGGTCCGCAAGCCGCTGAGTTAACGACCTGACAGCTTCAACATTTTCGGCTTCTCCATTCAGCTGCTCTTAGATTGATTCGGCATCATCTGGCCCCGAATTCGGAATCAAGGGACCCCTGGACCAGCTAACGTCAAACTACGGCGCGCTTTTCTCATCATTCGATTCCTAGCACAATCGCTCCGGCCTGACTGTGCACCACTTTGGGGTGGGTAAAAGCCCTGCTCACAATCCTGGGAAGTATGTCAGTACTAGGCTCCCAGCACATGGGAGCGCATCTTCGGAAGTTCACTCCAGAGAAGTTGGCTTCCGAGATGAAATGCACGAACCTCGTATGAGTCTCCATATTGTCCATAATTTGGAGGTTTGCAGCGGCTCTTGAGGTAAGGTACGGTAGCAGCTCTGAGCTGCCTTGCCATGGCAAGGTCCGCATTGAGCCGTTTCCTTGCCATGGCACGTTCCGTGGCGGTTTTCTGACTTCCCCATGCTCTTGCCGATTGCTCTCTGTCCAACTCAGGACGCCAGAAGCCCCTTATTGACTGCTTCTGAACGCGAAAATTGTTTAGGAATTGAAGATTTCTAACGCGTTGGTGCCACTTCTTTGTACAGATCATTGAACATTCGTCGGTCCTTTCAATGCCAGGCGTAAAATATTTCTAAATCACAGCATTAACATGGCTAAGGCATCTGGAATATGAACCGTACGTACCAGCGCATCCTGAACTACTGCCTGGACCATAGCTGGGGCAGTAGATGGGAAATCAGGAGTACCGCAAATGTCGACACAAACAGGGCAGAACTCATTATATGCAGCGGCGACTTCGCTAGCATAAGGATTGGGTGCTGTTCGTTGCTGGCCGAACACACCAGAGGCATTGAATAGAACTCCAAGGAGGACTAGACGCATGGCTGCGAGGGATTGATGATGGAACGACAAGCAGATACTAGAACAACAGATTGACTTGAATGATGTTCTAGAACGTCCAAGGAAACCAGCCCTCTATTTATGCTGGTCTAGTGCTCCCCTTTCCAAGTGTGCCAAGGGAAGACTCTGCCCTAAAGGCAGGGTCGTACAACTTGATTGGATCAAGGCATGGAGAAATTTGTCAATACTGAATCCAGCGGAAACTGTTCCCAGTTTCACCCTCGAGCGTGTCCTATCTATTTGGAATTATGAGAGAAACAATAGTCACTCATATTGAAATTTGCATAAATGTCCATGAGCATGCTAGTACATTTCAGTAGTCCATCGCTGGATGACTGTCTCAGCTGTCAGACATGATTCCAAATAATCTGATACATGTCTCATCAATTTAGAATCAACTGATGGTATTCATCAGGTGGAGCCATCGTATTTGTTTGCTTGATCAACTCGTGACCAAGGCGGTAAAAACAAGGTGATGTAATGCACCTTTCAAAGAGGTCCGCTCGCAAGATCCAATAATGATCTAGTCGAATCGACTTTAACGAGCATGCCTGAAGCAAATTGATTTCGGTAGCAAACTATGCAGAGAATTCACAACCTCAGTCCCCGCCATTAATAACAATGGCTACCCCGCCTAAACTCATTCTCGCCATCAACGCCGGCTCCTCCTCCGTCAAGATCTCCGCATACAGCGTCACCGACCGAGACAACCCCAATCCGCAGGAGCTCGTCGAGACGCAAATTGCCGGTCTCACCAGCCCGCCCACAAAGTTCTCCTACCGCAGCAGGAAACAGACAATTAGGAACCAGGAACTGGATACGGAGATCGGCTCTCAGGATGAGGCATGCAGCTATATGTTGAATCGGCTGGTCGAGGATGAAAATACCCCGGAGATCAATAATCGCGATGATATTGCAGTCGCATGTCACCGCATCGTGCACGGTGGAGACTACGAAGATGCACGGGTGATCAATGACGAGACATATCATCATCTGGAGGAGCTGGCGGATTTGGCGCCGTTGTATGTTACTCTTTGATCTTGGGGATGATATCTATCAAGACCAAGACCTTACCGGCGCAAACACCAGACACAACTCCGCCTCGTTAGCCATAGTGCGCAGTTGCATCAAGCAGCTTCCCAAGACTAAGAACATTGCGTACTTCGACTCGGCGTTTCACCATTCGATTCCGGAACATATCTACACCTACCCCATCGACCCGGCCGTCGCGCGGAAAAATAAGCTGAGAAAGTATGGCTTTCACGGAATTAGCTATAGTTTCATTACTCGATCGGTGGCGGCACATCTGAAAAAGCCAATTGCCGACACGAACATCATTGCATTGCATCTTGGGAGTGGTGCATCAGCTTGCGCTATCAAGGGGGGAAAGTCGGTAGATACGTCGTGAGTATTCTATATTATCCTTATATCCGAGGCCAAGCAGACGCTGATCAAGGTCTTAAACTATCCAGCATGGGCCTGACACCCCTGGAAGGCTTGCCAGGCGCAACCCGAAGCGGGAGCATTGATCCCAGGTGTGTGCTCACGCCGCAGCCTCGAAATAGCTTTCTGGTAAATATCTGACCATTGACTCAGTCTCGTCTTCCACTTCACCTCCGATGCCGGCAAGCCCAGCCCAAGCAGCACCTCCGACATGCACATAAGCACGGTAACACGCCCTCCTCCAATCTCTCTCTGTCTACATCCCCGGCGCTAATCCGTCTCCGATACAACAGGCCGAAGATATCCTCAACAAGCACTCCGGCTGGAAATCCTTAACCGGCACCACCGATTTTGGCAAAATTACTGCCCACGCCAAATCTCCTTCATCCAGCCCTCCAGATCCCAGCAGAGACACCGAGACTTCCTTTCCCGCCCGCGCCAACCTCGCCTTTAACATCTTCGTCGACCGCATCCTCAACTTCGTAGGGGCTTACTACATCAAACTCGACGGTCAAGTTGACGCGCTCGTCTTTGCTGGAGGTATCGGCGAGAAGAGCGCGGAGTTGCGGAGGGCGGTTGTTGGGGGAGTGAGGTGCTTGGGTTTTGGGTTGGAGGAGGCAAGGAACGGGGATGTGGAGAAACTGAGGGAGGAGGAGCGGGAGGGAGAGGAGAAGGTTGTTGTGGATATAGGACAGAAAGGGAAGGACAAGAAGGTGCAGGTTTGTTGGACAGATGAGCAGGTCAGTCTTGTATTTACTCTTCGCTTTTGCTTCGTCACATCACATACTCGTCACCGAGTCCCTCACAACATCCTGTACCTCACCCAGGCCCCATTCGGTCTCTCGTCCTTCACTTTATTTCCCTCTCGTCAAACTCATCACCCCTTCAAGTCCACAAAACAACTAACACTATCCATCACACATCAGTACGAAATGGCTCGACAATGCGCATCCAACGCGACTATGTGGGACCAGAAATAGTACTTATGTTTTCCTAGCTTTAGTTCACGGCCTTATGTACCGCCCGAATCAAGAATCATAACGAAGTACACGAGTTAGCTACAGGGAGTGTATGGAAATTGGTTATGGTCATGAATGTTCTCGAGACCGGTGGAGTAGCTACAGTCTATCTGATGATAACTGATCATGGTTTCAAGGAGTACAAAAGAATCACAAGTCTTTGATTGAATAAACTTTTTGTATTCCTCAACAACAACAAAAAAAAAACCGCCCACAAGACCGGGGGTGTCAAGTTCCTCATCCCATCCAACCCTAAAAATGCTAATTAACGGGCTACTCCCACCGAAATAATTCCAAGTGAGGGAGCGGGGGGTAATCAATAACAAACGACCACGAAAATCCACCAACACCATCGCTGTATGCCCATTCCCCTTTCCTGTCATGCATCGGGAGAGTTCAAACTTTTGTGAGAGAGAAAACAAAGAAAAGAGCGCGCTGGCCCACATGCAGAAAGACAAGATCACCCATGGGGCCTGGGTGAGGTACAGGATGTTGTGAGGGACTCGGTGACGAGTATGTGAT
>QQTW01004868.1_pt1 | contig 10095 bp, 12 predicted proteins | sample 1904831 | NCBI WGS metagenome assembly QQTW01 (sample SAMN09435610, study PRJNA476489) | Subsurface metagenome, whole genome shotgun sequencing project.
AATATTCCACAGAACGGACCCCTTTTCATCTGTAAGCATTGGCAATTTTTACACCGACCCTTGGGCCCAGCTTTGAAAGACGCTCGTATTATCGGTCATACTTCGGTTTATATCTCGGTACCGAATAATTGTCAGACGAGAGGATAGGATATTTAAGTAAAGAAGTCTTCTAATGATACGCACCACTGCAAGTTTATCCAAGGCGCAAGGCACAGGGTCTCAAAGTACAAAGGGGTACAGCCGCTGCCAGAGCTACAGAATACCATGAAGCTGTTCAAAACCAAGTATAGAGCTCTCTCATGGTATATATATACAGAGGTTGTATTAAGGTACGGGGTCTCTATGAGACATACGAATACAAAGATACTGCAGACTTATTGGAAAGCCAAGGATATCCAATGTGCCAATGAAAGACTTTTAAAGAGCGACCATCGCAAGGAACAAGGCTCCAACGATACCACCCATTGAAACAGCCACGTACGATGCAGCGCCGGTGAATGGGACGGTACCATTACCGGCACCTCCACCGCCAATACTAGAGCCCGTGGGCGCAACGCCAGCTGGTGCAGATGTAGTACCGGTCGGAGAAGGAGTAGAGAGGGGGACGGAAGTCGTAGCAACGACACTCGGCTGCGTAGCCGTTGACGATGGAGAAGCCTCAGGGGTGCTTGTGGCTGGGGAGGACGCTGCAGTCGTTGAGGCCGGAGCAGCTGTAGCTACACAATCGCAGACGGCGCTGCCTGCCGCTTGAACACGGAGGCCGGTGGCGGGACCACAAGCGGAGAGGACGCAGCCGAGGGCGGCAGTGGCGATGGCGGCGGATTGGGAAGAGCTGCATTGGCAAGCGAAATCTCCTTGTTCGCAGCCAACGCCGGAACCAGCGCTTATGATACATTCAAGCTTGGGAACCAATGTCAGCAGCTAGAAGCTTGGAGTCTCAAGGGACATGGGCCACATACCGCGCATGAGGGTATTGCAGCGGCGGAGGCAGCGCATTGTTCTTGAGCTTGAGCAACAGCGAGGAGCCCTAAGGCGGCAATGCTCATGAAGGTCTTCATGGTGGTAGGAAGGCGTTGAGACTGCCGTGAACGAATGGTTGGCAGTGTTGATGCGGTGTGTGCTTGCAATTACGTGTCGTCGACGATGCAAGTCTGGTTTGCTGCGGGTTGGGCGAAGGGTTTCTTATACAAGATGAACACGGCATGGTACAAGCCCTCATGCGTCGCACCTTCGCGCCTCTAGGAGTGCGTCGATTCCATTCAATCGAGTATTTCCAGCATCGGAGAATGGACCTCTGGCCCAGGAGGCTTTCTTGGTGTGACCGTGCGAGGTGAAAACCCATGCCTCACATCGGCGATGGTAGCTTCTCATTCGCTGAAGTTAGGGCCATGATACTTGCTGCCCCTGACTGGGCCGCCAGTTGGCTTGTTTAACGAATAGTAGCTCCGAGACCATCTCGGCTTAGCACTATGAGGTGTACTCTCCGCCTATGCTAGCATGTCGATCCGGGGAAGGACGAAGGGTTGAGTCGGATGAAGTGCCCCTCCCGGCATAGCAAGCCGCTAACTAGCAACATCAAAATATCACATGCTTTAGGCCCATAGGTAAGGACTTGTTTTGCTGTTGCACCATGAGCGCCCTTGCGGGTAATGTAAGCTTACATTCGTATTCATTGTGGAACCAGATGGTACGGAGTACAAGGCGTATCAGGCAGAGCACCTCATCCCGCGAAAGAGGGCGAAGCAGCATATTCAAAACGTCTGCACTCGTTCCTTTCGTCGTCGGATACCTATTATAGCAAAGCGAAACGTTGGTTGTCTTAGGTAGAGTGAACCGAGGTCTTGACGAACGGTCGATAAATTGGGTTGCGAAGCTAAAATAGCGCTGGAAAGCCAAAAGTGCTTGTCCGAACAAACCTGTCACCTGCACATCATGCATCTGTCCGTTTCCCTTCCACATACGACCAATCATTGTACCTATTCTCCGCGCTTCTCACTAACAGGGCTGCTTCACCTCCGATGCTAGCCCCTTCGGACCCAGTATCACCGATGACACTCGAAGCCAATGGATGCCCGGGGACCGTCCGTCAAGACCACGCGAGGCCAAATCCAATACTCTCATGTCTGGTTGGACCTAAAACAAGTTGAACGAACAGGACGAATTGTTGAGAGACAACCAGGATCCGGTTGTGGTGGACGTGGGAGGCCAGGATCCATCTAGTCCCGACCACCATGCGGCTTGTATTGTACATCCGGAGGGTTTTCCAGAATAGGAGACCATGCCTCGAATCGAGCACGCGGGAAGCTGAAGGAAGGTGACCTGCATAACAACACCTCGGCAGCCATTGGTAAGACGGCCGGACTGAGGTATATCTTGGCATGCATTCACTGGCAAGCCTGTAAAGTTGTAGAGATCCTCTTTCCTTGCACCTAGACCGATCTTCCTTCGGCTAGCTCGAGCTCTGTTCCGGCCGTAGAGCGACTACAACCTCGCGTCCTGCCTATATTTACATGTCTGAAAGGTCTGTATTCTTTGTGTTGACAAACTATGATTCGAGGTTGTGATTTCCAACTGTAAGACCAAGAAACGAACTTAGCCATCTTCCAATTCCCTCCAAATCCGGTTCATTTCAATATTCAAATAACCTTACGTTGCCTTCAAAATAGTGTGATCTCCTGTTTCAAATAAGGCAGCACTACTACCATTTCCAGTCGAGGTGAGGACAGGCACATCATAATGGAGGAAAGCAAATCTCTTCCAAAGAGCGACGTCCGGGAAATCAACAGCGAGAGAAGAAAGCGAGGTTTCGGCGCCAAAGTCAAGGCTCACTTTCGAAGATTTTGGTGGCTCCACCTCATCATATTCATCGCAGCCATTTTAATCATTGTGCTCTGTGTGTGAGTCTACCCAACGTCCTATTCCAGGTCCCCTTTTGGAAGCTTTAGTTTGACAACGACATTGACTCGCATTCAGGGTCTATGTCGCTGTTCCACGCATCTCGCAAGATGGTGTCAATGAATCCACCCTCGAAATTCAGTCCTTAGAATTATCAAGGCCTACTGCAGATTCCTTCCATCTGAGACAAACTGCCAAACTTACCAATCACCACCGTTACCACCCTAGACTAGATGCCTTCAATGCCTCTCTCTCCGTCGGAGGCGCTGAAGACAAGCCTTACGCCTACGTTCAGCTTCCAGCGGTGCATGCAACCGAGACGACGTTCACGCATGTGGACCAGGAAGTCCAGATCACCGACATGGATGCATTCATCGACTACAATACGCAGCTCTTGACCAAGGACTCCGTCGATCTTGTCGTCAAAGGCAGGACCAAGCTCCACTTAGGGCGCTTACCAGACACAACTGTCGACTACCACAAAACCGTAAATATGAAAGGTCTCTAGACCCCTTACCCACATTTCTCCCCAAGACTTGCCCAAGCTAAACTGTATTACAGGACTTAACGGCCTCGCCGGCTTCAACGTAACCTCCTTCAGCATCAAACTCATCCCCGAACCCGACGGCGCCAATATGGTCGGCGAAGTCTTCATCCCCAACCCGTCCGTCCTCACAATCTCAATGGGTAACGTAACCTTCAACAACTACGTCGATGACACTTTCATCGGTACATCCTCCCTCACGGACCTTGTTCTCAAGCCAGGCGATAACACCGTGCCCATGCGCTCGACCGTCAATCAGACTTTCGTGATTGAGACTGTTGTGGGGAAGTATACGGACGGCATGCTGCCGGTGGATATCGTAGGCAACAGTAGTGTATTTGAGGGAGAGCATCTGCCGTATTTTGAGAAGGCGTTGCAGGCGAATCGGCAGCATATTGTGTTGAATGTTGGGGCTGCGTTGGCGGAGGTGGGTGGCGGAAGTTTGCTGGGTGGTGAGGAGTAGGTGGGGCTTTAATATATGTAAATAATTGACAGGTAAAGATGGAGTAAGGAGCTACGGCGCCTGCAGATTCTGATACCATTACAGCTGGACAGTGTCTTGGGTCAATATAGGGAGGTATGGGGCATGCTTTTGGTGTATAGCTTTTGTCATCGAGAATTGGGGTATTACCCTTATTATAATACGTCTACTGCCACAAGCTCCAGGCTGAAGATCTTCAATTCAGACAGTCTAGTAATCTTCTCCCGCACAATTGGGTCTTCTCACACTGTATTTCTTTTGTACGGATGCTCGGTACGGATACTCGTCGCGAACATCCAAGCCATCATATCGTCAATCGGTCAGGACGCCGACGACTCGAAGACAAGACAACCGAATTGTAATGGGAGGGCTGTAAGGGTTTTGCACGGCTGTGCCACCTCTCGTTCTTCGCCCTGCTTTCCATGACTAAGGTAGCCATCGAAATCACGAGCGAATCAGACGATTCTTAGCTTTGTCAATATTGATGTATTTAGGTAATGGTAGCAGTAGTATCCCTTTATCATTGCGCCAGCTTACCCGTATCATCGTGTGCTGTGCTCCGCTTTCACTTTTCATTATATCTAGGCTTTTGTCTAGGAGGCTTCAGGTTCGCGACCAACCTACCAGATATAATAAAAGGTGTCAATGGAGGTTTTATGGTGCGCGGCCCTGTGGGGCTGAGAACTGGAGGTCGGTGCCAAGATGTCCGTGCACCACCCCTATGTTGGTGGCTAACAGCATTAGCCCAAAGGAGGTACTTAAAGACGGCGGCGTATCAATTTGTTTACCTCTAATCTTCTTCAGCTGCTCTTCTGGAAGACGTGCCAGTTCTTTTTCTTTTCCGTTTAGGCATGAATACTTCCAAGTCTAACCTTCCTTAAAGCTCAAGATTGAATCTGTTCCTTAGTTCTCCGTGCCAACTCGTATTTGTAGCGACTGTCCGTGGGAATGACTTCCTCATCCGCTCCTAGGTCACTTGCCCCAGTGCTCGTTGTCGGTGGATGCGGATTTGTGGGCCATGCAATTGTCCGCCAGCTCTTAAAGAAGCCCGATCTCTTTCCTGCTGATGTTCATGTGCTTGATCTTCATGTGGATCGGAACCGCGAATCTTCAGTCAATTACCACCAAGGTAGCATTACATCTAGCCAAGATGTCAATCGCATTTTGACCAATGTGAAACCCCGCGTTATTATCCATACAGCATCGCCAGTCGTTCACCCTCGGAACAACCACATCTACCATCAAGTCAACGTCCAAGGCACACGTATATTACTCGAATCTGCTGCTCAAACAGGAACCAAGGCCTTTGTCTACACATCGAGTCCATCCGTGGTCCACGACAATGTCAGTGACCTCGTCATGGCCGATGAGAGTCTACCAGTACTACACGGATCCACTCAGACGGAACTATATAGCAGGACAAAGGGCGAGGCCGAAGACGTTGTTCTTACATTCAATGGCAGATCTAACATGGCTACCTGCGCCATTCGTCCATCCAGTATCTTTGGGCCCGGAGACTGTCAGATCCTACAAGCCATGATGAAAGCATACCATGAGGGGAAAACAAAGTTCCAGCTTGGTGACAACACAAACTATTTCGACTTCACCGAAGTAAATAATGTTGCTGTTGCACACATCCTGGCCGCCGAGAAGCTACTGCAGCTGCCCACCGAGAAGGAAGAAAATGAACGGACGACCAAGGGAGCGGATGACGTGACTAAAGTTGACGGGGAAGCCTTCTTCATCACTAATGACGACCCTTACAAATTCTGGGACTTCACCCATGCTATCTGGGCAGCAGCAGGAGATCAAACGACGCCGGAGCAGAGATGGGTGATACCGAAAGGCCTCGGATTGGTGCTTGCGACTTTGATCGAATGGGTCGTGTGGATCGTCTCTCTAGGGACGAAGGAGCCTAGCCTAACCAGACAAAAGGTCAAATATAGTGCTATGACGAGAACCTTCTGCATTGACAAAGCCAAGACAAGGCTGGGCTACAGACCTGTAGTGGGTATGCCGGACGGCATCGCCGACTCTGTGGCATGGTACAAGGCTCAACAGACAGCTGCCAAGAAGATTGTATAGGACCACCGCAAGGTAGTGTGGGTAGTCAGGGTAAAAGCAGGTGTTGGGCCGAACAGTTAACGAGCTGTGAGTCATACATGCTGCGTGGGCTAGTGTATCCAAAGTTATGTCAGTGCCACAGCGCTGCAAAGAATGTGTACGGAGCAGGTTCTTAGAAACTGTGCGTACGATCAACTTGAGCCTTACATCTTTCAAGTTGGTCAACATGCTTTCGTCGCTTTCTTTCGTTCTTCTGATAGTTGACTAACCACGCTTCCTTTCAAGCGCAGATTCATTGCGAGAAGCGATGGATTTGGCAAACCTTGATGAAAACGGATATCGATCTCCTACCAGGGATTTGTCTTGATATCGTAAAGAACGACACGCCAATCTCCTATCTCTAACCTTCCGGTCGAACAGGGATTTCTGGGGCGACAGGCAGACAACGAACGACTGGAACTGTGACGTGCAGTCGATGCGGAACGCCTATGTCTCTGTCATCTCAGGTCTACCTCTAGTTCGACAACTTGAGCATTAGGAGAACTACTCGATGTAAGGCCCACACTCCTCAGACATGGGCTCAACCTTCGACTACTCGCTGTACAAGAATTCGAACATGGTCCGTTTATTGTGTACTGACCGGGGAATCACACGTGGACACGGCCTTCAATTTGCTGACTATCCATTTTGAACGCGAGCATTGGAAATGGCTCACCCAAGCACTGGACGTACTTTCGATCTTTGACGACATCATTCCTGACCATCCACAGCAATATCCTAGATCCTACATGGATGACCAACGCGGATCTTTGCGGACAATATATACCCGGGGATATCACACGCTCGTCAAAACAACTTTGTAAGTCAGGGCGACTAATGTTTCTACACATTGCATATTCTATCCACCAATGGAGGACGACCTTGACTTCGCCCGTTTGTCGTCCCTGTTCACACACCTATCATGCATCAGTATTTTTCAAGCGCTCAAGAACCCCAGAATTTTCCTACTCCGTCTCTTTGGCGATTGATTTTTGAAGAGCTCTAAGCGAAACATCTCCTCGCACTAAAAGACCGAGGAACCTGGTAGCACTTCCCCAAACGTGAGCGCCGACATATGCGGCCGGTTCGTGCCGGAAAACGTGAGCTATTGGAAAACCCCCTAGAGAAGAACCTATGATGAGGAGGTCACGGTAGGAGTCCAAATCTACTCCGTACACCGGCAAGAGCAAGATTTCACACACCCGACCAAATTCAGGCCTGAGAGCTGGATGACAGACGACGCACGAGCCAGTAACAATAACAACAACAGCAAGGCCATAAATCCTTTCACCTTGGGCCCTCGGGGCTGTATTGGGATAAGTGCGGATATAAACCTCCCTCAGTCCCCCGTGGTTTCTGGTTTCTCACCGATATAAGTGGACACCCAACTAACAACCTTTCTTAACCCGAAGCTTGGCGTACGCAGAGATGTGTCTCATCATCGCGCAGCCTTTTATGGAATTTTGATTTGTATCCCCATCGAGAACTTGACGTGGGTGGACCGATGCAAGGGCTCCCTACACTGTCTAGGACAAACCCGCCTCTGATGGCGAGGTTGGCCTAGAGAGAGTTATGATGCCGACGTCCGGTGAATCATACCTGTAAGAAGTTCCAGAGGGCTCTAGTTCTTTTCCGAACAGAAAGTCACAGGAGTGGGAGTCCATGGTTCCAAAGCGACCAAATCGTACGTCGTGCAGGCATGGGCATGGATAACGGAGTGATAGACCTACATATCCTCCTTTTTTCCCAGCAGCAAGCCAGTAAGCCCTCCTACTTTCTCTCTAATAATACTACTACTGAAGGGAAGTATCATGCTTTATCATGCCCTCTATATTTCCGAGCGGAATCGATCCGCCCTGAGATTGAAGCAGCTAGTCTAGCTTTCGTCCAAAAAGAAAGAACCAGATTTCTCGTTTGGGGTTCATCACTCGTAACATTTGTTGATTGATTGGAGGCGCTTCGATCTTGATAATGATTGATGAGGACGAGTTACCTGCTGCTCCGGATGATACTAAGATAGTAATGGGTAGGATCCGTTTTCATGGTCTCCGGACGCAGCTGGAGCTCCGATACTAGCTTTGTAGGCAACGGAGAAGTAGGGGCATGTTGCGGTTGAAATGGTTGGGTTATCAATCTTTCCTAGGCTTCATTTGCTACCATCAAATAATCCGCTAGGCAACGGGATGTTGTTGTTTAGTAGGAAGCGTTCACAAGCAAGCGTCTTCTCCTATTCGACGGTGGTGGCATGTGCCGTCGTCATCTAAGTCTTTGCTTAATCCTCTCCCTTCTTCTGCGCCTTGAATTCCACGTAACAATGCTTCGTATGTGGGTTGAATGCTAAGGGTACGAGGGGAGTATTGATGCCCCATAAGCTAGTCTAACCGACTTCCATGTAATGCGAGTCACGCTGCGGGTGTTTCTCAGAACGGGCCACCTTTTGCAATGAATGTGGAGCACGTCGAAGTCCGAGATTCGGTCCGGATTCCAAAACGTTACACTGTTGACTTGCCTCGTTGACCTTGGGCTGATTTCTCAACGCGTAAAATCTTGTGTCCAGAAGACCGCCCCATCGTCATGGCTGTCATATAAAACCTGAAATGTAGGAAAGCCTGCATACTGAAACATCTTGAGACGATGGCCTGGGGTGAAGAGAAATGTGTCTTCTGCGACGAAATCGTCAACAGTGACGGCACCTCAATATGCAGGTGTATCTCAAGGGTAACCTATCGTAAAGAGCCAGAAAGACCCGCTTCCGCAATGCGCTTGTATTACGATGCACGACGGGATCTAAACGACTTGCAGGCCACCTTCATTGCCTTTAAGGCTTTGCCATCCGAGGAGCGTCACTGTTGGGAGACCAAAGCCACTGCCGATCGAGCACGGTTTGAGCGGGAGAAAATGGAATACAACGACAGCATTTCACTCGATGACGAGATTCTGACCGACAAGGAAGAAGAAGACAAAATGGAGTGCGGGAACGAGGTTGCAGACATGAGACAGTGGCTTCGACGACGAAGAGGCGAACAACAATGGGCGCGCTACCGACGAGATCACTGGAAATTCAACCATCACTCCCTCAAGAAGGCTCAGGACCAAGATACCCCTCCAGCCGACTTCCACCGCTTTGGAGATTTACCTTCAGAAATTCGGGTCCAGATCTACATCCACCTCTTCCGTCCGTGTAGAAGCACCGGAGAGCTTAGACAATGGCAGCTCGAGTACGAAAGCGCGGGCGCAGACGAGGACCTCGGCTTCCCCCATTTCCAGCCGCTAGATACGCGTATACTGGCAGTGACCCGTCAAGTCTATACCGAGGCTCTGGAGGTTCTCTATTCCTCTCGATGTTTCATTGTCGATATCGCCCTGGCTAGTATTCCACCTCTCTTCGTCCAAAAAGCAAGCGGAAACTTACCGCCAAGACCGACATCGAAGATCAGGCGATGGCATATACGAGTCACCTTCACTGATATCTTACACCTGGAGTACATACTGCCTCAACTCCAACTCGTGCATGACGCGATGAAAGCGTGCACTTGCCTTGATACGGTTCGGTTCAGCTGGATCAGCGTTCCGGAATACTGGGGTGAGCTATCGGCATTAAGAGGGGAGATGGATGGTATGCTTTCGATCTTCAAAGATTTAAGGGGCGTCCACGAGGTGCTCTTCACGGAGTCGTTTGATGCCGATGAGGCGCGGCGGATAGGTCCACTGTTAGGTGGTTGGGACAATATGCATCTGCCGAGCGAGAATGTTAGACGGGATATCAAAGCCAGTATGGAGAGTCCGAAGTGTTGATCAAGAGTAAAGTTGGTTCGATCATGACAATGATGAAGGTTATGAAGGCACGACGTTATCACCGTTAGTAAATGATTGAAGCATGCAACGAAACCAAGACCGCAACTTTGTTCTGGAAAACAAGCAGCAAGGCGGCCTAAGTCTCATCCACCTCAACGAATCTGGCAGTGTCCGTCCCACACATCACCTCCAAAAGTGTTAGGTAGTGTGTCAGTATTCGGGCAGTGTTTACCCATTGACAGAATCTTGTCCATCACGGAGCATACCAGTTACGGGT